>Ga0163108_10000481_pt1 | contig 29765 bp, 27 predicted proteins | sample Fk1155metaG_FD_109644 | JGI IMG/M metagenome (GOLD analysis project Ga0163108, IMG submission 109644) | Marine microbial communities from the Central Pacific Ocean - Fk160115 155m metaG | ecosystem: Environmental > Aquatic > Marine > Oceanic > Photic zone | place: The Central Pacific Ocean...
AAAGAATCAGGATTACTAGGGCTGTCAAACAAATATTCAAGCATGCAAGATATTATTGCAAACAAAGATAGCAACCCAGAAATTCAAACAACCTACAACGCCTTTTGCTATAGAGTAGCAAAATATATTTCAGCCTATGCTGGTTTATGTAATAATATAAATGCAATCGTATTTGGTGGCGGAATTAGCTTTAATGCACCACAAGTTACATACGATATTATGAATAGAGTCAAAGGATTTGTACCTGCAACACATCTTGTATGTAAAACTCAAGAATCTATTCAAATGGTAAAAACAATAAATAATCTAACCGCATGACCTATTCATTTTTTGAAGTCAACATAGACTCTGGAAATAAAGACCATATAGTTTTAAACAAAGATCAAGCAGCAAACCTCAAATTATCTGCTGGAGATCGTGTAGAACTAATAAATACTAAAAACAATGAAACACTTAAAAATGTTATTGTTGATTTAAATAATCACAAGAAAAAAAATAGTATTGGAATTTTTGGAAATACAATAAAAAGACTCGGCCTAAAAAAAATGCAAAAGGTAGAAATTGAAAATATGGGCAAACCTCTCTCAACATTTTATATTAAGAAAAAACTTGATGGTAAAAAACTAAATCAAAAAGAAATAAATGAAATAATTAAAGATGTGGTTGAAGGTAATTTACAGGCAACTGAATTAGCATATTTTGTTGCAGGTGGATACGTTCATGGCTTTAGCTTTCAAGAAACAGCTGATCTGACAAAAGCGATGGTAGCAAATGGAAATCAAATTAAATTTAGACCAAATCAAATAGTTGTTGATAAACATTGTATTGGCGGAGTTCCAGGTAATAGAACAACAATGGTAATGGTACCTATTATGACAGCTCTCGGATGTAATATGCCTAAAACTTCCACAAGATCCATCACTTCCCCTGCAGGAACAGCAGATACTATGGAAGTGCTTGCAAATGTTACTGTAGATTTTGATAAAATCCCTGAAATTCTCAAAAAAGCTAAAGGATTTATTATATGGGGTGGAACATCTAACTTGGCAGATGCAGACGATAATCTTATCGAAGTACGTCACTCAATGAATTTAGATCCGACAGGTATGGTTTTAGCATCGGTATTAGCAAAAAAGAAAGCCGCTGGATCTACTCATGTATTAATTGACATTCCATATGGAAAAAATGCCAAAGCAACATATAGTGAAGCGAAAGTGTGGAGGAAAAAATTTGAAAAAATTGCCAAGCTAATCGATCTCAAATTAAAAGTTATTTTAACTAAAGGCGAACAGCCAATTGGTAAAGGTATTGGAGCTTATTTAGAAGCACAAGATGTTTTAAAAACACTTAAATGCCAAGCAGATGCACCAAAAGATTTAAGAGACAAAGCTCTAAAAATGGCTGGTATGTTACTAGAAATGGCTGGGAAAGCCGGTAAAAACCAAGGTTATAAGCTGGCAGAAGAAACTTTAAATAGTGGTAAAGCATTTAAACAATTTGAAAAAATAATGGAAGCTCAAGGTCCAGCACCTTTTAAAGTAAAGGCAGCAAAACATACTCACCATCTTAAAGCAGGCAAATCTGGAACAGTAAAAGAAATTCACATTAAAAAAGTTTCCAAGACAGCACTTATGCTAGGTGCTCCAAAAGATAAATCTGCAGGGGTCTATATGGAGTGTAGACTAGGAGACAAGGTATCTAAAGGTGATACTTTAATGACATTGCATTACAACAACAAAGAAAATTTAGATGTCTTACTTAAACAAAAACTTCTATCAGAAATATTCACAATTAAATAAAAAAAGCCTCAAATGAGGCTTTTTTTTATTTCAGATCAACATTTAGCAAATAGACTTTTTTATCATTGGCTAGATAAATCTTAGAGGAATTATAATCTACATACATATACTTAGCATCACGCACATCTGGAAAAGAAATTTGATCAACATAATCTAAGTCACCATCGTTTTGTTTATAAAAACGGACAATTCTATTACCTTTAGATTCAAGGATATATAAGTAATCATGATCAAAATCAGTAAACATAGCATCTATAGATGTGATTTTTGTTAAAGGTTCTGATTCTAACTTGAAAAAACCATTTTCGGAACCTTGGTAGTATTGTTTTATAGATGCATCATTAAAAGCAACATATACAGACCCATCAATTGACATAGATATAGCATTCTCTAAATCATCTATTGGCGCTGCAAAATATTGTGAGGGGGTTGATAAAATATTTCTAACACGTTGTGACTTATAAATTTGTTTATTTTCTGTATCTAAAATATACAATCGACGACCATAAGATTGTATATAATCTACAGAACTAATATTTACCTTATTTAAATCTAAATTAATAAGTGAATTGTTTTCGAAACTATAAACATTAGAATCAGAATCTAATATTATATTAGCTACTAAATCTGGCATAAAGGTAGCTTGCGTAATATCGATTTTATTTGAATATGCAATCGGATCTTTAATAAATGAACTTAAGGATTCAAGTTTAAAACTATCAGTAAATACATTTAAATTATTATCCAAAACAGCTAATGATTTTACAAAAGATCCTGGATAGTTTTGGTCTAAATCAACCAAGATCTCAGGTTGCTTAAACAACTTAACATTATCAATAGAAGCATACGTTTCAGAAATTTCAGATTTTAAATTATTAATTTGCTTCGATAAACTCTTAACATCTTTCAACTTATCTAACTTATCTTCAGCAGATTTTAGAGTGAAAGCAGCACGAGATTTATCTGTTTGGCTTTTAGCAGTACTCACAATCAAACGTGCTTCATCTAACATTGCGTTGTATGTTTCCATTTGACGAATTTCTAAAACGCGAGTGAAAGAAACATAAGATCCAAAAACAAATATTAATGATAAAAAGAACAAAACAATATAAAGATTTTTCTTAGTAATTGAATCTACCATAAATCCTCTACCTTTAAGAATATTAAGTAAACTACGACTCATACTAGACTGATTTTCAGATTTTTTTTCAACAGTATTCTCTACAACTAATAATAAACATCCAATACGAGCTTCGAGCTGTTTTGAGATAGATGATTCAATATTATCCATCATTTCATCATCATTTGTTGTAGATATAAGAGATTCTATTTGTCGCACAGATAAGTACCTTTGTAATCTATCTAAAGTGAGTAAAAATTTATCACCTGGTTCTAAATTACCACTTGCAACAGAGGTAAATAGAAATTCAGAATCTGAATCTACTTTCATTGAATCAGACAAATGATTAAGAGCGCCATCACGCAACAAAAATATTTCTCCAAAATTTAATTTAGAGAATAAAATTTTATTATTGATACAACCAGTAACAACAATATTAAAGTCTCGTTTAGATAAAAATGTTTTATCACAAATTTCTAAAAGAAATTCATTACAGTTGAAAATAGCATCTTCAAATCTATCAAACCATTGCTTTGTAGAATCTATAAAAGACTTTTTAAACACATCAACAAATTGCTCAGCGATATCAGGAACTTCGTCAATTTTATTATTAATCTGAATTAATATAGTAAAATTCAACAGAGAATTATTGTATTCAGAACTTGCCACATAGCTTTCTATAAAGGTATTATCCGAGGGTCCGATAGATCGAAAATAAGAGTTTAAAAGACGTTTAGACATAAAAATTTATAACATGCACAAATATTTTATACTAAAACATGAGCATATAAAACCGTAAGTTTGTTTTTTTACAAAAAAAATTTTGACTAGAAGGCAAAAAATGTATAAAGTAATCGTACTTAAAAATAACTAAATAATCATGCTCGGTAAAAGCAAGACTAAAAAAAGAAAAAGAGTTCACGGTTTTTTAAGAAGATCTTTATCAGCAGTTGGTAGACGAGTCATAAAAAGAAGAAGACAAAAAGGACGGCACAAATTAACTGTATAAGTTTGAAACTTCAAAGCTTGAACAAAAAACAAATACAACAACTCTTTAAAAAAGGTCATAGCCTCAGCAATGACCTTTTTGCTATTAAATTTGCTAAATCCAATACGAACCCCGGTGTTTGTATCAGTTTTTCAAAAAAGCTAAAATTAAACAAACCACAAAAAAACAAATTCAAAAGACAAATTCGTGATATTTTAAGTAAAAATATTTGTCAGTTAAGTGACTTTCAGTTTATTATAATCTTATTAAAAACACCGTCTGAGACAAAAGAGCATTACAATCTTTTAAGTCAAAAGATAACAGAGTTATTATCAGAAATTAATAATCCATATAATGAAATCTAAATTTTTAAACTATATACTAATTTTTTTAGGTATTAGCTTAGTTATTCAACTAGGTTCCGCAAATCCAAAACCTACTACAGATCAATATCAACCATTGTACCTAACTACTACCAAACAAAATTACAGTAAGCATAAACCATTTGCACTAAAATTATATAACAATACCGCAGAACAACTAAGTTTTTCTTTAGATTGCAATAAACAACCCCTTACAATCAATAAAACTGCATTTGGAAATACAGAACAAGTTTCCTTCTCACCTACACTCAATTGCGAATCAAAAGAAGTTTCATCAATATTAAACTTTTCTATCCCACCGCAGTCACAACATATATTACAATACAAATTTTGGTCTAATAACTTATTTTTAGAAAATGGAGATTATTTTGTATCGACAACTCTGAAAATTAAAGATAAAAATTACGAATTAAAATCAAACCAATTTAGCTTTGAAAACAGAGGTTTCTTTGGGAAAATATGGTTAAATGTATTTTACAAACCTGTTTACAATTTATTTATGTATTTAGTTAACCTTAGTCCAAGTAAAAATCTTGGCCTGGGTATAATATTTTTAACTTTGATTATAAGATTAGGACTATTTAACACTAATCAAAAGGCACTTAAAGCTCAAAAGAAAATGGGCAAAATACAGCCAAAACTAAATAAGATCCGTGAGAAGTATAAAAACAACCAAGCGAAAATAGCAGAAGAAACTCTAAAAATTTGGCAAGAAGAAAAAGTGAATCCTATGTCTGGAATTCTACCTATACTGATTCAACTGCCTGTACTAATAGCAATTTTTTACGTAGTTCAAGCTGGAATTAATCCTGATATGCAAGTATTTATTTATGAGTTTGTTTCTCAAATAAATATATCAGAAATTAATCCAATGCTATTTGGAATTAATCTCACAGAAAGAAACCTTTTTGTATTGCCATTGTGTGTTGCATCATTGCAATTTATTCAGATTCATCTAACACAAAACACAGGAGCAAAACCATCAGATAAGACTCAAGCTCAAATGCAAAAAACTATGTCTACAGTTATGCCAGCATTAATAGCTGTGTTTGCAGCCAGTCTACCTGCAGGTGTAGGTATCTACTGGGCAGTATCAACTCTGTTTGGAATTGGACAACAACTAATAATCAACAAATCTAAATAAATACTATGGAAGAATATATACAAGAAATCCTTGGGAATTTACTTACAGCAACACAAATTGAATATTCACACATAAGCGTTGAAAATATTCCTGAAGAAAATTCAGATGTCTATCATGTAAACATAGATTGTAAAGATGCAGGTAAAGTAATTGGTAAAAATGGAGAAAATATTGGCAATATAAACCATTTACTAAAGTTAATTCTCAAAAAGAAGTTTTCAAAAATTCCTCACATTAAACTAGATATTGATAATTACATTTTCAGACAAAAAGAAAAATCGATTGGAATTGCCGAAAAGTACGTAGACAAGCTTAATCAAACTTCGAAAGAACAATCACTACCACCAATGTCTCCAATGCTACGTGCAACAGTACATACCTTTATTGCTGAAAAGCATCCTGATATTCAAACAGAATCCAAAGGATTTGGAAAATATCGTTATATAACAATTAATAAAAAGTAATCATGAAATTTAAATCCCTCATTGCTTTTGCCACTCTTTCAGTAGTGTTTAGCCAAGTAGCTTTAGCAAGTTTTATCGATCTACCAGAGTCTCATCCTTACCACAAAGCCATCACCAAACTAAACACACAAGGTTGTTTAGGTGGTTATGCTGATAAAACAGTGCAACCAGATAAAAAAATTACAAGAGCAGCTACAGTCAAATTACTTCTTACATGCTTAGATATTCCTAAAATATATTCAGAAGAAACATTTACCTTACCAAAAGGCGCTGAAGTAGTTGTAAATGGAGAGACCATTACACTACCAAAAGAAGACCAAATTACCTTTAAAATCCCTTTTGACGCTTCTAAATATGGAAAGTTAAGCTTTAGTGATATAGAAGAAAACGCTTGGTATATAGACACCCTAAAAGAAGCAGTAATTCGTAAACTTATTACGGGATATACTGATAACACAATCAAACCAAATAAAACTGTTACAAAAGCAGAACTATACACACTTCTATTTAGACTTGTTCCAAAAGATTTACAACAAGTTAGCCCAGTGCCACTAGCTAAAGATATCAAAGAAAATGATTGGTACTACGACGGACTACAATTTGCGCTAACACAAAAAATCAACAATACCGATAGCGAAGGTGATATTAATCCCCTACGCGAGCTAAACCGTGGTCATGTTGCTCAATTTATCTCTGATTACATAGATTGGTACAAAGAAAAAACAAAACCTGTAGCACTACCAACACCAGCAATACAACCACAAATAAATACTACAACAACACCTACTGCTCCTGCTCCAACTCAAGCAACTAATAATCCATTTGATCCAGCCTCACTCAGCGCTACAAACGATAACAATACAGCTAAATTTGGAGATGCAAGTTTTTATGCTGACATCTTTGAAGGTAGAATAACAGCTTCTGGAGAAGTCTTTAGTCAAAACAAACTTACTGCAGCACACAAAACATTACCTTTTGGTGCTGTGGTCAGAGTTACAAACAGAGAAAACAACAAAGACATTACAGTTACAATTAATGATAGAGGTCCTTTTACAGAAGGCAGAATAATAGACTTGTCAAAAACAGCATTTTTAAGCATAGCTGATTTGAACAAAGGTGTAGTAAATGTTAACATGGAGGTAATAAGCTTACCATAAGCCTATGCGCAAATTTCTTCAAACTCACAAAAAACCAATGTCTCTGATTGTCAAAGAGACATTTTTGGCTTTAAACATTTTTTTTATACTCACAATTTGTCTCACTACAAGTCTATATTTTTACATTCTTTCAAGGTCAAACACAATTAATTACAAACAAGTTCAAATTACACTCACGCGTAAAAACCTAAAAACTGATCATGACTTATTACAAAATCAAATCTTAAATATAAGCAGTCATGACTTTATAAAAGAAAGAATATTTGAAGACCCGGAACTACATCCAATCAAAAATATCAAATTTTTAGACACTCGTAAAAAACGTCTAGAAAAGTAAAAAAGTCTTGCAAATAAAAACTACATATATTAGAATCGTGATACATAAATTACTGGTCCCATCGTCTAGTGGTTAGGACGCCAGGTTTTCATCCTGGAAACAGGGGTTCGATTCCCCTTGGGACTACCATCAGTCACTCTGAAGGTGGTTTTTTATAATTTAATATTCTAACAATGGGATATCAAGAGTACAGAGATAACCAAGATTTTCTAAGAGATCCACATTTTATAAACCAAGACCGAAAAGTCTTTGGACGCGGGTTTGGACACAAACTTACAGCAATAACTAGCGCTATCAACTCAACAGTTGAAAAAGAAATTTACACAGAGATGGAGAAAGTAGGAGCTACAACTGGTTTACAAACTAAAACCGAAACACAAAACACATCAAATCAAATTCAAGAACTGATAACTCAAATTGTAGATCTGATAAACACAAATGAAATACTTGTACCCCTATCAAATCAAAATAGTTTTTACTCAACTTTAGTTTTAGCAAACTCGCTAGTAAATCATATAGCAGCAAAGGCCCCAGAAAAAACTCTTACTATGATTCACTCTTCGTATAATCAATTAATCGGTTTGCAAAATTCTGGTGCACACTTACTCACAAAAACAGGTAATGTATTTGCAGGAGAATACACAGGTGCCAATCTACATTACATTTGGAATTACGCAGTGATGAACCCAACAACAAAACTAAAAAACAATACAGACAATAGAAATAGCTTTTACAGACAAGCAATAAGTAAACTTCAAAGGGATTTAACTTTTCAAACACAAATTCAGAATCTACCAATTTTAATAGCTAACACTGTTACTTTTGATTCATACACTAAATTTAGAAAACATATAAGATCTATCTCAATTGCGATAGCAATAAGTTTTAATCAACAAAACCCAGAAGAACAAATTAACATTATTGCAAATTCAAGGCAGTTCCAAGAATTCATAGAAGGATTTCTATACATACATAACATTGATCCAAAATCACAAGCAATTTTTTATGATCAGGATGGACGCAACAAATTTATTGAATTAGTATAGATTCATGAAATACAAACTACTCTCATGGAACGTTAACGGCATTCGTGCATGTCACAACAAAGGATTTCTTACAAGTATGCAAATAGTAAATCCAGACATTATTGGTTTACAAGAAATTAAAGCACTAAGTACGCAAGTACCTTCAGAAATAGACAATATGTCAGGTTATGAAAAGATTTATCATTCAGCTGATAGAAAAGGATATTCTGGAACTGCTATTTTATCAAAACCAAACATTTTAGAATACTCGATAGGCATTAATAATCCAGCTCACGAAGGCGAAGGACGAGTAATTACAGTCAAATATGAACATTTTTACCTAGTTAATGTTTACACACCTAATTCAAAAGCAGATTTAGCAAGACTTGAAAATCGACAAGAATGGGATTTAGCTTTTTTTGAATATATTACAAGTTTAGAAAAAGATTTACCTGTAATAGTTTGTGGAGATTTAAATGTAGCTCACAAAGAAATTGACTTAGCGAATCCAAATACTAATCACTTTTCTGCCGGATTTACAGATCAAGAAAGAAGTGGTTTTCAAAGGCTGATGGATCATGGATTTATAGATACTTTCCGAGAGTTTAATCAACAACCAGATCAATACTCATGGTGGAGCTATCGAACTGCAAGTAGACAAAGAAACGTTGGCTGGAGAATTGATTATTTCTTAGTTTCTGCATCTTTAAAAGATAAATTAATTGATGCACAAATCTTTCAAGAAATTCATGGCTCAGACCACTGTCCAGTTTATTTAGAATTAGAGTTCGAGTAGAGCAAGCATCTAAATTCTCTCAGCTATTAAATCATCTACAAAACTACGCATTCCATTGTAGTTTTTTTCGTAATGTTCAACATCTGGAAAATCTAAATTTTTAATTTTCTTTAAAACAGCAGAACTTAATTCTAATAAAAATTTCATGTCATTTTCAGTAGGTTCATATTCCAGCACTGAATCTTCTAGAGTTTCAGCATCTAAAAAGTGTATAAAAGCCTGACCAAATTTGTACTTAGATTTATAATTAGGATGATTTTGTAATAAATATTTATAAAATGTTAACTGCAATTTATATTTGAAACTTTTTAATTTAGTACTATCACTCCCCTTGCCAAAATCAGTAAAAGGCTTGCCAGTTTTATAATCTATTACATTAACTTCCTTATTATCAAAATCAAAGAAAACTCTATCTAGACTACCAGCAATTTTGAACTCTTCAATATATAAATTGGCACCATTCATGTTATATTCACCCAAATCATATTTAGAAAAACCATCAGCATGCCATTGCATATAATTAGCAAGTTTGATACGTCCTTTTTCTAAATATTGAGTATGCTCCAAGATAGTTAGAGGCTGTTTATCTAGTTCTATTTTGTAACGATCATAAACTAACTTTAAGTCAGGAAGTTTATTATGATTCTTTAAATATTGAGTAATAAAATTCAAAGCAGCATGAATAGAATTACCATAACTTGCTTGTTTTGAAGTTGCACGCGGATATCTTAACAAATAACTTTTCATAAACTCTTGAGGCGTAGAATTTACAATATCTATAAAAGATAAAATCGCTGAAATAGATACTACAAAGTTATCAACAATTGGTTGTAAGAAATGATTAGAATTAAAGTCATAATCAATATTTTCAACTAATTCAGATTTTAAGACTTGAATTCTATCAGATAAATCGATTTTATATTCAATTTCATCAACATCAACATCAGTTAAAAATCCTAATAATAAATTTTCTTTATTCTTATTATCTAGCTTCGGGTAAGTTACAAACAAAGACTCCCGAGCACGCGATAAAGCCACAAAAAACAATCTTACTAAATCATCAATATTATCAGATTCAGGTTCTAAACGTAAAAACCCAGGTAATTTTAACTTAGCGCGTGATTTAACCTTCCCCCAATTTTTATGTGTAGAGTTAAAAATTAATACTGTATTAAATTCTAATCCTTTAGAACCATGTGCAGTTAATAATTTAACACTTTGTCTGCCACTTAAGGATAGTTTGAAGTTTAACTTTAAATGAGCATTTTGATAAAACTCAATATAATTAACAACCTGATTTATATCAAAATTAGAGGTGTTATAATACTGCTCAATAGCAGAAACAAAGGTTTTAAGTCCTTCTAAATTTTGATATGTTTCCAAATCATCACTGCTTAGAAAATAGTCATTAATAGGTGATTTTAAGACTAAAGTATCAAATAAGTTCTCCTGAATATCAAATTGCTTTGAACCAATTAAAAAGTCTAAAACCACACGAAAAGAAACAGATAAACTAGTAGTTGATAACTCTTTAAAAAACATCATAGCTTTATTTATATTTGGAAATTTCTCAGCATCGATTTTTAGATCTTCCCATTTTTTACGATGAGAATATGCTTCACGAGAAAAACTCCACATTTCTTGTGTTGGAACAGCAAAAGCAGGATGAGAAAGTACCTGAGGTAATAAATCATAAACTCTTTTGATTGTTGGTTTTGTAAAATGACTTAATAATATAATCATTTGCGAAAGTAAATTGATAATATCTAAATCAAATACATTTAAATTACTATCGTAAGAAACATCTATACCATTATTAGACAAATAAGTAGCAAGGTTTCTTAAATCCTTATGTCCACGTGCTAAAACTGCAATTTCTGAAAGTGGAATAGACTGACTTAATTCTTTAATTTTAGAAGCAATAAAATGCATCTCAGATTCGTCATCCATACATTTAACCAAATGAATATCACCATGTTTCACACTTGTGTTTGCAGCTACTAACTGCTTTTGAATAGATGGGTAAAATTGAGACAAACGAGACTGACTATTTGTAACAACATTCGAAAACAAGTCTACAATTTTTTGATTAGATCTATAATTCTTATTTAAAATAATGGTTTCAACACCCTCATATTCAGCTAAAAACCTTAAAATATTTTTAATATTAGCACCTTGAAACTTATAAATAGATTGATCATCATCTCCTACTACAAGCAAATTAGGTTCTATATCCAACTCCACTGGTTGCGATAACAAATTTATTAACTGCATTTGAGCATCCGAGGTGTCTTGAAACTCATCAACTAATACAAATTGAAAAGTCTCCTGTAAATTAAGACGTAATAATTTATGCTCCTCTAGTTTCTTATTTAAATCTAAAATTAAGTCATCAAAATCACGAAAGCCATTACTTCTAAAAAAACTAACATAGTTTTTATAAATTTCAGCTAAAGAAGTAATATTTTCCAATTTTAAAGAATCTTTGCAAACAACTTGGTTATCTTTGTTTTTTGCAAGGTATTTATTTTTAAACGCTGTGAATGGCTTTGTAGATTCATCTTGTTCACACAAATCAAGAGCGTTTTTTAATTCAAATGCTAAAAAGTCAAAAACATCACCTGAGTTTGATTGTAATAATTCAAGCAATTTATAAATAGCTGGTAATGATTTAACAGATCGAACCACACCCACTTCCTCAAAAAATGTAGACAATATTTGATTAATATTTTTATATTCATTATCTAGTTTTGATAAAATATCTGAAAAAGCATCAGGTTCTAAATTTGCTTTTTTTAATGCTGTGATAATACGTTGAACATCATTTAAAAACACATAATTACCTTGCATGTCTCTCACTCGTAAATTTTTATCTAAACTTAATTCATTTAAATTATTTGTAAGAACTTCAAATTTCCTAACATCACATGCTAAATCTAAATCTTCATACTCTTGAAAATAATCCTGATATTGATTTAAAACAAACTGACAAAATGAATGAAAAGTAAATATCCCGACAGAAAAAGCCTTAACACCTATAATCTTAGATAAACGCTCTTGCATATTTTTTGTTGCTGCGTCTGTAAATGTTAAACAAAGAATGTTGTTAGCATCTACGTCAGTTTGTTTCAAGATATTTGCTACACGCATACTTAGTAATTCTGTTTTACCACTTCCAGGACCAGCTACAACCATCACAGGTCCATAAATTGTACTTACAGCTTGTTTTTGTTCATCGTTAAGCTTTTGAAACCGCTTATCAAAGTTTAGATTTAAATTCATAGAAAAGTTTTTATATATTGTAATTGTTAATAGAAAAAATCCAAAACGAAATAATTAAAAAAAGCAGAAATATTCAAAATTAAAACAAAAACATCCACCAGTAAATTTATAACAAAAATATAAATATCAGCAAACAGACTAGAAGCTAAAAACACATATTGAAAAATAATAATCATCAAAACACCAACAATTGGTGCAACTAATAAATTGGGAATAATTGAAAATATATTCACGTTATCAAAAAATAAATCTGAAACTAAAAAAGTAGCAAAAAAACTTATTGTTGTTAAAACTACTGATTCTAAAATAAATTTAGACTGAATATATCGAGACAAAAAACCTAAAACAAAGGGACTAAAAATAACTATAGCAAAAGTCGATAAGAAAGATAACCATAAACCAATATCGTAATAAACCTGATATGGATTAATAAATACAAACAGAAAAATCACGACAATCAAAGCATCCAAGGCACTATAATACCTTTCTGATCTTAAAGCTAGAAGTTGTATTTGAGCCATTAAACAGGCTCGAATAACAGACCCTTGCATCCCAGTTAAAAAAACGAATAACAACAAACATAATGGATAAATATACATACGTTTTTTGCGATTCACATACGCAAACGTTTTATCAACCAAAAGCAAAAATAAACTCACATTATAACCAGAAATAGCAATTAAATGAGTTAAACCTAAAGTAGTGAAATTAAATTTAAAAAACTCATCAAAATTAGCTCGAAAGCCATACAACAAACCTGCAGATAAATCAGCAACTGGATAATGCAAAGTGGTAAACAACTTCTTTTCAGCATAAAGTCTTAGTTGGTAAAAGTTATTGAGAAGTTTGTATAAAAAACTTGTACTAAAGTGCTCTTCATATTTTATTAAATTACACTTATTTACTATCGACCGAACTAAATAAAATTGCCTATATTTTGATTCAATTAGCTCACAAGTAATATTAATTTGATAGGACCGTCCATATTCAAGTTCTGTAAAATCAGCTGTTTTTAAACTGATTTTCTGACCATTAATAATACAAAAATCTACATATTTAAAATCATTAAAGTTAGATTCAAAACCACAAACATGTCCTTTATACAGACCCGGATGTACAATTTTATAGTTCACGGTTTCCAAGAAAAACAGACGAGTAACAAAACAAATCAAACATAAAGTATAAAAATGTTTTTTTCTTAAACTATAGTAAATACAAATAAAAAGAATAAATAAAAAAACTAACCAAAAACTGGCATACTTGAATAAAACACCCACTCCAATAAATAAAAATAAAAACTCTAACCTCATACTAGTTAAGGTTAGAATACGAAGTTTAAATTAAAGTAAATTTTCTGCAAAATCTACATATGCTCCAGGTCGAGATATTGGGATTTGACCTGAAAAATAGCTTGCATCTATCCTAAAATTTAAAAAGTTTTGATTTGAATTCAAAAATGTTTCTCCTAAGGTAGCTGTTAAGTTATGAATCCAGAAATTATCATACTCAGAACGCAGAATCTCAGAAGGCTGTAAAGTTATATGATTATCAATATTGTCACTCAAGGCAATGTATTTAAAAATATTAAGATCGTAAATATCGAAACTTAATTCATTCAAATCTATTCTTTGCCAATTTCTATTTCCTAAAAACTCAAAATCTAAAATGTTTTCGAAAGAATTATTAGTAATACGAAAAAACAAATCAGAGTCATCAATTAAAAAACTTAAACTTAATTGTTGAAAAGCTAAATAATCAAACCCTAGATTTACAAAACCAGCTACATTATTATTTAAATAGTAAACATCACCATATCCAGACACATTATATTCAGACTTAAAAATTTCATTGAAAACTTTATCACTTAAATCACAATCAAATTCAAAGCTAAATTTATTATTCTTTAAAAATTTTACTATTGTGTTTTGATTTTTTAAAGAAAAGTTAGTATTATAAGTATAATTCCAGAAACAGAATCCAGAAAAGATTATAAGAATTAATAATACAAATTTTTTAAACATATTAGTTCTTAAGTGTATATAAAATATCACATTTATGAGTTTTAAAATAATTAAAATCAAAAAAAGAGGTCTTACTTTTAAACTAAGAAAATACCTCAAACAAAAATTCACAAAAAGAAAAACCCACAAACAATTAATAAGTTTAATTCTTTGTCTATTTGTAATTATTGGAGGCGTAAATGCCTTTTATAAATATAGTTTTGAAAGCTTTATATTTAAATCAATTTCAAACAACTTACCTACAGACAAAAGTGGCTATACTAATATTCTTGTAGTTGGTATGGGTGGAGTTGGTCATGATGGACAAGATCTTACAGACACTCTAATTTTAGCTGGTATTAACGCCAAAAAATCACAAGGATACCTACTTTCTATTCCTCGTGATTTATATATAAATCACCCAGATATCATTCCACAAAGAGTCAACAGTATATTTGCTAACTATGAAAACAAACTTGGAGAACAAGGAGCTCTAGAGCTATTAAACAGCGCTATTGAAAATATAACAAATGTACCCATTCACTATCATATAGGTGTAAATTTTGAAGCAGTAACAGATGTGGTAGATGCCCTGGGTGGAGTAGATATTTACAACGAAAATTTAATTTACGATCCATTCTATCCAGGACCAAACTACACTTTTGAAACTTTCACATTAAAACAAGGTCCAGTTGCACTCAATGGTAAAACTGCGCTTCAATTTATTCGAAGTAGAAAAACAACATCAGATTATGATAGATCTAGACGACAACAGCAACTTATTGCAGCATTAAAAAACAAAGCACAATCCAAAGAAATTTTAACAAACCCAATTAAACTTAAAAATCTATACAATGCTTTGATGAGAAATATTAAAACAAATATAGAAGTTGAAGATATTTTATTCTTAGCCTCAACTCTTAAAAATTTCGACATTGGAAAACTACAAAACTTAGTAATACACGACGACCCACAATCTAAAGGAGGGTTTTTATTTGTACCACCAAAATCTGAATATAATCAAGCTTTTGTACTTCTGCCAATTGATCCAAAGTATTCATATATTCAAACATATCTAGATATTCATAGAAAGTATACAAATACTATGAGTTATCATGGTAAAATTGTTGTTAAAAATGGTACAGACATACCTGGCTTTGCTAGAAAAGTAGCAAGTCACCTCAATAGACTTGGGTTTGAAATAGTAGATATAAGTAATGCAGAATCAAATAATGTGCTCGAATCACGGATTGATTACTACAACCTAACTCAACAAAGGGTGTTGGATGCGATTAAAAAAACCACCTTAATAAATACTGTGAACGAATTACCAGTCGAAAATCCAGATGTTCCAATTTTATCTGAAATAATCATCGGTATGGACCTCAAACCTTATTATGACTACTTTACTCCAATCGAAAAACTCGAAAGCTTAATTTTACAAGGTAAAAAAGAATGGTACCAATCCCCGTTAGAAGTCACAAGTGACGAATCTCAGATTGATAGAACAGTCAATCTCAATCCCCTACAAATAACATCAGAATAAAATGTTAAGTAAATTTATTTTACTTTTATTATCAAGTCTCTTTAGTTTTCAAAGTGTTGCAAATCCAATTGCTTTAGATTTCAATGCTAGTCCACAACTTAGTGCAACAAGTGCTATTAGCTATGATTTAAATAGTCAGACAATTAGTTTTCAAAAAAATATTCATCAACAATTGCCAATTGCCAGCCTGACTAAACTTATGACACTTTATATAATAATGAGTGAAAACGATCTAAATGACGAAGTCTTAATAACACAAAAGCATCTCAACGTACCAGGTTCTAAAGCTAACTTAAAAGCGAATACCAGCTACAGTGTCCTTGAGTTAATTAAAGCAAGTCTTCTTAACTCATCCAACCAAGCTGCCATGGCACTAGCTGAATATAATGCAGAAAGCGCAAAACAATTTGTTGAAAAAATGAATGAATATACCGTAAAACTTAAATTAGATAACACTAGTTTTGCAAACCCTATGGGCTTTGATGACAATCAAAACTACTCCACAGTATATGATTTGACTAAATTGACTCTAGCAATTCAAAAATTTCAACCTATAATAGATATTGCAAACAAACCTGAAATGACTATAACCAATAACAAGAATCAATCTACAAAATTAAAAAACACGAATCATCAACTACAAAATGCATTAGGGTTAAATGGACTTAAAACAGGTACAACTCCAAACGCCGGTCAGTGTTTTATTGGGATCACATCTGGTCCAAAAAAAATTATAACAATTGTTCTAAATAGCAAAAACCGCTTTCTAGATACAAATACCCTTATCGAATACAATTCTAACTTTATCTATAATGATATCATCAGCTCTCTATAGCAACCTAGGACTTATACTAACAAGTAGCTTTAGTAGCTTTCTACTTGCTCTAATAGTCACCCCTGGATTTATCAGATTAATTAAAAAAATTCAATTTACACAAAGTATCAAAGAAGAAAGTATGGATGGAACAAAAACTCCTCTATTCAACTCACTACATAAAAATAAAGGTGGTACACCAACTATGGGTGGCTTAATAATTTGGTCATCAACACTCTTAATATGTCTCGCATCTATTATATCTGTAAAACTAGGCATCACAACAAATTCATTGATTTCCAGATCAGAAACATACATTCCCCTATTTACATTAATTAGCTTTGGAATACTGGGCATGGTAGATGACTACATGAATGTAAAAAAAATTGGTAGATTTAAAGGTCTTTCGGCACACGCAAAAACAATATGGATGACTATCATCAGTTTAATTGGTGCATACTGGTTTTATAACAAATTAGGATATTCGAGTATCTATTTACTTGGTAAAAACATTGAACTGGGATTATATTATATTCCACTGTTCTTGTTCGTAATAATTGGCAGTTCAAATGCAGTCAACATTACCGATGGTCTTGATGGACTAGCATCAGGACTATCAATTACTGCTCTACTGAGCTTAGCAGTAATCTCATTCACACAAGGGTTATTTATTCTAGCAACCTTCTGCGCTGTATTAGCAGGTGCTACAGCAGCATTTTTATGGAATAACATTCCACCAGCAAAATTTTTCATGGGTGACACTGGTTCTTTAGCACTTGGGGCCACAATAGGAGTAATAGCAATGCTGACAGACACTATTTTTGTTCTTCCTTTTATTGCTTTTATTTTTGTTATCGAAACTCTATCAGTAATAATTCAACTTTTATCAAAAAAAATCAGAGGCAAAAAAATATTTGATATAGCACCAATACACCATCATTTTGAATACAATGGATGGAAAGAATTTACAGTTACTATGAGATTTTGGTTAATAGGTAACTTTGTGGCAATGCTCGGATTAGTTTTGCATTTCGCTAAAGTTATCTAAGATTATTGAATCTTCAGACATTTCAAATGTCTCTGCTGCATCAATACTTTCTGGTATTTCAACATTATCTAAATCAACTTCACTATCAGGTTGATTTTTTTGATCATCAACGACTTCTATTACTTCTATTTTCTCTTCTATTTGTGTAATTTCTAATTCCGAATCATTCGTAAATTCAATAGAAGAACTTACTGAAGAAAGTTCAAAATCTTCTAAATATGTATTTTTAGCTAAATCCTCAAGATTATCTTTCAATTCTGATACCTTATCTACAATTTCTTTTTCAATAACAATTTCATTATCTAAGGTTTCTGTCATAACAATAGTTTCCTCTAATACAGATTCAAACTTAGTATCATTTACAAACGCGCCATTAGAAGCTGCCGTCTGCCATGAGTTTTTATCGACATTTTCCAAAACAACATTTAATTCATCTAAAAGTTTTGGAAGAATAATTTTTTTTGTCTCTACATCCACATCCGCCAATTCATTTAAAATATCGTTAGTGGATTCAATTGCAATATTAGATTTCTCTTTAGCTGAATCTGCTAAATTAATTTTTGCTTTAGAAATCATAGATTTAATTTCAAAATAAACCTCTGGAGAGTCATTAGGATCTAAAGAGTGCTCAACAGAATCTAATTCTTTGATCATTTTAGCAGGCAATTCTGGAGCAGACTTAGAATTAGATTTTACAATATTTGAAACAGAATCGATATCTTGTCTAAGCTTACTTAAAGAAAACTTATCATTTTTAGCCGTTAAATTAACTTCAGCAATTTTTTCAGGTAAATGAGTTATTTCAAACTTAACATCATCTACAGACACTAGTTTTGAAACCCACTTATTGAGTGCATCTAATGGATACATAAAGTCCCCAGGAATTAATCCAGCAATATGCTTATTTGAATTTATCTTAGAATCAATTTTAAAATCGATAGATTTGTCTAATTTCTTATTTACATCTACAAACGACAAAAAGTTTGATTCAAAAATAGATGAACGCTTATTAGAATTTAAAGAAACTTTTGATAGTTTAGGCACTACAAACTTGTTGTCTTGATATGTATAAGCCACAGGCTTGTTGAAATTATGTGCAAGTAAACTATTAGAATTTGACTTAATCACTACGTTGGAATCCTTAAACACATCAAATTGCATTTGAGAAGTATTTAACTTTATTTTTGTTGGAACAAGATTCTTGAATTTAGAATTTAACCACACTGTTCCATTACTCATTACAATATTAACTGTATTTAAAAACGGTGTTTTTGAATAATTACCTAAAGTTACATTAGAATTTTGACCAAATCTTAACACAGCAGAATCCATAACACGTAATTCAGCAATTGAATTACTTGCAACAATTATATTGTCAGACTCAAGTAATTCTAAATTAGAATCAATTTTCATTTCCTCTGATCCACGCATTACATAAACATCACCTGAGAGTGCAGATAACAAATATTCAGAAGTATTTACATATTTATTAGTTGATAAAAATGGTGTGAATACAAAACTAAATAACAATATAGCAGCCAATGAAAAGGCAGCGGATTTTTTGGCAAACAAAAACATATATTCACCTAAAGCGAATTTAAAAATCAACTTATATTTTAAAGAAAAACGGAACCAAAATGAAGGTCGAGCAAAACTGAATCGATTGTGCAGTTTTTGAGAATGCATTAAAACCTCTTTCAAGTCTGATTTTTTTTGAAAACTAGGTTGGTTAACGATCTGATGTAATTTTTTTTCGAAATTCATAATAATTTTATTCTCACTTGTATATACGAAGATTTATGACTTATGTTTCAAGTTTTTCTAAAACAACTCGCAATTCTTTTAAAGTACGCATCATAGAAATACGAATACTACCTTCAGATTTATTTAAAATTTGTGACATCTCTTCATAACTTAACTCATCTATAAAACGTAAAACAACTAAATCTTGTTTATCTTTTGATAAGCAATTAATTGCCTTTTTTAAATTATATAACTCAAAATTCTTATCTACATTTGAAACTATATCCTTATTTGAATCTGTATCTTCTATAAAGTCAGGCAATTCAGATGTCACTTTATTAGTACGTAAAAAATCAATTACAGTATTTCTAGCAATAGTGTAAATCCATGTACTGAATGCAGATTTATCAGGATCAAAAGTATGCTTTTTTTGCATTACCTTTAAAAAAACATCCTCTGTTAAATCCTCTGCCTCTCCATCAGGAACTTTAAAGTATATAAATCGATAAATCTTATCCACATAGTAATCATAAAGTACAGAAAAACTAGAGAGATCTCCTTGCGTCCACTTTAATACCGATATTTTTAATTTTTGCTTATCCATACTTGCAATCAATATTACAATGATACTAAAACATTAAGTTACTTTTGTAAAGAGCACACAAGACAAACGTTTAAGATTGCATCCATAATTTAACTAAATCTGTTTTTCCTAAACACACATCAGTTGTTTGATGATAATCTGTAATAGTTAAATCTAAAATATTAGATTCTAAACATTTCGCAGAGCCCTCCAAGGTCTCTGTAATTAAAGCCAAAGGCGCACATTCATATAACAATCTCAATTTAGGCTTTTTTCCATTTTCAACAGGTCTAACAAACAAACCACCCGCACGCGTAAATAACATATGCACATCAGAAACCAATGCCCCTGAATACCTTAATGCCAAACCATGCTTGCAAACCTCTTGGATTTTCTTTACAAAAGTTGCATTAGAAATCAGCTTAAAATTCCCTGGTGCTAAAACTGCATTTTTTGTTAGTTTTTGTACTTGTTTAAATTCAAAGTCAAAACCATTAAATTTACCAGTATAAACTTTTACACCATCAGTGATAGTTAAAAGTAAGTTGGGTCCATATATAAAATAAAAACTGCACTTCTGAGCCCTTGGAGTCAGGCCAATCAAGCTTGTAGTCGAATAAACAGAGAAAACACTTCCTGTGGCAAAATTTGCCTCGATAACAGATGATCCATCTAAAGGATCGAAACATACAGAGTACTCACCATTTGCCGATATTGGTTGGTCTTGCTCTTCAGAACAAATTAATCCAATACAATCTAATTTTAAAAAAGATTTTGTAAAAACATCATCTGCTTGAAGATCTAATCTTTTTTGAGTCTCCCCATGCACATTCTCCGTTGTGTTTTCATGCAAATGAGTACAGTAATCACCATAAAACTCAATTGCAGCATTAGCTGCAGAGTTAATAATTTCTATACAATGGTTATCAAGTTGTAATAGATCAGAAATTCTATCTTGTAAATTCATTGGTATAATTTAAGGCAGTCTTTGAGAAAGTATTTATGAAGTTTGTATTTCGTGGAATTACCATCGAATCAAATAAATTGGTTGTTTTGATATAATCCAAAGATTGCAACTTAGATAATTCAATATTGTTTTTTTGCTGCATACTATTAATACGAGTACGAACTGAAGAAAGTTCAGAAATTTGGTAGCCATATGTTAGTGATCTTTGAAAATTATATAAATGCAAAGACAATAAAACTAATACAAACAATGTTAAAAAGTGAAAACATCTATGCAACTTAGGTTCGATACCCAGTGTAAAAGTCCAAGAATTTAATAAGGAGGATATAAATTTCACAAAATTTTATTATAATTTTTTAAACACACGCAATTTAGCACTTCTTGCACGTGGGTTTTCTTCTATTTCGTCTGCAGATGGAACAATGATCTTTTTATTTACTAACTCAATCTTAGCTGGAGCATGAATGGATAACTGGGCTTTCTCAGGATCTGTTTCTAGAGGTTTTTGAAGTTTTTTCATAAAACTCTTCACAATTCTATCTTCAAGCGAGTGATAAGAAATAACAGCAATTCTACCACCTGGTCTTAACAATTCAAACAAATGGTTTAAACCATTATATAAAACATTTAATTCATCATTCACAACAATTCTTAAAGCTTGGAAAATACATGCCAATTCTTTGGCAGCATTTTTTGGATGTAATACTGGCTCTAATCTTTTTGCAAATTCATCTGTATATACAAATGGTTTATTTTGTCTTTCTTGAACTATAAATCTAGCTATTTTTGGTGCAAATTTTAACTCACCAAATTTATAAAAAATTTCAGTAATTTTAGCTTCACTCATTCCATTAACCACCATTGATGCAGTTAATTTTTGTTTACGAGAAAAACGCATATCCAAAGGACCACGCTTTTTAAAACTAAAACCATATTCAGCTACATCTACGTGTGGAGAAGAAAGTCCTAAATCTAAAACTACTTTATCAACACCATCAATTTTTAATACTTTTTGATAATGATCTATCGTACAAAAATTATCATTTACATAGTAAACCTTACCTTCAAAGCACTTAAGACGCTTTCTAGCCTCTTGCATGTTACGAGAATCTAAATCGAAACCATAGTATCTTCCACTCCCTGTAAGCTTAGTTAAAATCGCTTTTGCATGACCACCTAAACCTAAAGTACCATCCAAAACATAATCACTATCTTGGACATCTAAATTAGAGACCACCTCATCAAGGAGTACTGGTTTGTGAACTAAAAATGAATTCATAAAGTATGTTTTTTTAAATCTACAATTACTGGAGGGGCTCTTGTCTATCCATATTTTTATATACCCATGGCTAACAATTGTCAATCACCCTTAGAGAAAAAGAAAAACTAACTATCTGTTTCTGGGCTTAGAATAGAGCATATTATGTACAAATATTTTAATCAAAAAAGATTGACAATCCGTCCAAATTATTGGATTATGAATCTTTCCTTAATTAAAGGCGCTAAATCACCTTCTCTAATAATTTCCAACGAATTATCTGAAATTTTTACAATTGTTGATGGATTAGAAAAATCTAATACTCCTAAATCAACAACTGAATCTATCTTATCAAAATTATTATTCAACTGCAGTTTTAACTCTTCTATCGAATAACATGCTGGCTTTTTATGCATATTTGCTGAAGTAGTAAAAATTGGCACTCCAAGCTGTTTAATAAGTTGTTGCATTAAAAGATGGTCTGAAACACGAACACCTAACAAGTCCCCCTTTTTACTTTCAGCAATTAAAGTGATCTTACCAGGTAAAAACTCTTCAATAAATATATCCAAAATTGGTGAGGGTTTTAAAAACTCATACAGATCTAATTTATCTGCCAGGCAAATACTTAAAGGTTTTGATACAGGCTGTGATTTTATTTTTTGCAATTTGTCTTGTGCACTTTTATCAAAAGCTAAACCAGAAAAACCATAACAAGAATCAGATGGCAAGCACACCACTCCAGATTGTTTAATTGAATTAACCAATCCATCCAAAACTTCGGATATAAAATTATTTTCTGTAAAGTACATAGATTTTTGCTTTTAAATTTGCTATAATATAATGATAATAACCTCTAATTACAAACAAATGAAAAAAAGGATAGCAATTAATGGATCTGGTAGAATTGGACGAGCAAGTTTAAGAGCAAATTTACAAAGAAATTTATTTGAAATAGTAGCTATTAATGATTTATCAGATATTCATCAAACGGCACATTTAATAAAGTACGATACTATGTATGGCACACTACATAACAAAGTAGAGGTAGATGGTGAATACATTGTGATTGATGGACACAAAATACTGCACACTCAAGAACGTGATCCAAGCAAATTACCTTGGAAAGAACTAAAAATCGACATTGTACTTGAATGTACTGGGATTTTTAAGACACCAGAAAAAGCTGGGCTACATTTACAAGCTGGTGCAAAAAAAGTATTACTTTCAGCTCCAGGTAAGGGTGTAGAAAGAACAATTGTATGTGGAGTAAACGATGCAGAACTTGTTGATTCAGATATAATTGTATCCAATGCATCTTGTACAACAAACTGCACAGCACCTATAGTCAAACTATTAGATGAAAAATTTGGAATACAATCTGGATTCTTATCTACAGTTCATTCTTACACAAATTCACAAAATATTGTTGATTCGTCACATAAAGATATTAGACGTGGACGAGCTGCAGCATTAAACATTATCCCAACAACAACAGGTGCCACCAAAGCAGTTGTGCAAGTTTTACCAAATTTAAAAGGTAAACTAACAGGACAAGGATATCGTGTACCAACAGCAACCGGTTCTATTATTGAATTAAACTTAGTTCTTGAAAAAGATGTCACAGTAGAACAAGTTCATGAGCTATTTAAAACAGCAAGTCAAAATAATCTAAAAGGAGTATTAGACATTACAAATGAACAATTAGTTTCTTCTGACTACGTAGGAAATCCACACTCATGTATTATTGATATGGAATTTACAGAAGTATTAAACGGCAACATGCTTAGATTACTTGCCTGGTACGATAACGAATGGGGCTACTCAAACAGATTAATAGAAATAGCAACTCGAATGTAATAAAAAAACCCTGGTACTCCAGGGTTTTATTTATGCTTGAATAGCTGCTTCTCGTCTTGCTCGAGCTTTTGCCTTATTTCTTTTCTTCCATGCCTTAGCTTTTGGAAACTTTTTACCAACAAGACAATGTTGTTTAGATGTAGATCGATTACTCATTTGAATAATTTAAAGTCAATTTGTATAGATTCTAAACAATTTATAAAAAAAATCAAGAAATTTTGAAAACTTGTAAAAAATCTACGAATTCATATAATAATTAGGATCAAATTATAAAATTATGGAAGACAGACAGAAAAAAATTCTCAACGCAATAATCGAACAACACTTAATGAGTGCTGAACCAATTGGTTCGAAAACACTTCTTGTCAGTTATGACCTTGGAGTATCCCCTGCTACAATCCGTAACGAGATGGCACAACTAGAAAAAGCAGGCTATCTAATGCAACCTCACACATCTAGTGGACGGATTCCAACAGATTCAGGGTATAGATTTTTTATTAATGAACTTGTCGACTATAAAAAGGCTAAAAATCAAGCGTCAGAGCTGATTGCCAAAATAAACGCTGATTTTCACAAAAGAAAAGTCAAAAAAGAGGTTCAAAATGCAGTAACACTTTTATCTAACTACACAAACAGCATTAGTTTTGCAACACTTCCAGGATCGAGAACCTTTTACCTTGGAATCTCTAATATGCTAAAAAAACCTGAATTTTTAAATGATCCTCTAACAGCATGCCAAGTAATTGAAGTATTCGAAAAAAACAATCAATTTCTACAGTTTTTAGAGGGTTCAGATACACCAGAAGGTGAAATTCAAATAAGTATCGGACACGAAAACCTTCTTGAACAAATAAAATCATGTAGTATTATTGTCACTCGATATAGATTCAACAATTTTCTTGGACATATCGGAATGCTTGGACCAACACGTATGAATTATGCAATAAATTCTATAGTCCTAGAGGAAATCACCAAACAACTTAACCTTGAATTATAATGAGCGAAGAAAACACAACTCCAAACTCAGACCAAAATACAGAAACAAATACAACAGAATCCGCCTCTGTTGATTTAACAAAAGATCTTCAACAAATGACCCTCACTGCCCAAAGAGCACTAGCAGACCTAACAAATTTCAAGCAACAAGTCGCTAAAGAACGTCAATTAATGGGTCAAATGGCTCAAATTAAAGTTCTTGAAATGTTTTTCCCAGTAATCGATAATTTTAATTTAGCAGTACGTCAAACTCCAGAACACATCACTAATGATAATTGGTACAAAGGAATTGAGAATATCTATAAAATGCTCAATAAAATTACAACTAACATGGGTTTATCACCTGTACCAAATGATAAACTAGACTCTAGTCTTCACGAGGTTATATCTACAATACCTGGAGAAAAAGATACTATTATTGAAACTCTAGAACAAGGCTACCTACTCGGAGAAAAAGTAATTCGCCCATCTAAAGTGGTTGTGGGATCAGGAGAATAAAGCCTTACAGGAAAAAAACTTGCAAAAAATCAATTAGCACTCTATAATTACGAGTGCTAATTTTTATTATAAATAACTATTCTAACTAATATGAGTAAAATAATTGGAATCGATCTTGGTACCACAAACTCATGTGTTGCAGTAATGCAAGGTTCTGAAGCTGTGGTTATTCCATCTAGCGAAGGAACACGTACTACACCATCGATTGTAGCTTATAAAAACAATGAAAGACTTGTAGGGATTCCAGCTAAAAGACAAGCTGTGACAAACCCAGAAAATACAATTTTTTCAGCAAAACGTCTAATTGGACATTCATTTTCAGAAATAGACAAAATAATAGGTCATCTACCTTACGAAGTTGTAAAAGGGTCAAAAGGAGAAGCAGAAATCATGCTGAATGGCACGCAACATCGCCCAGCCGAACTTTCTGCAATGATCCTACAAAAACTTAAAGCAGACGCAGAAGCCTTTCTTGGTCACGAAGTAACACAAGCAGTTATTACAGTACCTGCATACTTTAATGACTCACAAAGACAAGCTACAAAAGACGCAGGTAAAATTGCCGGTCTTGAAGTACTACGTATTATAAACGAACCAACTGCAGCATCACTTGCTTATGGAATTGATAAAAAAGGTGCAGATAAAAAAGTGGCTGTATACGACCTTGGTGGTGGTACATTTGATATTTCTATTCTAGAAATCGCAGATGTAGATGGCGAAAAACAAATCGAAGTTCTAGCTACTAATGGTAATACAACACTTGGTGGTGACGATTTTGACAACGCAATTCTAGAACACCTAATTGCAGAGTTTAAAAAACAAGAAGGTATCGACCTGTCTGGCGATAGAGCTGCAATGCAAAGATTAAAAGAAGCAGCAGAAAAGGCAAAAATCGAACTATCATCAGCACAAGAAACAGAATTAAACCTTCCGTTTATAACTGCTGATGCAAGTGGAGCAAAACATTTAAATCTTAACCTGAAAAGATCTAAACTAGAAGAAATTTGTTTTGATATCGTAGAAAAATCTATCGAACCATGCCGAAAAGCACTTAAAGATGCAAAAGTATTCGAATCTGATATAGATGAAGTAATTCTAGTTGGTGGTATGACTCGTATGCCACTTGTACGTGAAAAAGTAAAAGAATTCTTTGGTAAGGAACCTCATCAAGGTTTAAACCCAGACGAAGTAGTTGCACTAGGTGCGGCAATTCAAGGTGGTGTATTACAAGGTGATGTGAAAGACGTACTTTTATTAGACGTAATTCCTCTAACTCTTGGTATCGAAACTATGGGTGGAGTTTTCACACCTCTAATCGAAAGAAATTCAACTATTCCAACTTCTAAATCTCAAGTGTTCTCGACAGCTGCAGATAATCAACCATCTGTAGAAATTCACATCCTTCAAGGTGAAAGATCTATGGCTCAAGACAACAAATCTCTTGGTAGATTTATTCTTGATGGAATTGCCCCATCACCTCGTGGAGTACCACAAATAGAAGTTCATTTAGATGTAGATGCAAATGGTATTTTAAATGTTAAGGCCATCGATAAAGGTACCAATAAAGAACAAAAAATTACCATTACTGGATCGAGCGGACTGACTGACAATGAAATAGAAAAGATGAAAGAAGAAGCCGAAAAGTTTGCCGAAGAAGACAAAAAGAAAAAAGAATCAATAGAAACCGTAAACCAAGCAGAAAGCTTAGTTTACCAAACTGAAAAAACTTTATCTGAACATGGAGAGAAAGTTCCAGAAGATGTAAAACAACCAATTCAAGATAAAATAGATTCAATCAAAAAATTACTCGAAGCAGAAGATAAAGACGTAGAAACAATTAAAACTCAAGTAGAAGAACTCAATAAAGAAATTCAAAAAATTGGAGAAGCAATGTATCAAGCCGAACAAGCCGCAGGCCCAGAAGCCGGAGCTGAAACTCCAGAAGCACAATCAGAAGAATCAACAGATGAAAACAAAAAAACTCAAGACGCCGAAGGCGAAGTAATCGACCAATAACACTCAACAAAAAACCACCTTGTTCATAAAGGTGGTTTTTTTGATTTAATAATTCAATCCTTACTTAGATAGGCCCCATAAAAAATTAAAAAGTGATTGTAGTGACTTTGTCATTTCTAAATCTGTAATTTCAATAGTATAATCAGCATTAAAACTTGTAATTGTAAGTTTATCTTTAAAGATTGCTATATGACTAAAAAATGTTTCATCAAGTTCAATAAATTTTACCTCATAAAAAGATTGCTTATTGTTTAGAAACTGTTCTTTTAAAGTCTCATCTGCATTCACAATTAGTTCACGCAATTTAACACGTTTCTGCATAGCTTGATTCATAAACTCGTCAAAAATTTGAGGGTTTATTTTTTTTAGATAGTTGGCATTATAGATTGAACAAAATTCCACTTCATCTTTTAATTCTCGATAAGCGTTCATAACTCCACCAGAGTGAGAAGGATGAATTTTAACACGAGTTTGTAAAAATGTATCGGTTCTCAGTGTTTCAAGTAAAGCCTTTGAATCTTTTAATTTATTAATTAAATTTAAATAATCATTAGATTTATATTCCACAATTTTAACAATCTCATCTACAGGAAAACTGTGATAGACATTCACTTTTGTACCTAGATCTGTATACACTAAACCTTTTTCTTCCAATAAACTTATATAATAATAACATCTTACGCGAGAAATTTTTGTAGATTTAGCAATCTCAGAAACTTTGATACCTTCACTTTTAAAAATTTTCCAAAAGATACTTTTTTCTTCTGAACTACAACCTAAAAATTTTAAGATATCGTTTAACGATTTTTCTCCTTGATTCATAAATTATTGTTAATCATGTAATTATAACACAAAAACAACTAAGCAACACCCAAATTATATAAAATCAAACATAAAGATACATTCAGTATAGTTAGTACTTAATAATATAGAAACAAATTAATTTATAAGCAAGAACCTAAAAGAAAGTTGGTAAAGTAGTCATTTTCACCCCCTCTGAAGAAAATTCCAATCTCAATATATTATCCTTACATTTTACTTCTAAAGAACCATCTATTCTTATCAAATCAGAATAATTATCTCCTATATATTCTGTGATCTGACTCATAGTAAAACCAGGTAAAGCGATTTGATTTAAATTACTGGTAGATAGATTGTTCATAAAATTAACAAAACCATGTAATGATGCTGTATTAACCGATAGCACATTAAATTTAACATTATTCAAATCAATATCGGTAAAATTATCAACATTTATTGAAATCATACTTAGAAATCTATTTTCACTGAAAGTACCGTCACCCTTAGAAAATAATATATTTGCTAATCTTTTGACTTTCCTAGAATCTCCAGTTACATCAAGAATATCCAAACCAGAGTGATCAATCAAGTCAATAAGTCGAGAAGACAAATTTTGTGCAGAATGAAAATTATCTGGAATCATAATACGAAAAACCTTCAAACTTGAATCAAAAGTTTTCAAAACATCTAACACAGCAAACAAATGTTCTTCATTTATATTTTTTACATTCAACTCAAATGCAAAAGAATTATTTCCCAAATTTGATTTTGAATCATTTAACATCGAAATCAGTTCATTGGGATCCTCAATTGAGTCAAACTGAAAAACAACCGAAGACAACTCCCCTACAGTACGAGACTGAACCTCTAAATTGACATTGTTCAAATCTAAAGTTTGAATCATTGGCCTATGATCAGTAATAAAACGATCAAATGAAAGTCCAGCTTGATAGTGTGGTTCTAGTTCTGGCTCTGGCTCTGGTTCTGGTTCTGGCTCTGGTTCTGGCTCTGGTTCTGGCTCTGGTTCTGGCTCTGGTTCTGGCTCTGGCTCTGGCTCTGGCTCTGGCTCTGGCTCTGGCTCTGGCTCTGGCTCTGGCTCTGGCTCTGGCTCTGGCTCTGGCTCTGGCTCTGGCTCTGGCT
>Ga0163108_10000482_pt1 | contig 29693 bp, 17 predicted proteins | sample Fk1155metaG_FD_109644 | JGI IMG/M metagenome (GOLD analysis project Ga0163108, IMG submission 109644) | Marine microbial communities from the Central Pacific Ocean - Fk160115 155m metaG | ecosystem: Environmental > Aquatic > Marine > Oceanic > Photic zone | place: The Central Pacific Ocean...
AAAATTCACGAAGATGCTGTGGCTCATAGGGATTTTAAGCTTCACGAATCACTAAGGACATGGCCCTTTTGGGCTTTTAATTTATCATTTAGTTTTATTTCTCTTTATACTACGGCAGTCACTTTTCATATAATTTCAATCGGGAAAAGCTTAGGAAGAAATGAAGTTGAAGTGATTGGGTATTTTGTCCCTATGGCAGTCGTTAGTGTTTTATCTAATTTGTTTATGGGTTGGGTCAGTTCTAGGACTAAACTGAAATATCTTCTTGCAGTCGTAAATGCTGCCGGATTTGTTTCAGTATTAGGAGTCATTCATCTAGATACTAATTTGGGTGTTGTTTCATATATCATAGGCAATGGAATTGCTGGCGGTGGATTTGCTTGTCTGAGTGGCATTGTGTGGCCTCGATTTTATGGTCGACGTTGGCTAGGCTCTGTGAGTGGTGTGAGCATGTCTAGCATGGTGATCGCTAGTGGCATCGGCCCGTTATTTTTTGGAGCCTCTTTTGCACTATTTGATGCTTATATGCCTATATTATGGGTTTGTTCCTTGATGCCTGCTCTTTTACTAATTGGATCGTCTTGGGCAGATAATCCCCAAAGACATTCTGGACGTACCTGATCTGTATTTTCAGTTCTATTTATTCTCTTTTAGTGATGTCGAATGAGAGGTATGATCTTCGTGTATATAAAATGAGGAATAGAACAATACGGTTAGATATTTTAGTAACGGTTTTTACTGTTGGTTTTCTTTTTAATGTGTGCGGTGAAGAGTCTAGGGTCTGGACTTCGTTGGATGGAAGAACTTTGGAGGCTGAGTTTGTGGCAGGAACAGATAGAAACGTGACCCTAAAACGTAAGACGGACGGCAGACGTTTTACGCTTCGTCTCGATAAGATTTCTGAAGAGGACAGAAAATGGGTTGAGGAAAAATTGGAGGAACTGAATGGCCCTGAAAAGAAGGAGCCTAGCGGAATCTTTGTGGATCGTTTGAATGATATATGGGAAAAGATGGAGTATGAGAGTTTAAAATTCAGGTTCTGGGGAGGCAAGAAATTAAAAACAAATAAAAGATATCCTTTTGTGGTTTTCCTTCATGGAAAAGGTTCGGGAGGAACCGATAATGAGAAACACTTATTTAGTGTGCCCAGGAAATTTACTTCGAAGAACTTTTACAAAGATAACCCTTCATTTATTGTTGCACCTCAATGCCCAAATGATGGACAAGGTTGGAGAGGTGAATATATAGATGACGTGATTGGCCTGGTTAAATCTGCAATCGAACATCTTCCGGTAGATAAGAATCGAATTTATATTACAGGTGTTTCTATGGGAGGTTTTGGGACATGGGAAGCCCTATCCAATTCCCCTGATTTGTTTGCTGCTGCTGTTCCTGTTTGTGGGGGAGCAAGTCCTCGGATCGCTAAGAAAATCAAGGATATTCCAATTTGGACTCATCATGGTGTCGCAGATAATGTTGTGAGAGTTGATTTTACTCGTCAGATAGTGGATGCGTTAAAAGACGTTAAAGGAAAGATTAAGTATACTGAGTACGATGAGGATTCAGGCATTAAACATGATGCCTGGAAGCCATGCTACGGTAATCCGGAAGTCTTTCAATGGATGTTCTCCCAGTCAAAGAAGAACCGATAGACGACGCCTAATGGTGAAGACTAAGCGGATGGCTTCTTTATCTTTGTAATGCTGACGGGGCAGACTTTTAATTCGGCCGTATCAGTGACAGGATCGTATCCACTTCCGGTAAGAATATTGACGGGTACACTAGCAAAGCTAAAGCTTGTAAACACTGTGCCTCTAGGTGAACAGTCAGTTAATCGGGCCTTTATTTGGATGCTCCCCCTTCGGCTCTTCATTTCTACGATTTCTCCTTCATCTATGCCCCAGTCAGTAGCATCAGATGGGTTAATTTCGAGACTCTCTTCATTGAGTAAGTAATCTATCCCAGCGCTCCGACCAGTCTGAGTTCGGGTATGGTAGGCTTGGAGTCTGCGGCCAGTAGTGAGCCATACGGGAAAATTTTCATCAATGACTTCGGCAGGATCGCGGTATCCTATTAATTTAAATAAGCCTTTACCGTTTTTAAATTCTTTTTCATGTAGTCGTGGCGTTCCAGGATGACCCTTTTCAGGTACTGGCCATTGAAATTCGCCGTCACCTATCGTGTCCCAGTCCAGTCCAGCGTAAGTTGGACTGAGTGAACAGAGCTCATTGAAAACATCTTTAGCAGACTCAAAATGATTGAATTGGGTATTACCCATTCTTTTTGCAATCTCAGATACTATCCACCAATCAGGTTTTGCTTCTCCTGGGGGAGGGACCGCTGCTCGGAGGCGCTGGACTCTCCTTTCTGTATTAGTTTGAACTCCGTCAGTCTCAGCGAATGCCGTTGCGGGAAAAACAATGTCAGCGAGTTCAGCGGTCTCTGTCAAAAACAAATCAATGACGACAAGATGTTGAAGGCTTTTAAGAGCATTTTCACAATGGTTTTTATCTGGGTCAGTGACCACAGTGTTCTCACCGTCGATGAGCATGGCATGTATCCCTTCAGGTCCGCTGCTGCCACACAAATTAAGAGCTGCTACCTTTGTTATTCCTTTTTCCGCGTCGATTTGAGTTCCGTAAGCCTTTGAAAATTTAGCGGCACTGAGTTGATCAGCGCAGGCTTGGAAGCCAGGAAAGTTGCCAGGAACGGCTCCGCAATCACCTGCGCCTTGGATGTTATTCTGCCCACGCATCGGATTTATCCCGCCACCTTTGATGCCGAGGTTTCCTGTCATCAAGGATAAGTTGCAGAGTGATTGAACATTATCTACTCCGCAGATGTGTTCAGTGATACCTAAAGTATAATAAATGGCTGATGGAGTGCCTTCTCCGAACCATAATGCAGCTTTTTCTATTTGTTCTGCAGGAACTTCACAGATGCTAGATGCCCATTCAGGAGTGAAATCTTTTACATGATTAAGAAATTCCTCAGATCCTGCTGTTCTAGATTTGATGAATTCTGTGTCGATGAGTTCTTCCCGGGCGATGACGTGAGCCATTGCAAGGAGCAGAGCAACATCTGATCCGACTCTGATTCTGAGGTGAAGATCAGCTATCTTCGCTAATCGAGTTTCTCGAGGATCAACAACGATCATCTTGGCTCCACGAGTAACTGCTTTTTTGAGTCGAGTAGCGGCTACTGGGTGACATTCGGTCATGTTCGTTCCAATGGCGAAGATGACATCAGGGTATTCCATATCAATGAGTGGGTTACTCATTGCTCCTCTTCCAATGGTGGCCGCCAGACCGGCGACAGTGGGAGCGTGTCAACTTCGACTACAGTTATCTATGTAATTAGTGCCGAAATTGGATCGAATAAATTTCTGCATTGTGTAGGCGGCCTCGTGAGGGGCTCGGCCAGATGCGATGCCATAAATTGAATGTCTACCATTTTCATTTAGTACTTTTTTGAATCCTTCTGCAGCTGCATCTAGAGCCTCATTCCAATCAGACTCTTTGAATGTCCCATCTTTTTGCCTTATCAAGGGTCTTTGTAGTCTGTCAGGATGATGTACAAAATCAAAAGCGTATTGTCCTTTAATGCATAGAGCGCCTTCATTGGCCGGGCCGTCCATGGCTGGCTGTATTCCCACAACGCGATCTCCTTTGCTGAGTATGTCTACGGTGCAACCTACACCACAGTATGGGCAAACTGATCTTGTCTTTTTAATTTCCTCAGGTAATTCCTTGGCCCGGAGTGCTTTCTTGTCTGAAAGAGCTCCGGTAGGGCAGGTCTGAACGCACTGCCCACAAAAAGTGCATTGAGAGTCGCGAAGATCATTTCCAAATTCAGTCGAAATTTGTGTTTCAAAACCTCGATTAATAATATTGATGGCATGATCTCCTTCTTGTTCTGCGCAGACCCTCACGCAGCGGTAACATGAAATGCAGTTATCGTAATCACGTAATATGAAAGGATTCTTATCATCCTGATTGGTTTTCCCGCTTGTTTTCCCACAGAACCTGTCGGTCCTAGCTTCATATCTTTCGATAAGATTACCAAGTTCTTGGCTTGAGTAACCGGATAATGGATCAATGTCTAGGTTGCGGTTCTCACTGGCAACCATTTCAAGAAGTGTTTTCCTGTATTGCTCAATGGCATCAGTCCTAGTCTTAATGACCATTCCGTCGTTGACTTTTGTAGTACAAGACGCGACAGGATTTTTAATTCCTTCAACCTCGACTACGCATAGCCGACAAGACCCAAACGCTTCGAGTCTTGGATCGTAGCAGAGAGTAGGTACTTCTCGTCTGCAGCGATTAGTGACGTCATAGATCGTTTCGCCGTCCCTCAATTCTACAAGTTCTCCATCAACAGATACGGTTAGTATCCGTGCATTCGCAGGAACATCTTTAGCGGAGATCATTTGAGAGGGACTAGTAATTAACCACGAAAAGCGGCAAAATGGTAACAAATTTTAAAATTAATTAGCAACTGTTAAATTTATTTTAAAATTAAGTAATATCTCATTTAATTGCGTTAGACACAGTTATTATAGAATAAAAAAACGACCAACCTGGACAGTTGGCCGTTTTTAAAATGAGAATAAGAAAGTCGATTGCTCAGAAATTTAAAGACCGAGTTCTTTTTTTACTGCTGAACTGAGGGCAGGGCCTCGCAAATTGGAGGACACAATCTTTCCGTCTTTGCCTACCAAGAAAGTGGCAGGAATAGATGTTATTCCATATTTCTTTGCTAGAGCGTTGCCCCAACCTTTACCGTCAAAGGCTTGTGGCCAAGGCATGTTTTTATCTTTAATAAATGTTTTTAACTTCTCTTCATCCTTGGCGTTATCTAGTGAAATGCCAATGATCTCAAAGCCTTTATCATGATAGGCTTCATAAGCTTTAAGAACATTTGGTAGTTCTGCGATGCAAGGCCCGCACCAAGTGGCCCAAAAATCAATCAGTACTACTTTTCCTTTCATGTCTTCAAGGTCAATTTCTTTGCCTGCCAAGCTGGTGAATTTAAGTTCCATCACTTCACCAACCCCTGGCCTATTTAGCTCTCCTCCTAACTGGTCAAGGAATTGTCCAAACCGGTCAGCTTGTGGATGTCCTTGAATGTCTTTTTTCGCTGATGACAATGCAGTCCGTGCTTTGTCCTTTGCTCCTGATGCCATGTGAAGTGCAAACAGTTCTTGAAAGACTCCAAAAAATTCTTGAGGAACTAGGTCAGCCCCTTTGGCAAGGTTCTTGTATTTCCCGCCGAGCAGTTCGGCTTGGCGCTCTGTCATTTTAAGCCTAGCGTATGATTCTATAAGGAAATCAGTTGCTTCGTTAGTATCAGCGGCCTTTGGATTCTTTTGCAAGTAAGCCTCGATTGATTCGGCTGCTTGCTTTGTATGTTTTTCGATTATTTCACTCGCAGATTCTGCAAGTATGCTCATTGGTAATGAGATTATGAATGCTGCAGAAGCAACGGTGGTTTTATTTATCATGTCTTTGGTTTTAATGTTGAGGTTCTTTTTTTCACTGGGGCTATCCGATTTCTTATCTTTGGTTATTAATTAAAGCGTTAATGAAATCAAATTTGGTTTATATTGGCCGAATTATTTATTTACGTGATCGGTAATTGCTTCTGGAAAGTATTTCTGAAGACTCTCAGTAACGTTAGGGGCGGCTATTCCAAGTCCGCACGCGCTCGTGGCTTTCATCACTTCACCAATTTCATCTACTTCTTTAACCCAATTAAGTGCGTCGAGTCCAGAATCTTCTTCGCTTAGCCTTTCCTTGAGTCTTTGGGTGCCTATTCGGCAAGGGAAGCATTTCCCACAGGACTCGTGTGAGAAAAATTTCATCGCACTATGAGCGACTTTGACCATGTCACGACTATCATCAAAAACGATAATACCACCTGCTCCGAGGAAAGACCCCTTGCTCCTGATAGATGGTTCATCAAGGGTCACTTCTAGATCCTCTTTAGATAAGAAGCCTCCGCTCAGTCCTGCCATTGTGACGGCCCTGATTTTCTTTCCTTCTGGTGCTCCTCCGGCCCATTCATGCAATAATGTTTTAAGTGATAAACCGAAAGGAACTTCATAGTTTCCTGGTCTTTTTATGTCACCTGAAAGGGAAATGATTTTTGTTCCAGCGTGGTCTCCGATTCCTAGAGACTTATACCAGTCAGGGCCTTTTCTTAGAATGGGAGGAACTGAAGCCAGAGTCTCAACATTATTTACTACTGTCGGAAGGTTTTCAAATCCATGAGTGACTGGGAACGGGGGCTTGTTGCGCGGGAAAGGATGTTTCCCTTCTAAACTATTTAGAAGGGACCCTTCTTCACCACATATGTAAGCTCCTGCACCTCTCCGAATCTGTAGGTCGAAATCAAAGCCTTCGACTCCAAGGATTCCTTCTCCTAGCAATTTATTTTGGATGGCTTCATCTATTGCCTCTTGAAGTATTCTCTCAGTCTCAGGGTACTCATAACGTAAGTAGATGAATCCACGATTTGAACCGGTTGAATAAGCCGCAATTATCATGCCCTCTATGAGTGAGTGAGGGTCGTGATCCATAATGGCTCTGTCCTTAAAGCAGCCAGGTTCGCCTTCATCTGCATTGCAGATGATTGTCTTGGGTGTTCCGTTTGCTTCAGCAACTGATTTCCATTTCAACCCTGTTGGGAATCCGGCTCCTCCACGACCTGCTAATTTGGATTCTGTAATGAGGTAACGAACATTTTCTGGAGAAGTTTCAATCGCTTGGCGCATAGCCGCATAGCCATGATCTCTCTGATATCCATCCAATGTGGATCGATCCTCTTCTCTGATGTATCGGAAAATACATTCTTCTAACTTTCCTGGATTAGGTATTGGAATCGGGGACTTGCGGTATTTGAGTGATTTTGAGTCCTTACCCACTAGCACCTGACTTCCTTTAATTACGGGAATCATTTCATCGCAGCGACCAGCGCAGGGCATTGGGGTGGCCCCTTCAGATTTTAATTCTTCAAGCAATTCTGTCCCGCCGTTCAAACAACATACATTACCTGTGCAGACTCGAGGAGATTGCTTGCCTGGAAGTTCTCTAGAGAAATGGTGATAGAAACTTATCGTAGCAAAGAGTTCCGCTATAGGTATTTTGAGTTCGGCGCTTACGGTTCTTATTGAATCTTCAGATATGTAATTGTCTCTATCATGAAATGCATGCAGGACAGGAAGCAGCGGTGCTGTTTCATTCTTCCATTTCGCGATGATTTCTTTATCAGTCACAAGATTAATTTATTCTCGTTATTTGCTTTAAAGGCCAATAGCGTATGCGCTTAATGATACATTACTAAGTTTCTATTGCCTTTTTTAGACAAGATGCGAGGGGCCTATTGATTTAATTTTCCTTTGTGAAGGGGCTATGACTTAGGTGTTTACTCGGATGGGGCCTTTTGAAATTTTGTAATCAAATTTCCTTTGCTGTCGAATTGGCGGATCGAGGCGGTCTTTTTTAATTTGGTAATCCATCTTTCGTATGCGGACTTCCTTAGTTCTAACAATGCTAGTTTGTTCACTTCGTCACGGACGATAGGGTCATTTAAAGATTTGCTTTGTCCTAACTTTTTATTTTCTGCCTTGAGGAGATAGAAGGCATAATTATCTTCAAGTACTTCGCTTACTTTGCCAGAGTCGAGTGCGAAAGCGGCAGTTTTTAAATCGTTCCGTAATTTAATGCTCTTCTCTCCTATGATGCCTCGGTCACCTCCTGAATCCGACACGCTATCCTTGGAGTGTTCTTTTGCTAATTCTGCAAAGTCTTCACCTTTCATTGTTTTAGAACGGATTTCGGTAATGAGTTTTCTTTGGTCTTCTATTTTAATGATCGGATCTTTCGTTGCCTTTGGGATCATTATTGTTCGTATTCTCGCAAAAGTTTCTTCTCTAAATTTATCTTTATGCTTCTGATATGTTTCCGTTAATTTTTGAGGAGTGACCACTGAAATGCCCTTTGCTTGACTGGATCTCATCATTTCGACAGCAATGATCTTTTGTCGCATGTCCCTGAACTTTTTCATTGTCATTCCCGTCTTTCTGAGATCTTCAATGAATTTATCTCGATTCCCATTAAAGGGTTCTCTTTCGATTATTTTCTCAATGTCTTGGTCAATAATGTTATCCTTTATTTTTCCTCCTAACTTTACAAATTCAGAGAGTATGAGTTCTCTCTCTACGAGGCTCTCTAATGCGTTTTTACGGAGAGACTTTAACATCTTGTCACGTTCTTTTCCGGCAGGTTGAGAGCGAATTATTATTTCCCTAGTATTGGAGGTCGCTTGTTGAACTTCTGATTCTGTGATGACTTGACCGTTGACGACGGCGACCAGAGAATTGAAAGCTCGAGGTTCGGCACTTTTGGTTGCCAGGCTCAAGATGAGCGTTGCGGTAATGAGTAATAATGAGCGTAACATTTATTAATTAGTAGTTAGGTAACAATAAGTAATAATTCTAGTAGTATTGTTAGACAGATACAAAACTGTTTCTATTCAGAACTTCTTTACTAAATCTACTGCCTTTTTCAAGCGTTCTTCTAGATCAGTGCCTTTAATTCTAGGAAATCTTCCTTCTATTAATATATATTCATTATTCCGCTTTAGCATTAGCTTTTCTCCGACCATTTCTACTGATTGTATTCCGCTACTAGCTGCTGCTATTTTCAGCTCAGAACACCGTATTAAATGATTGACCGGGGCAGGCAACTTGCCAAAGCGATCTTGCCATCCTCTGATCAGAGAATTGAGTTCTTTTATGCTTTCGAGTTCGGCTATTTGCCTATAAGAAGCAATTCGTAATTTGGCTTCAGTGAGGTATGATGTCGGGAGGAATGCAGGTAAAGAATGTTGAGGAGATTTTAAGTATGCCGCTTCGTTGGTGGTAATGAAATCAATGTGAAGGTAACAGTCGGAGAGGCCTTGTGATGAGTTGCCTTTTAATCTTAGGATCGATTGTTTTAGGAGTTTGCAGTAAAGCTCAAATCCTACTGATGCGACGTGACCGGATTGTTGGGTCCCCAGAAGATTTCCTGATCCCCGAATTTCAAGGTCTCGCATTGCTATTTTAAATCCTGATCCCAGTTCAGTGTATTGTCGTATTGCATTTATTCTTTTTCTTGCATCGCCCGTGGCCATGAGGTCTTGAGGCAACATTAGGATCGCATAAGCTTTCCGGCCAGACCTTCCGACTCGCCCTCTCAATTGATAGAGGTCAGCTAGGCCGAATCGATCAGCGCGGTCAATGATGATAGTGTTTGCGTTTGGAATATCTATACCACTTTCTATTATGGTTGTGCATACGAGAACATCGATTTCATGATTAACGAAACGATGCATGATCTCTTCGAGGGCCGTTTCATCCATTTGTCCGTGACCCACTTCAACCCGTGCGTCTGGTGCCATTTCTTGGATTTTTTCTCTTATTCCTTCTATGGATTTTACCCGGTTATGGAGAAAGAATATCTGTCCCTTGCGTTTCAGTTCTCTATTAATTGCTGTCTTTATAATTTTCTCATCATAAGGACATATAGCGGTCTCTACTGGTGCTCTTCCTGGTGGAGGAGTGTCGATCGTGGACATGTCTTTCACTCCCATTAGTGATAGATATAGGGTCCTCGGGATTGGTGTTGCGGAAAGTGTTAAAACATCGACAAGCTTAAATAGTTCTTTGAATCTTTCTTTATGTTTAACTCCGAACCTCTGCTCCTCATCTATGATTGCTAATCCTATATTTTTAAAGACAACATCCTTTGATACTAGGCGATGCGTTCCCACTATAACGTCTGCATTTCCACTGAGAATTTTTTTCAATGTGCGCTTCTGTTGTGACTGTGTTTTGAATCTAGATAACAGATCGATTTCAATCGGATATTCTGAAAATCGTTTTTTTAAGGTTTCATAATGTTGCTGAGCAAGGACCGTCGTTGGGCACAGGAGAGCGGCCTGTTTCCCGCTCATGACGGCTTTAAATATTGCTCTTATTGCAATTTCTGTTTTGCCAAAGCCAACGTCGCCGCAAATGAGTCTGTCCATGGGCATTTCAGATTCCATGTCCATTTTTGTCTGGTCAATGGCTAGGATTTGATCCGGAGTTTCTCTATATGCAAAACTGTTTTCAAATTCAATTTGCCACTTAGTGTCAGGGGAATGTGTGTAGCTTTTAAAAGTGTTTCTTTCTGCGTGAGTTTTAATGAGATGGGAAGCGTAATCTAGTATTGATTTTTCCACTTTGGCTTTGCGGCTAATCCATCGTCCGCCTCCGAGTCTATCGAGGGGAGGGGCCTTGGTTCCGGAGCCCATGTACCGAGATATCAAGTGAGCTTGTTCAAGTGGGACATAGAGTTTGGCTTCTTCAGCATATTCTATGACTAGAACTTCTTCGGAGGTTTCGCCTTCACCTTCCATTTCTATCAGGCCTCTATATATCCCAATTCCCTGATCTAAATGAACGATTCTGTCCCCTTCGTTTAATTCCCGGAAATCATCAATTAGTCTTCTCGTGGCTTTTTGTTTTTCGCGATTAAAGGATTTTCTGAGACGGGAAGATTCGTATCTTCCAAAAATTTCAGCAGACGAAAGGATTGCTATTTTGGCACTTGGAACAATGAAGCCATTGGGGATGTTCCCTAACTTGGTTAAGAGATTATCACCTGAGCCCAACTCGTTGAGATCTTCAGTGAGTTCGTTGTACCGTTGTATTTCCCCTTCATTATTGAAAAACATAAATATTTTCCAATCATCAGAGCTCCATTCACTTAGTGTTTTTGAAAAGTTTTGATATCTCGCTTGTTGCAGAATAAATTCACCGGCTTCGAATGATCCGAAAGGCACTTCGTGACAGGCGATCGAGTAGTCCTCTTCACCTTCACGCTCTTCGGCGTCTTCGGTTATATGGACATTGCATTCGTGAGAGGCTTCTCCTGCTGAGATAATGATGTCTGAGGTGTTGATGTAGTCTTTTAAGAGGCTTTGAGTTTCCCTCGTGTCTCCTGAAAGTAACTGTATTGATTCGATGAGGTTGATGGAGGATTGAGAATCGACATCAAACTCTCGGATCGAGTCAATTTCATCGCCAAAGAATTCGATTCTTACAGGGTCTGGGGATTGCAAAGGAAAGACATCAATGATTCCTCCTCTCAATGCGTATTGGCCTCTCTCAGTTACTATTGAAGAACGTTCGTAGGAAATGTTTTCTATTAGTGTCACTAATTTTTCCAAGCCAATACTTTGTCCTTTAATTATTGAAATTTTTTGTGAATCTAATGTGGAAGGCGGTGGTACCTTTTCCTCAAGGCTCTTAGCCATTGCGATTACAATCTTGGGCTTGAGCTTTGAATCGTTAATTAATTTAAGGAGCCCAAGGCGCTCAGCATTAATTTCCTGATCTGGTAAGCTTTCACTGGAGCTGATTTGTTCAATGTCGGGAAAAAATAAAGGCTCTCTTGACCATAAGCGTATTCCTTGAGCGAGCCGTTCCTGAGAGAGAAGATCCTTTGCCAGTATCCACACGCTTTTATTTGAGCATGTTATTAAATGTTCTGAAATTAAGGCGCAAATGAAGGGTTGTGCCGGCTCGACTATGTGATCAAACACTACTGTCCCATCACCGATCCGCCCTAACCTGTCCTCGAAACAAGGTACGGCAGCAGTGTGCTTAAGTAATTGATTTGCCGAATTGGCGTGTTTAGTAGCCGACAAAACGGGGTACTAGCTTAAACCGCTTTTTCCTACCTTCCAGTCCGCTAAGCGTTATTTTTTAAGAATTTCTTTGAGCTTGGATGTGCTGACGCCCAATTTTTCTGCAGCCTGATCCATTTCTTCTTTTGAAGCATTTATTAGAGTTTCTAGGGCTTCATTTATGGATGCTTGAACGTTTTCGGGTTTGTAATTTTCTGAATCTGAACCAGGTCCAAGAGGAATGTCTTTAGGAAGTAATACGTCAGCCGTGGCGAGTAGGCTGGCTCTGTATAATGTGTTTTCCAGTTCTCTGACGTTCCCTGGCCATCTATAAGATTCGAGTAATTCAATGGAATCTGAGGAAAGGCGAAGTTTGGGTGCCTTTTTTTGTTCAGCGTTACGTCTAAGAAAAAATTCCGCAAGTAACTTGATATCCTCACGGCGTTTCCTGAGTGGAGGAATGTGAACGCGCATCACATTTAACCGATAAAAGAGATCTTCTCTGAAGAGTCCTTCTTTGACGCAGAGCTCAAGATCTTTATTTGTTGCCGCCAAGATTCTCACATCAGCGAGCAGAGTTTCATTTCCACCGACCCTGGAAAATTCTCCTGACTGAAGAGTTCGGAGAATTTTACTTTGTGTTTGAATGGGCATATCCCCGATCTCATCAAGGAATAAGGTTCCGCCATCGCACTGTTCGAACCGGCCCTTGCGCAAAGAATGAGCGCCGGTGAATGACCCTTTCTCATGTCCAAAAAGTTCTGACTCTAATAGATTCTCAGGAATCGCGGCACAGTTAATCGTCACAAATTCACTTCCTGACCTTTTGCTGTGTTTGTGGATTGCTCCAGCGACAATCTCTTTTCCTGCTCCGCTTTCTCCAGTTATTAGGACGGGAGCATCTCCCCGAGAGGCTCGCCCAACCATTTTGAAGACTTCCTGCATTTTTGGGGCGCTACCAATGATAGTTTCATCCGGTGTGCCATTGCCCTTAACGGGTTCGATTTGTTCGGAGGTTTCGCTAATTGCATCGCTGGCGGCTAAAGCTTCTTCTACCACGGGACGTAAATCGTAGGGGAGGGATTCCTTACGCAGAACATCGTAGGCGCCAAGTTTCATTGCTTCTATTACCGCGTTAGTGGGTGGAAAACCGGTCGTGAGGACTATCTGAGCGTTAGGATCATTGAGACGAATTTTTTTGATTAACTCCATCCCATCTAAGGGCTTAATGAAGAGCTCAGTAATTAATAAGTCAGGACGGTCTTCCAGATACGAATTGAGTGCAGTTTCTGAATTGTTTAAGCAAATAATGTCTGTGCTGGGAGTCCTTAAGTGCTTGTCAGCCCAAGATAAAAAATCTTCATCAGGGTCCACAACCATGATGGTCTTTTTAGCGTCGGCACTCATTCAATTAGTAGATTTTATCTATTCTGAGCCATTTAACATATTTAACCAGCAGTTTTTTGTCTAGGCTGAGGAGGGGACTACTTATCCAAAGCAAAGCGGTAGAATTTTTTACTGTCTGGAATCGGTATGGTACGTGTCAACTCACCGCCGAGCTTTATCCATTACTTAGAGCAGAATCAAACTTCTCCGTATCTTCTTTCCCGATCACTGAAGTCTTCGATTGCTTCTAGAAGGTCCTCTTTGCTGAAATCCGGCCATAATTTGTCACTTATGAACAGTTCCGCGTAACTGATCTGCCAGAGAAGAAAATTTGATAGGCGCTTTTCACCAGAGGTGCGGATGAGTAGATCGGGGTCAGGTGTCTGGGCAGTGTAAAGGTACTGACTGAATGTGTCCGTGTCGATCTTTGAGGGGTCTAACTTGCCATCATTTATGTCGGATAGAACACCGTTGACTCCATGTATGATCTCTTCACGGGCTCCATAACTGAGAGCAAGAATGAGTGTTAGGGCCGTGTTGTTTTGTGTTTCTTTAATGGTTTTTTCTAATGCCTTTAACGCGCCTGGTGACAGGTTTTGAAGGTTTCCGATTGCCTGGAGGCGAATATTATTTTCTTTTAGTTCTTTGGATTTCTTTTTCAGGAATTGCTCAAGCAATTTCATGAGCGCATTTACTTCAGTTTTTGGGCGGTTCCAGTTTTCATTCGAAAAAGCATACAGTGTAAGGTATTCGACTTTTGCTTCGATGCATCCCTCTGTTACGGCCTTTACGGATTCGGCGCCGGCTTGATGTCCCTCCCGCCGATGAAGTCCCCTTGACTCTGCCCATCTCCCATTACCATCCATTATGATGGCGATATGTTTAGGTGGTAATGTTTTCTGGGTAGACATTTAGAGGTAAGAATAAATGAGTTGGATCATAATTGGAATATAAAATTCCAAACTAACACAACGCAATTGTCTTAATGGCTAATCCCGTAACAGTGTTTCCTTGCGGTCTGGCCCCACTCCAACGATTCTGATTGGAGTTTCGCATAGTTCGGAGAGGCGATCGAGGTAAGCCTTTGCTTTGTCTGCCATCGTTGTAATATCAGGCGCTCCGGCCGTTATCTCATCGACCCATCCTGGCATTTCTTCATAAACGGGATTGCAGATTTCCCAATCCTCGGAATTTGCTGGGGGAGTATGAATTGTTTCACCTCTCAGTTCGTACGAGGTGCAAATTTTTATTGTATCTATACCGTCAAGTCCATCGACATTAGTAAGAGCAAGATGGTCGGCTCCGTTTAGTCTGCAGGCGTGCCTCACGAGTACTGCATCGAACCAACCGCAACGCCTTTTGCGACCCGTTGTTGCGCCAAATTCTCTTCCCATACCGTGCATACGGTCTGAAAATTCCTGATTTTCTGTAATGAAGGGTCCAGATCCTACCCTGGTAGTGTAAGCCTTTGCTACTGCGGTCACATTATCAATTGATCGGGGTGAAACACCTGACCCTGTGCAAGCTCCGCCGGCCGTGGTGTTCGATGAAGTGACGAATGGGTAAGTTCCATGATCTATGTCCAGGTAAGTTCCCTGGGCCCCTTCAAAGAGCAGTGATTTACCTGCGATGATTTGTTCGTGCAGGTAAGTCGTGGTTTCAGTTACGAAAGGTTTAAGCCGTTCGGCTGCTTCTTTGATTTGGCCAATAATTTCATTGCTGTCTATCGTTTCTGCTTCGCTTTCCTGCAGAGTGATGTTCGCTTTATCGACCTTCGATATAATCTTTTCAGATAATTTCCCCTCATCAAATAGATCTGCCATCCGGATGCCGGAACGTTCCGCCTTATCGATATAAGTCGGGCCAATACCTCTTCCTGTGGTGCCAATCTTTTTACCTCCGAGTCCAGACTCGCGATAAGAGTCCAGGGTCCTGTGATAGGACAGGGTCAGGTGCGCCCTGTTACTGATAGCTAAGTTTTCAGGAGTCACCTCGACTCCCTTGGTCTTTAAGTTGTCAAATTCCTCGAGTAGTGATATTGGATCGATGACGACACCGTTACCTATGACACATTTTTTCTCAGGCCATAAGATTCCGGAGGGTATTAGGTGGAGGACATATTTTTTGTTGTCATGTATGACAGTGTGGCCCGCATTATTTCCTCCCTGAGCTCGTACGACAATGTCAGTGTCCTCAGTGAGGAAGTCGACTATTTTTCCTTTTCCTTCATCGCCCCACTGGGCTCCTACAATAATTGTGTTGGGCATAAAATTAGCTGAGCCTCTTTGCTCATTTATGATTTAAATCAGATCCTATCTTTCTGTTGGTTTTTTTTTGAAATTTAAGGGGGTGAACTTTAGAAAATATAATGGTCACTTCGAATCTTCAATCAATTTGGCGAACTCAGAAAAGAAATACTTAGCGTCGTTTGGTCCGGGTGAAGCTTCGGGGTGATATTGAACGCTAAAAGTGGGGTGATCATTGCTACGGAGGCCCTCAACGGTATCATCATTTAAATTAATGTGAGTCACTTCTGCACTTGAAGGTAGTGAGTCGGCATCAACGGCAAATCCATGATTCTGTGATGTGATGGCCACCGCATCTGTTCTTAGGTCCTTGACCGGTTGATTGCCACCGCGATGGCCAAATTTAAGTTTGTACGTTTTGCCTCCAATGGCATGAGCCAGTACCTGGTGCCCCAAACAGATTCCAAAGACAGGGATTTCTCCGAGCAATGATTTAATTTCTGTATGGATGTGACCGAGGGCCTCCGGGTCACCAGGCCCGTTAGAGAGAAATACCCCATCAGGATTCATTGACAAGACATCCTCTGCTGAGGTCCTTGCGTTAACGACGTTAATTGAAAAGCCTTCGCGTCTTAAGCACCGAAGGATGTTTTGTTTTATTCCGAAATCATATGCAACGATTTGATATTTAATTTCAGGAAGATTCTGATAATAATTGTCACCGTTCTTCTGATCGGGCTCTGTTGTGGGGTTTGCCAGTACCCATTCCCTGCTCAGGGTGTCATCGGGGTCCCACTGGTAAGATTCTTCAGTTGTCACTTCCTGAACAAAATCCATTCCGACGACTCCATCGGATTGTGCTGCGTGGGAGCAAGCCTCTTCTGGAGATATGTCTTCGGTAGTGAGCATAGCTTTCATTGCTCCGCGTTCTCTTAAATGTTTTGTCAGGGAACGAGTGTCGATTCCTTGAATTCCTATTATGTTGTTATCCTTTAAATATGACTGCAGAGAATTCTCAGATCTCCAGTTACTTGGTTCTTCACAGAGTTCTTCTATGACAAACCCTTTCACGTGCGGGCAATTGCTTTCTGTATCGATATCATTGACTCCATAATTACCAATGAGTGGATAAGTCATTGTTACAATTTGGCCCCTGTATGAAGGATCAGTTAGAATTTCCTGGTAACCTGTCATCGATGTATTGAAGCAGATTTCTCCGCTCTGTTCACCAGTGGCGCCGAAGGCCTCACCTACAAAATGGCGACCATCTTCAAGGGCTAGGATTGCTTTCATTCTTTTTAATTAAAATGGGAGAATTTATGGTTCGATGATTTATTACAGAGTTTCATAATGATGCAAGCAATGACGAAAGAAATCCTTAAATGCATTAACTCTTATTGCCGGTAATGATGGTTTTTATTTCTTTTAAGGGAACATTTTGGGTCCGAAGGCGTATCGTGTCTATGATGGCCTCATTATCTCTAAATCTTAGATTTCGACCATAAATTCTACCTCCTTGCCAGGTCAAAATGCTGCAAGGTAGGCCAGGTGGGGCCTTTTTAGATGCGGGCCTGAGGACAAGAGCATTCACTGAGCCGGTCAGGTCAAATTTTCGCTCACCGAAGAGAGTGGAACGGCATGCCATCTCAATGCCTTCTTCGGTAGTGGAGATCCCGGAAAGATTACATTCGAAAAAATCGCCATTAGATAGAAGGACTCCATTCCTTCTACCGTCTAAGAATTCATCAAACTTGTTTTCGATAGGGTGATGGAATTCTATCCGTGAAATTGTAAGTGATGGTATCACTTTTCCGCTGTGAATGCCTCCTAGCCTGAAGATGGATTTATTTGCAGATTGAATAGGTGAATGAAAAATAGTGCCGTCAATCAGAGCTATTTTTGGATGCAGTATTTTTTGAGATCCGAGTTCTTCTAGAGTTCCTATTTGTAAATGATCGAAGATTGTGACCCATCGTCGACGCGGTTTACGGCCCTGTCCGACTAAGCAGACAATGGCATCTTTACCCATTTCATCTGGGAACGATCTGAGTTCTCGCCAGAACTCTCCGTTCGCTGAAACGAAGCCAGTGATTTTACCGCCTTCTCGGGTCAGCCGTATCCAGTGCCCGGGCCTTGAATTACTGCGTGCATCTGTTTTACTAATGGTTTCTCCCTCTTTGGTGTAATGAATGGATGCGGGACGCCTGTGCGAAAGTGCAATGAAAACGCTTTCTGCACTAGGGTCAGTTCCTTTGCGGATCATGATTCCGCTTTTTGTTTCCTGCTCGTAAGTATCTATTCTGGTGATTTTAGTTGTGACGTGCGTTTCCGTTTCGGGAATTGGGCGTTGAGCCATATAGAAAGATCCAAAATTTTCATTTCGTTCAGGTGATGAAGTTTCTATTAGGATGCTCCCGTTTTTTACTTTAACAGATCCTCCTCTTGGTAAGGGGCCAATGGCTCCTTCTATCCATGGCGGGGGAAGGGGGCCGTCATCATAAGGTTCAGCAGAAGGATTTGGTTTTGGAGCGTAGAATATAATTCGACCTGTACCATTAAGATCTACTTTTTTCTCTATGCCTGCTGATCCTTTGCTTTGATCCAGAGGAGTGCCCGTATGGTCTCTGGTCTTAATTAGTTCCGTTCCTTCTGATTTAATGAATCCTCCCCAAGCTGAATTTTCAGTACTTTCAATGTCGACTCTGAATTCTGAACGGCTTTGCGTTGATAAGAGAAGGAGAAATAAACTCGTTACGTGTACAGCTGATTCGAGTTTTTTGTAATGCATTATATAAGGGTCTATCTTTGGTAAAGTGGGACGTAATGGTAAGGCATTGCTAAAATCATTGTGTAGACTGCCGTGGAATAAATGGGTCCCGGGCTACTCCCGTCGAGTTCTCTGTTCCAGTATTTATTGCCATCGTCATCGGTCCGAGCTCTTTCCAATAGTGTTTTATTCAGCGTCGAATACCAATCAGCCCATACCTTTCCTCCTATCATGTACTGAGCTGGGGCCGCATAGAAATTTCCATAGGTGAACCATCGATCTCCAGGCTTAAATCTAAGGTTTAGATATTTTGAACCGGCAGCGACAGTTGGGTCATCGTATTGGCCACAGACTTGAAGTGAATAAATTGCTGCTGCTGTTCTTGCGAATCCGGACCCCTGAGCGGGCTGATATCCGAAACCCCCATCGCGTTTGTTGAAGCATTTTTTTACGTAATTAACAGCATCATCAATTGTCTTTTGAGGGACGGAAAGACCACCATTTTTGGCGGCCCTCAGGGCGACAACGGCCAGAACAGTTACGGAAATGTCTGCGTCTCTAGCAATTGGTTGGTATCTCCATCCTCCTTGTGGATTTTGACTGCTAACAATGACTTTGATCATTTTCTCAAGTTTGTTTTTTAAGGCATCATCATTTGTTTGGCCATAAAGTTCAGCTAATGCGATGCTCGCAATGCCGTGGAAGTACATGTATTGCCCACTGTTTTCATCGCCTATCAATCCCTGGTCATCTACTTGGGAGAGTAGGTATCGAACGGCCAGATCGACATTCTTTCCGTAAGGGCCTTCATTAGGTAAGTTTCCTGCAGCTTGGAAAGCCATTAAAGTGTATGCAGTCATAGCAATTGGATACCGTGCCTCTTCACCGGTTTCTCCTGCCCAGGCTCCTGTAGGCGATTGCTTTGATGCTAGGTAGGCGAGTGCCCCATTAATGACTGTCTCTGTAGCCGCATTAACTTTGACCGGATCTTCTAGTCGACCTTTGGAGGGGGCACTGATTGCGGAATTTAGCAATGAGAGGAAAATGACTATATTTACGGATATTTCTTTAATAATATTTGTAATAGATATTCCCATTTGTCGTGCTTTTCAGGCTAAAGGATTATTCGATCTACAGCTTTTATTTGTTCGTCGCTTTGTCTGACAAGTTTTTAAGATATTGCTGAATGAGTGAACCATATTCTGCAGGATAAGAATCTGACTTGGACTGATTAAGAGTGCCTCTTTCGCGTTTTGGCAATCCGATAAATTTGCTAGTTCCTCTTTCATCTCTCTTTGGGCCTTTTGCTCCACCAGTTCCAGCGTAATTGCCCTGATCACCGTTCCCTTGCTCAGATGGTTGACCCTGACCTTGACCCTGACCCTGACCCTGACCCTGACCCTGACCTTCGCCCTGACCTTCGCCCTGACCTTCGCCCTGACCTTCGCCCTGACCTTCGCCCTGACCTTCGCCCTGACCTTCGCCCTGACCTTCGCCCTGACCTTCGCCTAGACCAGCTTGCGCAAGGGCAACTGCTGCGGCTGCTTGTGAAAGTGCTGCCGAGGCTTCTTGCGATCCACTTTGTGCGGGGGCTCCTTGGCTTGAGGAGGCGGCGCTTTGAGCCTGACCTAGCGACCCTTGCGCTTGATTAAGTGCGCTTTGGGCAGATGGTGGCAAGCTACTGTTACTAGGAGTTCCTGAGGCAAGTGGGCTAATGGCATCAGACGCTTGTCCTAAAGGAGCTGCTGCGGATGTGATTCCTGCAGCGGCCAATTGTTCCGTAAGTTCTTTGATGGCTTTTTGTTCAGATTGGAATTCACTCGGAGACCCTTCGCCCTGACCTTCGCCCTGACCTTCGCCCTGACCTTCGCCCTCAGCAGCTTCTTCTAGTGCATTTTGTGCTGCTTCCATTTGTTCAATGGCTCCTGGGAGGTCTCCTGAGGCAAGTTCAGTAGCGGCAATGTCGGCCGCAATTGCTGCCTGAGTCAGAGCCGGATCAGTTGGTGAATTTGTAGAGGCTTCGCTGACGGCTTCAGCTAATGCTTTCTGACGAGCTGCCAATTCATTCGAAGCGTTTTGTGCTTCTGCTAAAGTTTCCTGAGCTTCAGCTACTGCGGCCTGAGCTTCGGCAATGGCTGCAGCTGCTTCAGATAAGGCAGAAGGATCGGTCGGGGATTCTTGACCTAATGATTCTGCTAATTCAGCTGCGCGTTCTTCTAGAGAAGCCTTTGCCTCGTTCAAGTCGTTGAGGGCCCCGCTCTGTTCTGGAGTCGCGCCTGCTGGGTCTCCCTCGGCTAGTTCATTTGAAGCGGTTTCCTGCTTTCCTGATGCTTCTCCAAGTTCGTTAGAAGCTTCGGGAGCGCTTTCAGCTGCCTCGGCTGCTAGATCACTAGTTTGTTCTTGTAATCCTTTTTGTGCTTCTGCCAAATCCTCAGAAGGTTGTTGGGGATTTTCTCCTTGATTTTGTTGAGGGATAGAATCAGCAGTTGATTCATTGAGTTCGGTTTGATCTTCAATTAGAGGTTCAATTTTTTCTATGAGATCATTAATGTCTGCAAGTTCTTCGGCGGCATTTTTTAATTCCTCAAGTTCATTTGCTATGGCTTGTTCAGCTTCCTCAAGTTTGTCGATGGCTTTTTGTTGGGCTTGTGGAGAGTTTTCACCGGCTGCAAGATCGGCGCCAGCTTCGGCCATGGATGCCATCGCTTCGGCAAGGGCAGCGGCAGCCTCAGAGATACCTTCCTCTGCTGCGCTCGCAGCGGCTTCTCCTGTTTTGGCTTCTAGCTCGGCCTGCTCAGCAGATTTTTCTTGGAGTTCTGAATTGTTCTGAGCTTTTTCTGCCTCTGCAGTTGCTTCTTTGAGGGATTCTTCTGCCTCCTTGATTTCCTTCACTTGGTCTAGAAGATTCTCAATGGATTTGATCTTGTCGCTAGGAATTTCAGCGATGGCTTCAGATTCAGTTATTTTTTCTATGAGTGCTTCTCTGGCTTCTGAGAGTTTTTCCAGGGCAGCCTTTTCACGAGGGAGTGCATTCTCGCGACGCTCCGCAACTGATTTGTCTTCCTTTAATGCGTCGCGTGCCTCTTGCATTTCCGGGGTAGATTGTTCAATTGCCTCTGAGGCTTGGGGGGCCACTTCTGCCAGCTCTTCTCCAAGGAAATTCGTGAGGTCTGCAAGTTCCCCCTGTTCCTTAGCCAACTTAGCTGTTTTCTTTTCCGCTTCTGACTGAACCTGATTCTGCAGGAATTGGTTCTTTGCCTGATTGAAAGTCTGATCGAGTCTCGCCTTGGCCTGTTCGACCCTTTGATTCAGTACCTTGCCTTCTCTTTCAGTTTCTTGTTCGAGCTGTCTTGTCCTCCGTTCCTTGAGTTGTTTCTTTTGAGTGAGGAGTCTCTCTTTGGCCCTTAACTGATTCTCTTTGCCTCTTAGCTGGCTCTCTTTGGCCCTTAGCTGGTTTTCTAAATTTCTTACTTGCTGTGGATTGTTTTGCTCTTTCGCCTTTTCTAATTGTTCTTTCGCTTTGTCTAATTGCTCTTTCTCCTTTTCTAATTGCTCTTTTGCCTTTTCAACTTCTTTAGAGGCGATCTGTTCTTGCGAATTTAAAGCGTTCCGCTCAATTTTTTCAACTTTCTGGAGTTCTTTGATGCGCTCTTCCTTATTGAACTCACTGAATCGAATGCCCTTTTCGAGCTGTTCGATCCTTTTCTGAATGTGTAAAGGAAAGTCTTTGGTGGAGATTTTTTTCTTGTCCTCCTTATCAAGTTTTTCCGTTTGTTCCTCTATTTCCGCTTCCTTGTCAATGATGTCCTCGAGCCGTTCGAGGGCTTCTACCATTTGTTCCAGTTCTCCTTTTTCAGGTTCAAGTATCTTGGCTAGTTTCCAAAGAGAGTCCCTAGATTTCTTTTCGAAGGACACTGCGCTCATGACTCTCTTCCCTTTGATTTCTTCAACGGCTTTCTGGAGAGCATCATTCAGTTTGGATTCGTTTGCGTATTGGAGTGCTTTGGTTGGCCTTTGATCAGGAGATCCTACTGTGAGCTTTGAGAGATCTTTGAGTTTATTAACGACTGTCGCGACTTCTCCTCCCAATGCTTCTTGTTCGGCAGATTGGAGTTGGAGGGATATTTGTTCAGACCGGGTCGGGCTGCCTGGATTAAATACTCCTGATGATGCTAAGGATATTGCTTCATGTAGATTGGTTGTTTGCCGGTTCCCTAGTTCTCTAACGAATCGAGCCAAATCGAAAAGAGCTACCTGAGATTGATATTCCAATAAGATTCGACGTAACTGGACGATGACTCCTTTCTGACCAGCGTAGGCGTTCAGAATCTTCACGCTAGCGCCAGCCGAGTTGGGGTCCTTTTTCGTGTCCGCTCTTGCTCCGTTTAGAAGATTTACGATTTCCTTCATCTGATCCCTGGAAAGTTGCCCGAGAACCTGTCTGATTGCTTTAATTACCTGCAAGTCACTGCCTTGTAAGCCATTACGATTAAATTCATCGATTAGAGAATCGAGCTGCTCGGCTGTTCGCTGAGTTGTATCTTTGATGCGTTGTTGCTTACGTTCCTGATTTAGGAGCAAGTTACCTGGAAATGCTCCAGAAGCTTGAAATTGTAACAGCGAGAATAGGGCGACCACTGCTAATAGATAATTTAATGGCGCATTCATATATTTATTTAATGTAAATGGTTTCAGGTAAATACCAAATCTCAATCTTCTTTGGTCGGTTTCTCGGAGTTTTTACGAATTATAGTCTCTAAGTCCTTATTTAATATTTCTTGATCGGTCGTTGCTTCATCTACACTTCCCAGTGCGTCTGAGGTTCTACCAAGTAAATCGGCGCGCTTTTCCTCTGGAGTTACGACTCGAAGTAATAAGCGTTCGGTTTTGCCAATGTTCGGGCCGGCAGTGTTTTGATCTAATGCCTCTAGCCAATATTCTATCTCATCACCTTCAGCTAATCCTGGGTTCAAAGAACTGAGGTCCCAGTCAAATTGATCGCTGATTTTTTTAGGCTCGGTTTTCAGATCGGTTATTGAGATTGATGAGGGCTCAGATCCTATCCTCTGGTAACGAAGGTTCACAGCAGCTATCCCGAACCTGTCATTGGCTTCATACTTGATTAAAAACTTAGCTTTTCTTGTGACAAGCTCTTCGGCTCTTTTGGGATAAGTGATGCGAATTTGGGGCGCCAGATCTGATAATAGGGTAACTTTATATATTGAGTTACTGAATGATTTCATGTCATCTTGATCAGTCAAAGAGACACTGAATCCAGAAAGGTCATTCGAGGGGACCGTGAACGTTATGCTTCCTGCAGACTCATTTGCGCTATCAATGATTAATGGAATTCCTTTATCTTCTTCAATGAATCGAATTGATCCTGACTTGAGCGATTTTGTTGAGGAAATGTTAAGGGTTACTGTGCTTCCCGGGAAAAAAGTAAAGTCTCCAGGTACATGTTCAGAGGATTCTTGTTTGGTGAATTCAGGGTACTTTTGAGTAGCGGTTAGTCCTTTAATTTGTGGCCGTTCTAAAGCGATGACTTCATGATCGGCAGTGCGCGCGTCATCGATTGAAGCGTTGTAACTGAATGATTCCGGGACATCTTTAATGATCGCTGAATACTTTCCCTCTATGTTTTCATCTTTGTTCAGAGTTAGATTTATTTTTTGGTTTGAAGAGTAATGAATCTTTAGAACGCCTTTAAGTTCGGTGCTCTTTTTTGTCTCCACAAAAAATTCCATTGCCACATCATCACCGATTCCTACTTTGTTAATTTGGGGAATCTTAATAATTCTTGTGTCTCGCGGTATAGCGATTTCTTTGCCGAAGGCTCTTTCTAGAAGGGTAGGAACCGATTCGCGGTTAAGGAATGCCCAACCGCCTGATGTGCTCAAGACGATTAGTAAGAGGAGGGCTGCTCGGGCCGTTTTTTTAAAGTTTACTATTTTATTAAATTTAAAGCGTGCAGATTCAGTTTCGGCCTCTCTGATCATTGAATGGATCATTCCAAGGGGTGCATTTTCCGGGATCGTGGCTTTTCCTTTATGGAACTGAATAGAACTGATGAGTCTACTGTCGAAATTTTTATAATGCTTTTCAACGTTGAGGGCCAATTCCTCATCGTTTTTTCTTTGGGTGATCAAAGAGATCATTGTCCATAGACCGCAAGCGCCTAATAAGAACTGGATCGAGTTCAGACTAGTTTTTCGAGTTTGTAAGGACAGCTCATTAATCAAATCGATGAACAGTAAAGCTGAGAAAAGCCCTAAGATGATAGCTATTGTTAGCGCAGTTCTCCGATAAAATTCAACCGCTACAATTGATCGCCTTGCCCTAGCGAGTCGGCGCTTTAGTATCTTGCTACTGCCAATTTTATGCGGCTCTGTTCTTTGGTCGGGCACGTTTCTTATTTTAGTTCTGCGAACTTACGCAGAAACCATTCAATGGTAATTGGTAATAGTAGAAGTATGAAATACAGAGGTGAATTCCAAAGCTCAGATTCTCTTGTGATCTTGATGGTAGTGGGGTCGATGTTGGCGATTTCAGGTAATTTATAGAGGTCCTCTTCGCGCAAGAATTTCCCGTCAGTTATGGAGGATATTTCCCGTAATATTTTTTCATTCATTGCAGTTTCAGAAAATTCTCGATCAGCTCCCCGGACAGTAAGATCAATTCCGCTGGAAGAGTCTTCTGCAATTTTTAGTCTGTATTTTCCTGGATCCTCTGCTGCGAATTCTGTCCGATAGGAGCCAGGCTCACCTGGCACTTTTCTGAGTGTGATTTTTTTTGATGGTCCACTAGAATTGCCTCTCGATTCGAGTGAGGCAGTTATGGATTCTTCGTCCCTAGGCATAAAATTTTCATCAAGTAGCCTAGCAAAAATCGTAAATTTCTCTCCCTCTTTTGCAATTGCTCGGTCCGTTCTTAACTCGGATTTTCGTGATCCTGTGGCGAGTTTTCGGCCTGCCATTCTCTGCACTATTTGCCCCCAGAACCGGGTATGATACAGATCTCCTGTGTTCTTTCTCCATCGCCAAGTATTTTCTGTTCCGACCCACAGCACTTCACCCGAACCGTACCGTTGCATAGCTACGATCGGGTATTCTCCATCGGGGTGGAGGAGATAACTTTTGGCAGCGGGCTTGGCCTTGATAGTTTTAACTGACCAGAAGATGGGAGGTAATAGGCTCCAGCGCTTTTCGGCTTGTTCGGGTTCCGATTCGAGATTTAGAAAGCCTTCATCGAGTCCAGTCTCAGTTATTTTCAACTGTATGGGTCTTTGAGAAGATGGGTTATTTCCACCGAGCCGAGTAGGTGCCAGTTCGACCGGGAGTAGTCTTTCGAGCTCAGTGTTCCTGTAAGAGGATGGGGTGAATCGTTTTCCTGCAAGGATGATCAGTGCTCCACCACTCTCTGCCACAAAAGAGGAAATATTAGTGATAGCATTTTCAGGAATGCCTTCTGGGTCGATGTCTCCGAAAATGATCAAGTCATATGAAAAAAGGCCCTTACGATTTTCTGGAAAATTCTCAATGTAAGGAGTGTCTTCTGATCGAGCCACGGTCGGATCGACTCCTGCCAGAAAACAGTCCAGATCAATTCTTCTTTCTCGTAAGAGCATGGACTGAATGTATTTGAATTCCCATCGAGGGGAACTTTCGACCATTAGCACCTTCAATGATGAGTCGAGGACTCGGATTCCTCGTGATAATTTATTGTTAGTGTCTAATATTTCTCCTCCTGACGTTTCTATTCTGGCTTCTATTTCATAGTTGTTCGGTTTTCCTGGCACGATGGGGATCGTGATTTCCTGTTCTCCTTCTGAATTCAAAGTGATTTCTTTTTCTCCTGCTTTGACTCCAGCTAATGTGATAATTACTTTTGCCTTCTCCCCGTTCATTCCTCGGTGATTTAATTTAACAGTGACCGGGATCGCGTCCTCCGCGAGGGCAACTGAAGGCAAATCAATGTTTCCGACTGAGATGTCCCTCGGATCAGTTGTTCCGACTCCATAAGTGAAGACTTTGATGCCCCTTTCCCGTAAAGATTCAGCTACTGCTGAAGGTGCTCTGCCTTCGTTGTGCGCGCCATCAGTGACGAGGAAGATTCCTCCAAGGTCATCAGCGCTGTGCCTTCGCAGAACTTCATGCATAGCGTTACCTATTGAGGTTTCAGGTAACTGAGGATCCTCTGCGGATTTCGAATCTCCAAGTTTACCAGCGAAGCTGTATTTAACTAATTCAGCCTTATCCGCTAAGTTCTCCATCAAGTTTATTTTTTCACTGTTTAGTGCCTGTGCAGCGATCGTTGACCTTGTCGTTGGAGTGACTGGAGCAGAGTCAGCCGCAGCTTCAATTCCTGCGTCAGGTTTTAGTTTCCCATTGGTGATGGCTTCTCTTGCCCTGTCAGCTACGGATTTGCGTGGATCGGCTATACTCATACTAGCTGAAGAATCAATGAGGACGGCGAGTGTTCTTTTGTGCTCTCGTTCAAGGTCCAGTTGGATGACTGGCCTCAGAAGTAGTCCAAGCAACATGGCAAAGAATGTTGCGCGCATGATGACCATAATTCTGCGGCGACCCGAAGGGACGTCCTCCGGAGTTGACCTGTAAGCGAGCCAAGAAACGAATCCCAGCGACAGTGCGATCAATATTATTATGGTGGCTGATACGAGTGGTGCGAATTGAATCGATGAGTCTGTCACCGAAGCGGATTCTTCGGTAGGCAGGCCAAGTAATCTTAGTAGTATCGAGTTCAACTTATTTTTCTTGGCTAAATTTTTGAGATAAGAATAACTCGAGTACCGTAATGAGAGCGGCGATCAAAAGTAGGATCGGCCATAGCTCTGCTCCTTTCCTTTCCCTTGCCAGTGCGGCGGATATCTCTTTTGGATCTGAAGTTTCTAGAAACTTCAGTGACACTTCCCTTAACCGTTCCTTTTGAGCTTCAGACAGTGTTTCTGGATTTGATTCTCTAGGATCGCCAGAAGCGGAGAATTGAATTGATTCGAATGGATCATGAATTGTTAATGAATAAATGCCCGACTCATTAATTTCGTTGTACTCTATAGACGATCCGTTCGGTTCCTCATTGGCGCTGATTTCTGATGCTGTGGGTGAGTTGCTATAGGATATGGTGGCTCTTTTGTCGATCCATGAGCTGGGTCCCTGGCGAATAAAGGTTTCTCCTACATTAATATTAATTCCGGCATCTTGTTTGGAGAGTATGCTGCCAAAGACACGGTGCACGATAGGGAGGAAAGCTGGCTGAACTGGAAGGTCATTCCAGTCCGTGTCTGCGGTGCTGCTGAATTGATAAACTTTTCCTAGTCCGAAATTTGATTCGACGACCGCTGCGGATCCGTCACTGTATCGAAGAGCGATAGTTGCTTTATTGTTGTTAGTCGTATTCTCCAATGACAGTTTGTAGGCTTTTAGAGTTTTCACATTAGAAAGAGTTCCTGCTCCAGGATCGTTCCATAAATCGACTAATGGATGATCGTACCCACTGGCTTGAATTGTGAGGGTCTTGCCTTCTCCTTGTTGAGGTATAATTTCCCCGAAAGAAGCTGGTAAGAGCCCTGCCTTTTCATGAAGTGTTTTGTTGTAAAATGTCGGGTCGATGTTGTCTCCAGGGAAAACAACTAGGCCCCCTCCACTTTCTACAAAATTAATCAGATCAGGTAAGAATTCCTCAGGAAAATCAGAAACGTTTGCTAGAAAAATTGCACGATAATCATCGAGGGGGGTGCTTGGAAGATCACCGATGCTGACCCGGTCAGCACCAAGAAAGAATGAGTCTGTCAGTTCGGGAGGGACTGGAACCAAAGCATTTTGCAGAAAAAATGTTTCTGATTCGGTGAGGTCCCTACCGGGTTGGCCATCCACGAGCAATGCTCGTGCTTTATTGATCCCGCGGATGACAATTTCTCTTGAGTTGTCTATTTCTAAAGCATCATCAATGTTAATCGTTGATCTGATCTGCTGATATCCTGGATCAGTGAGTTCAATGAAGGTTGTAATTGTCCGTGATTCGCCGGCAGGAATTGCTTCAATGATTGTCGGGTCACCTAAGGGTTCTTCATTGATGCTCATTTGAACTTCTATGTCATTAGCTTCAACTTTACCAAAATTGGTAACTTCAACGGCGAGTCGGACCGGTTGATCGACTGATGCGATCGGTGTTTTTTGATCGAGTCGAGTAATTGCGAGGTTATCAGCAGGTTCCTTTCCGACTAGCACAATGATTGCATTTGTGTCTTTTTTGCTTTGATCGAGTGATCTTGTGATGGCCTCGTACTGTCGCCATGCGCTTGATTCACCATCCGTAATAATGACTAGCTCTTTTTGAGAGGATGGCCTGTCTTGTAATGTTGTTATAGCCGATTCGATTGCCGGGAATAAGTCGCTTCCCCGATGAGTGGCTACTGACTCTTCGAGAGTTGTTTTTGCTCGGGCCGTGTCGTGAGTTGGTTCTTTTATCCCTTTCCCAGATGAATTTGCACCCAAAATAATCGAAGTTGCTGAACCTTTTGGTAAACTATTTAATACTTCACCTGCTATCTTCTGAGCAATGCTGAACCGGGATCCTTGTTCGGATTCGTCCTTCTTTAGCATGCTCCCTGAGGAATCTATGATGACGGACGCGGTGACCTTGGAGCTGAGTCCCTTTGATTTCAGCCAATCAGTGGCTGGTCTCGAGGCGGCCAGTGCAATGAGAGCAACGATGGCCATGCGCAGAAGGAGGAGGATCCAGTCTTCAACTTTCATTCGCCTCTGATTTCGTTCCAAGCTGACTTGCAAGAACCGCATCGCTGCCCACTGAATTTTTTTAAATCGTCTTCTGTTAAGTAAGTGCACGATAATTGGAATGGCCAGAGCGGTCATTCCAAAGAGCATTGCAGGGTTCAGAAAGGACATTATTTACTTGCTGTTTCTCGGCGGAAAGTTAGGTATGAACCGAGGACATCATTGAGTGGCTTGGATGTGTCGCATTCAATGAAGTGGCTAGAGTTGCGACTGAAACCTTCCTGAAGTTTTTTCTGAAAATCAGAAAACTCTTTCATGTAACTTTTTCTAATTTCAGTGGGTCTCGTTTTGAGATTATCAATGTTTTCCAATCCTTCAAATTCGACTAACCCATTGAAAGGAAACTCTATTTCGTCATGGTCTAAGATTTGCATGCCAATGACTTCGTGCCCTACGAACCTGAGATGTTGGACAGATTCAAGGACCGCTTCTTCATCATCAAAGAAGTCACTGATAACTATAACTAGGCCCTTGCGTTGTGACCTGTTAGCGATCGCGTGTAGTTGACCAGGAAGATCAGTTGCTCCATGAGGATTAAATTGGACAAGCTTTTCCAGTATATTGAACAGGTGATTCTGAGTGTTCCCTCTTGGTAACTCTTCTCTGATGGAGTCATCGAAGAGGGACAAAGATACTGCGTCACGTTGTTTGATTATCAGGAAAGCTAAGCAGGCCGCTGCAACTTTAGCATAATCGAGCTTGGAGGTTTCACCGGATCCATACTTCATGGATTCACTTCCATCGACTAAGATGTGGGCTACA
>Ga0163108_10000483_pt1 | contig 29681 bp, 31 predicted proteins | sample Fk1155metaG_FD_109644 | JGI IMG/M metagenome (GOLD analysis project Ga0163108, IMG submission 109644) | Marine microbial communities from the Central Pacific Ocean - Fk160115 155m metaG | ecosystem: Environmental > Aquatic > Marine > Oceanic > Photic zone | place: The Central Pacific Ocean...
AAAGATAAAAAATGGAAAAATTTTAGGTGTTGATACAAAAGAAATGAAAGAAATCAAAGGTATAAAATTTGTTAAAGGAGATTTTTTAGATGAAAAATTAAAATTAACTACAATTGAATACTTTAATTCAAATATTGATGTAATTTTGTCTGACATGTCACCTAATACAACAGGAAACAAGAGTTTAGATTGTATTAGAACAAATCAATTATGTTTAGATGTATTAGAATTTTCAAAAAATAGGTTAAATAAAAAAGGAGCTGTTGTGTCCAAACTTTTTATGGGAGAAGACTTCGAAGAAACTAAAGTAAGGGCAAAAAAATACTTTAAAAAAATCAATTTTTTTAAGCCTAATTCAAGTAGAGATGAATCGAGAGAAACATATATACATTGTTCAGGATTAAGTACATAATACAAGAAATGAATAGAGTAAAAGTCTATATTTTTATTTTTTTATTTGCATTTTTTTTAACAGGTGATGCTTTCAGCAAGAACAGTTATTTTGATGAAGGAAAAACACTTTTTAAACAAAAAAAGTTTTCTGAGTCAAAATTTAAATTTGAAAAAGACATAGTATTTAACCCAAAAAGCGAATTATCCTATTTATATCTAGCAAAAATTTTTAATGAAGAGCAAAAGCATGATCTAGAAGAACAAAATTTAAATACTGTAATTTTACTCAATCCAAAAAACGAGGAGGCAATTTTCCTTTTAACTTTATTAAGAATACGACAGTCTGATTATTCCAAGTCTGAAAAATTAATAAATAATTTTAAAAAAATTTGTAAAAATCTTTGTGAAAAAGAAACAGAGCTAAACAGTAAGCTTAAAAATTTACAGACAAAGTAAAAACATCATAAAAAATGAAAAAAAAAATTTTTCGAATAAAAAAACTGAAATCGAAAAGAAAATTGGTGTGCCTTACTGCGTATTCCAAGCCTATTACAAAAATATTAGACAAATACTGCGATATTATTCTAGTCGGAGATTCCGTTGCAACTGCTTTTTACGGAATGAAAAATACAAAATCTATAAGTTTAAACACCATGATTAATCATTCCTTAGCTGTAAAAAAAGGTGTAAAAAAAAGCGCTGTTGTAGTTGATATGCCCGTTAATACTTATAAAAATTTTAGGCAGGCAGAAAAAAATGCAAAAATAATTTCTAAAACCGTTCATTGTGATGCTGTGAAAATAGAAAGTAATGGAAAAAATTTTAATATAATAAGACACCTAGTAAAATCTGGAATTCCAGTTATGGGGCACATAGGTTTTACACCTCAATACAAGAAAAAATTTAAACCACATGGATTAAAAAAAAATGAAGAAAAAAAATTAATTGAAGAATCAAAAAAAATAGAAAAAGCTGGAGCTTTTTCTATAGTCTTAGAATGTATAGCGGAGAAAACTGCTAAAAAAATAACAAGGATAGTTAATATACCTACTATTGGCATAGGTTCCTCAAAATTTTGTGATGGACAAATTTTGGTTACAGATGATTTAATAGGATTAAGTGGTTTTTATCCCAAATTCGTAAAAAAATATTTAAATTTACAAAAAATTTTAGAAAAAGGTGTAAGAAAATTTAAAGATGATGTAATAAAAGGTAAATTTCCTAAAAAAATGAACACATATTAACAGTACATGAACCCAGAATCTTCAGAGCAAAAAAAAAGAGGTTTTAGAGATTTTGTAAAATCTAACAAAAAATCTCTAATCAGTTTATGTGTGATTTTTGTTTTTCTTGGAGCTGTTTTTTTGTGGTTAGACTATAGTGGAAAAAATAAAAGAGTAAAAATTTCAGAAAATTTTATTGAAGCAAAAATTTTGCTTACAGAGAATGACCGTTCAAAATCTCTTGAAATTCTAAAAAATATTATAACGGAAAAGGACAAAGTTTATTCACCTCTGTCTTTATTTTTAATAGTAGATCAAGATCTAGAAGAGGATAAAGAAATTACTTTAGACTACTTTGACAAGGTTTTATCAATAGGAAGCTTAAAAAATGAAGATTTAAATTTACTGAAACTCAAAAAGGCAATTTTTATTTCTAATACTTCCAAAGAACAAGATATGCTTGATTTGCTCAATCCTATAATTAATTCAAATTCTGTATGGAAATTTCAATCTTTGAAGTTTTTAGCGGATTATTATTTTTCTCTAAAACAATTCAAAAAGGCAGAGCAATATTATTCACCCCTACTTGAGTCAGGCGATGATAGTATTGACCAAAATGAAATCAAAAGGAAAATAAAATTAATTAAAAATGGTTAATTTTTTCAGACTATTTTCTTTTATCATCTTCATCTTTTTTTTGGTCAGTTGTTCTTTCAATAATCCTGGCAATATTTTTAAGGATAAAGCCAAGGAATTAGATAAAGAAATTTTAAAAAAGAACTCAAAATTAATTTTTACTGAAGCAAAAAAATTTAAACAGGAAGTATCTGGACTTGCTGAAGGGAAAATAACAAAGGCAATAGTTAATTCAAATTGGTCAGAAACAAATTTTGGATTAACAAATTATGTTCCACACTTAAAATATAATGATGCAAAACGCTTAACTTATAAAAGTAAAAAAATAGGAAAAAATAAATTTGACATGTCAGATTTCTCTTTTGAGCCAGTAATATATAACAATAATATTTTTCTTTATGATCTTTCAGGTAACGTTTACAAATTTTCAATCGAAGAAAGAAACTTGCTTTGGAAGTTTAACTTTTATAAAAAGAGATATAAAAATGTACCTATTCAACTAAAGTTGAAAATTTCGAATAAAAATTTAATTGTTTCTGATAATTTGGGTTATTTGTACAGCCTAGAAATTGACACAGGAAATCTTGTCTGGGCGAAAAATTACGGAATACCTTTTAGATCGAGTATTAAGACACAAGATGAAAGTATTTTTCTTCTTAATCAAGATAACAAGTTCTACATAATAAGCGAGAGAGATGGAGAAAAAAAAACAAGCTTTGAAACCTTTCCTTCCGTTTTAAAGTCTGAACTAGAAACTAGCATTAGTTTGGATAAATCTAAAAACAATCTTTATTTTATAACTTCTACAGGCCAACTCTACTCAATAAATTATAAAACAAAAAATTTGAACTGGCTTTTAAATCTATCGATGACCAACAAAGGACAGAGTGAAAAGTTCTTTTTTTCTTCCCCAATAGTTTATAATGAAGACGAAATATTCATTAGCACTTCCATATCTACCTATTCTATAAATGCAGCAAATGGTGTACTAAATTGGGAACTACCTTTTAGCACATCTATAAGACCAACAATTTCAGAAAATTTTTTCATTTTAGCTTCAAAAGATGGGTTTATTTTAAACTTAGATTCTAAAACAGGAAAAGTTCTTTGGTCTAAAAACTTATTTAAGAACAGCAAAAAACTAAAACAAAAAAAAATTGGATCTATCACTTCTTTGTTATTAGTTTCCAACAAAATTTTAGCAAGTACATCAAAAGGATTTTTTCTATTTATTGATTATAAAAATGGAAAAGTTCTTAATTATACAAAAGCTTCACGCAGTGGTTTTTTTTCAAACCCAGTTTTAGTGGAAAAAAAAATATATGTTGTTGACGGAAAAATAAGGATTCTGGTTTTTGATTAAACTAATTGGTGGATTTTCCACTAAGCAAAGATAACTGGGTAACTTTATTATCTCTCATTTGGTCCACAGGTTTAATAGGATATTCTCCTGTGAAATAATGATCAGTAAATTGTGGATACAATTTATTTCTGGAGTTTTCACATATAGCTTTGTACAAACCGTCAATACTCAAGAATTTTAAAGAGTCCGCACCAACATGTTTGCACATTTCATCTACATTCTTGTTTGCGGCTAACAATTCTTTTTTCGAGGGCATATCTATACCATAGAAATCTGGAAACTTTATTTCAGGAGAGGCAATTCTCACATGAACTTCTTTGGCACCAGAGTCGTAAAGCATTTTAACTATCTTATGACATGTAGTTCCTCTTACTAAGGAGTCGTCTATTAAAATTACAGATTTATTTTTTATTGAAGACATATTAGCGCTCAGTTTTAATTTAACGCCCAGACTTCTTATATTTTGTGTGGGCTCAATAAATGTTCTGCCAACATAGTGATTTCTAATTAAACCAAGTTCAAAATTCATTTTTTTATGCTGAGAGAATCCTATTGCTGCTGGTACACCAGAATCAGGCACAGGAACAACAATATCTCCTATATCGTCAGACTCTTTTGCAAGTTCGTAACCAAAATTTTTTCTATATTCGTAAGCACATTTTCCGTTAAGAAGACTATCTGGTCTTGCAAAATAAATGTATTCGAAAATACAAGGCCTACTCTTTTTCTTAGGAAATGGCTTTAAGCTTTGAAAAGATTCTTTTTCTATTACTATTATTTCACCGTTTTCAACCTCTCTAATAAACTTTGCGCCAATTATATCTAATGCGCAAGTCTCAGAAGCAAGTATGTATGAGTTTTTTATTTTTCCTAATACTAAAGGCCTAATTCCTAAAGGATCTCTAACTCCTATTAATTTTTTATTTGTCATAATTATTAAAGCATAACCACCTTGAATTTGAAAAAGAGCATCAATAATTTTGTCTACCATTTTGTTTCTATTAGATTTTGCTATTAGCTGGACAATGGCTTCGGTGTCTGTAGTTGTTCGAAAAATAGCTCCCTCTTTTACTAAAATTTCTCTTAACTGAATTGCGTTTGTTAGGTTACCGTTGTGGGCGATACTGATTCCTCCGCCATATAGATCTGCAAAAAAAGGCTGTATATTCCTAAGAGAAGTTTCTCCTGTTGTAGAATAACGATTATGGCCTATAGAAAAATTCCCAGGTAATTTTTTTAAAACTTCTTTGTTTGTAAAATTGTCGCCAACCAAGCCATTTCTTTTCTCTGAATGGAAATTTTTTCCATCAAAAGATACGATACCACACCCCTCCTGACCTCTATGTTGTAATGCATGAAGGCCTAAAGCAGTTAAAGCTGATGCATCTTGAGAATCATAGACACCAAAAATACCGCATTCTTCTCTTATTTCTCTCATTTTAAATTTTTTCAATTTCCTTTTTAGTGTTTTCGAGATCTTTTTTTTCAGGGAATTCTTCAATCAACAACCTACTTCCTTTTTTAGTTATTGAAAAAAAATATGAATTCTTTAAAGACATATCCCATTTTTCATATGAATAAAACCAATTTACGATTGAAAAAATACACACAAAAAAAACATATCCTTTAAAAATACCAAAGAAAAATCCAAAAATTTTATCTGCCGAACCAAGGCCTGTGTATGAAAATAGACGTCCCAGAGACTTTCCTAATAGAATCAAAAGAAATAGTGACAGTACATAAATGGTTATTCCCAAACCAATTCCAGAAACATATTCATTTTCAACATAATCCGAAACATAAGGTTCTAATTTTGGAACTAAAATTATCGTAATTATCAATGCCAAAACCCACTTCAAAAAGGATACTAAACTTAAAAAGAAACCTTTAGCAAAACACTGAATTGCAAAATAAATGATAAAAATTAAAAATATTATGTCGAATAAAACGATATTTTCTCTTATTAAAGATATCAAATTATCCATTTTTAAATGGTTTAAGAGTTAAGATTAATTTTGGCAATAAAGTTAGAACTGAAATCATAGCTAAGAGCATAGCAATTCCTGTAAAAACACCAAAATAAATTGTGGGTATAAAATTTGATAGCACCAATATTGAAAAACCAAAAACTATTGTTATCGAAGTATTTAAAATTGCTACCCCCACAGTGTCGTGGCACTTTTCAAGAGCAAGATTGTAATCATTAATTTTTTTGAATTCCTCTTTGAATCTGTAGATGTAATGTATGCTATTATCAACGGCTATTCCTATTGTTATGGCGGCAATGGTTATTGTCATCATATCAAGAGGTATTTCTAACAAACCAATAATACCTAGAATTAAAAAAGCAGCCATAAAGTTAGGAACAACACCAATCAATGATAAAGTTATGTTTCTAAAAAGGACTAAAAACATGGCAGTTATTCCTACCATTACGACTCCTAGAGTTAATATTTGTGACTTAAACAAACTTTGTAAAAGATTATTAAATAATATAAGAATCCCGGCCAACTTGAATTCTTCACGATTTAAACCTAGTTTATTTTCTAAATCATGATTAATTTTTTTAATCAACTCGTTTCTTCTAAGATTTTCTTTGGAGTCTACAACTCTTAAACTAATTCTTGCTTCATTGTTTTTTATAGAAATATAAGGATCAATTATTTCTTTTTTTATCGAATCTGGTAGCTTAGTATATAAAACACCCATTTCTAGACCCTGTAATTTTTTTCCACCACTCAAATCTTCAGCAACTCTAACCATTGACGCAAAAGATATAACCTTTCCTACAGCATCTAAGTCATCCAAGTAATCGTGTACCCGAGTAATTCTGTCTATCTTATCCCTAGTAAACCAGTATTTTGAATCATCTTCTTCTTCTTCGTCCCAATCATCATCGGAATCCTTATCCTTCTCTTTTTTTGGAAATTTTACTATTACATCAAGAGGAGTTGTTCCTCCAAGCTCTTCATCTATTAACCTCATTCCTTTATAAATTTCAGTTTCTTTGTCAAAATAGTTTATAAAACTATTCTCTACTTCAAGCTTCGTTATTCCAACAATGCTTACGATTATTACAAGAATTGCTGATGCAAAAATTGTTTTAGTATTTTTTTGTGCCACTTTGCTTAAAAAAGAAGTAATTTTTGATTTTTTTTGATCTCTATAATTTGTATTTTTTCTGCCTAGAATATTTAAAATTGATGGTAATAGAGTAAAAGTTATAAACATCGAAACTAACAGGCCCACTGTCATCATCCAACCAAAATCTATAATAGGTTTAATATCACTAAATATTAAAGATAAGAATGCACAGATGGTTGTGAGCACAGTATAAAGTATTGGCCAAAACATTCTTTCAGAAGTCCAAAGAAGCGCTTCGCTATTTGAAACATCTGGATTCTCTTTTCTAAATTGCAAATACCGAACGCTTATATGGATATTCATAGCCATTGTTAAGATCAACATTAGTGCAATAAAATTAGAAGATATGACCGTGACCTTCCAACCGACCAAACCTAGAAAACCAATCATAATCAAAACTGAAAAGAAACAGCTTAATAGAGGTATTAAAACCCAGAGCAAACTTTTGAAGACAAACCAAAGGGTACAAACAATAAATAAAAATACTCCTGCTCCAAAAACCACAATGTCATTTTTTATAAACGTTATCATGTCATCAGCTATCATTGGAATTCCTCCAAGATGAATTATAGGATATATATCTGATGAGCTTTTTTTAACTTTTCCAGGAGCAGGATGATCTTTAATAATTTTTCTGATCTCATTTATATTTTGATGATTCTTTTTATAGTATGATTTTTTATAGGAATCATGCTCTTCTAAAAAAGCTTTATAAGCATTCTTTTCTTTAGAAGTAAGCTGTCCCTTGGCTTTTCTTTCAAGATAAGCATTTTTTGTTTCTATTAATTCAGTTAATTTTTTATCTGGTTTTATATAAACTAAAATCCCACTTGTCTTTCCATCGCTACTAATAACAAAATCCTTATATATTGGGCTGTTAATGATCTCTTCAAAACCTCTGTCTAAATCAACATCTGCATTAGATAAAGTTTTAAAATTTTTTATTCTTTCCGCCAAAGGATCATCGTTATTTTTAAGCAACGGAACATCCAAGATAGTAATCACATTATTTACCCAGTCTAAGTTTTCCAAGGAATTTTTTAACAATGCTACATTTTTAATGGTGTTTTCTGATTTGAAAGACTCACTAGGTTCATGTGTATAGGTTAAAATTAAAAAATCTTTGGATCCGTATTTTTTATTTACTTCCCTTAAATAATTTAAGTCCGGATCGTTTTCTAAAAGCAAGGTATCCGAAGAAGCATCTAACTGAAAATTTTTTGAAAAATAAGTAAAACTTAATAATAAAATGATAAGAATTGATAAAATAAACTTTGGTTTTTCAATTACAGTGTTTTTGTATAAATTAGAGAATTTCACTGTTATCAGATATAGCTTAAAAGAGGATAATTTAAAATTACTTATTTTTACCCAGTTTTAGAAGCGTTTTTAAATTTAGTATAAATACCTTCAAACTCCACTTTTACGTTTCCAGTGGGCCCATGCCTTTGTTTTCCAATTATAATATCTGCGGTTCCAAGAATTTCGTTCATTTTAGCCTGCCACTCACCATGTTCAATGGTTCCTAATTTGGGTTCTTTTCTTTCTAAATAGTATTCTTCTCTAAACACAAACATAACAACATCCGCATCCTGTTCGATAGACCCAGACTCTCTTAAATCAGCAAGCTGAGGTTTTTTATCATCTCTTTGTTCTACTGCCCGAGATAATTGTGATAGTGCCAAAACGGGAACACCCATTTCTTTTGCAAGTGCTTTTAAACCTTGCGTTATTTCAGATATCTCTTGAACTCTTCCGTCAAATCTTTTGGAGCCAGTCGTCATCAGCTGAATGTAGTCTACAACTATCATGTCTAAACCGAATAGTCTTTTTATTCTTCTTGCTCTATTTGACAGAGTAGAAATTGTTATTGCAGGAGTCTCATCTATGTACAATGGTAGTTCATGTATGCTTCTTGAAGATTCTATTAACCTATTAAATTCTTCCTCAGACACCCTTCCCCTTCTTATATCATTTGATTTGATTCTTGATTGTTCCGACAGAATCCTTGTTGACAACTGTTCAGAAGACATTTCTAGAGAAAAAAAAGCAACGGAAGATTTTTTACCACCATCTAAAATTTTTTTTGCAGCATAATAAGCAATGTTGGTAGCTAAAGCAGTTTTACCCATTGATGGCCGACCAGCTATTATGACCAGATCAGATTTATGAAGACCCCCCAGTCTTTCATCAAGGTCATCTAGCCCAGTAGGAACACCTACGATACCCTGATCATTTTTCATTGCGTTAGTAGCCATTTCAATAGTTTGATCAAGAGCCTGATTAAATTTCAAAAAAGATTGACTGAACGTGCCTCTTTCAGCTAAATCAAAAAGTAATTTTTCTGTATCCTGAATTATTGTTTCACCACTTTTTTCTACCGTTTCATCAACAGAATCTTCCGACAGTTTTTCAGATATCTGAACAAGTTCACGTCTAACAAATTTTTCATGAATAATTTTTGCATAATCAACAGATTGTTTTACAGAAGATGAAAATCTTGTTAATTTCACAAGATACTCTGTTCCACCAATCTCAGAAAGATTTTCATCTTTTTCAAATGAATTTTTAAGCGTTATAGGATTTGCTATCATTCCTCTGTTGTGAAGACTTTCAATCAAACTATAAATTTTTGAATGTAGTGGGTCGTAAAAATCTTTGCTTGTAATAATATTTGAAATTTCATCTATAATGTCGTTATTAACCAATACTGAACCCAAAAGAGCTTGTTCAGCCTCTATATTTGAAGGAAGTTTTGTTTCTTTGTTGTTTAAATTGTTAAGCTTTAGTTTTTCCATAGATAATTTCAGTTTTACTCTAATGACAGTTCATTAAAATATTAAAGTTATTAACTTTTTTTTCTTACTGTGGAGAAGTATTGATGGCTACTTGGAATCTTTCTTTTCAACCAAAACATGTAATTCAGCTATTACATCTGAATGCAAGTTAACCGATAAAGAAAATTTTCCAACCTTTTTTATTTCCTGCTTCAGGTCAATTTGTGACGGATTTATTGATTCTTTAAAATTTTCTTCAAAATATTTAGAAATTTCTTTTGGTTTTATTGGTGCAAATAAATCACCATTTTCTTTAGTTTCTTTTTTAAAAATTAGTTTTTTATTTTTTATTTTCTCAAGAATTTTGTTTGCTTCTTTTTTTATTTCAATGTTTTTTTTATTAATTTCTTCTTTTTTTTTCTTAACAAAATCAATATTGGTTTTGTCAGCTCTAAGTGCTTTTCCAAATTTTAAAAGAAAATTTCTTCCATAACCATCTCTAACGTTAACTACTTCTCCAATTTTGCCTAAATTTCTAATGTCTTCTAATAGTATTACTTGCATCTAAACCAACCCTAGAATTTTTGCTCTTTTGATGGCCAGAGACAATTTTCTCTGTTTGCCTTGAGATACCGAGGTTATGCGTGAGGGTAGAATTTTTCTAGTGTCAGAAATATATCTTTTTAAAAGTTTTATATTTTTGTAATCAACCTCAGGGGCATTCTTAGCTGACAATGGACAGCTTCTTCTCATTCTAAAATCTGGCTTTTGAAACAAAGAAAGCTTACTTTTGAAATTAGACCCTTTTCCTTTTCTTCCTTTTTTTTTATCTCTTCTCATAAATTTTATTTTGTTTCAGCAAAATATTCTTTTTTAAGATCTAACTTGTCATATTTTACAGTCAAGTATCTTATAACGTTATTTTCTATAGATAATTTTTTTTCAATATTTTTTACAGCATCGTCTTTTGATTCAAATTTAAAATGGATAAAAATCCCTTTTCTATTTTTTTTAATTTTTGTTGCCAGGTTTAATACACCCCACTTTTCGGTTTTTAAAAGTTTTCCAGATTGAGTGATAATATCCGAATATTTTTTTACCAAGCTATCTAATTCTTTGGTTGAAAGATCCTGTTTTCCAATAAATGTATGTTCGTAAAAAGCCATTTTGCTATAGATTTAATATTTAAAGTCGGACTTATACTATTTAAATTTTGTTTAGACAATAGTAATAATAGGGGTTAATCACTTTAAATTAATATGAAAACTTTAATATTTCCAGGTCAAGGTTCACAGTCAGTTGGCATGGGTCAAGATTTGTACAAGACTTTTGATCTTGTTAAAAAAATTTTTAAAGAAGCTGATGAAAAATTAAACTATTCTATTTCAAAAATAATTCTGGAAGGTCCAGACAGCGATTTAAAACTTACGAAAAATACTCAACCTGCAATTTTGACTGTAAGCTATTCTATTTTTAAATTAATTACTGAAGAATTTAATATCCAAATTAAAGATATAAAATATTTTGCTGGACATTCTTTGGGAGAATATAGTGCACTTGTGTCTTCTAATTCTTTAAGCTTTTCTGACGCAGTATATCTTCTTCATGAGAGAGGAAAATCTATGCAAGATGCTGTTCCGGAAGGAAAAGGCTCTATGTTAGCAGTAATGGGTTCGAAAATAGAAGATTTAGAAAAATATATTGAAGGGATGGGCAAAGATAAAGGCGTATGTGAAATAGCCAATGATAATTCTGACAGCCAAGTTATTTTAAGCGGAGACAAAACAGCAATTGATGAAATTAGTAAAATTTTAAAAAGTAATAAAAAAAAATCAATCTTTTTACCTGTTAGTGCACCCTTTCATTGTTCTTTAATGAATCCTGCTGCCAAGATAATGGAAGACAAAATTAACCAAACTAATTTTAAAAATCCATTGGTAGATTTAGTGAGTAACGTAACTGCTCAATCAGTGAGAGATTCGGAGAAAATCAAGAGCTTGCTTGTGAGGCAAATTTTTTCAAAGGTTAGATGGAGAGAAAGTGTTTTGTTTATGATAAAAAACGGGGTTAATGAATTTATAGAGATAGGGCCGGGAAAAGTGCTTTCTGGGCTTGTAAAAAGAATTAGTGACAAAGTTTTGTCTAAAAGTATAAATACTATAGAGGACATAAAGAGCCTTAAATGATTGATTTTAAAAACAAAAAAATTTTAATAACCGGTGCTACCGGAGGAATCGGGGGAGCACTTGTGAAAAAATTTGTTTCTCTTGGAGGAACTGTTCTTGGTACAGGAACAAAATCTGATAAGTTAGATTTAATAAAAAAAAATTATCCAACCATTAAAGTTAAAAAATTTAATATATCTGAACATTTAGCAATTGAAGATTTTATTAATTCTGCTGAATCGGAATTAGGAGGACTGGATGTTTTAGTTAACAATGCAGGAGTTAACGCAGACAGTTTATCTTTAAGAATGAAAGATGAGGAATGGAAAAAAGTAATTGATATAAACCTAACATCCACCTTTTTATTATCTAAGTATGCTATTAAAAGAATGTTAAAAAATAAATTTGGCAGAGTGGTAAATGTTACATCGATAGTAGGACATACCGGAAATCTTGGCCAGGCAAATTATTCAGCTTCTAAAGCAGGTATAATTGGAATGTCAAAAAGTTTAGCTATTGAATATGCAAAAAAAAATATAACCGTTAACTGCGTTTCTCCTGGGTTTATAGTATCGGACATGACCATGAATATAGCAGAAAAGGTTAAACTATTTTTGACCTCAAGAATTCCCATGGGAAAACTTGGAACAGGAGAAGACGTATCAAATTGTGTAGCCTTTTTGTCTTCGGAATCGGCTTCTTATGTCACAGGAGAAACAATACATGTTAATGGTGGGATGTATATGTCTTGACAAAGAAATAAAATAATTTAATAACAATTTTAAGGAAAAATCAAAAAAAAGGAATTAAATGTCAAAAGATGTAGGTGCAACAGTTAAAAAGATAGTAGTTGATCATTTAGGTGTTGACGAACAAAAGGTAACTGATGAGGCTAGTTTTATCGACGACCTTGGAGCAGATAGTTTAGATACTGTAGAATTAGTTATGGCTTTCGAAGAAGAATTTGGTTCAGAAATTTCTGATAATGAAGCTGAAAAAATTTTAACAGTAGGGGATGCGATAAAGTTTATTGAGAACAAAGCCAAGTAGGTTAATAAAAAAAATCATTAATGATGAGCAACCTAAGTAAGCCTCTTATGCTTGTTTTGTCTTCTCCTTCAGGCGCAGGAAAAACTACTCTTTCAAAAAAAATTCAACAATCAGATAATTCTTTTAAAATTTCAGTCTCACATACAACAAGAAAAGCAAGAGTAAACGAAGTAGACGGAGTCGATTATCATTTTGTTACAAAAGAAAAATTTAAGCAATTGTTAAGCGAAGATGCTTTTTATGAGCATTCTGAGATTTTTGGAAATTACTACGGAACTTCAAAATCTTCAGTTAACAAAATTATAAAAGATAAATGTAATGTATTGTTTGATATAGATTGGAAAGGAGCTCAACAATTAAGCGGATACAAGGAGTTAAATTTACTTAAAATATTTATATTGCCCCCTAGCAAAGAAGAGCTGGAGAAAAGATTAGTAGCGAGAAATCAAGATGACAAAGAATCTATAAAAAATAGACTTTTGGCCTATTCTAAAGATATAGAACACTCCAATGAATATGATCATGTTATTATAAATGATAATGTTGAGGCTTGTTTTAATTCAATTAAAAAAATAATTTCTGATCGCCTAAATAGCTAACATATCCTAGTTAAACTTTTCATAAAATTCAGTTAATCTACAATAATCATCACCGGATAGTTCCGAAGGCCTTGAATTTAAGTTCAGACTTAATTGTTTTGCAATATTTTTATATTCCCTAAATGTTTTCAACAATGGTTTGTTAATCATTTTTCTTTTGTTAGAAAAGAAGATATTTGTGATTTTTTCTAAATTCTTAATATCACGAATTTTATGGTTCAACTTTATTTTTGGCTTAAAAACTATAATTTTTGAATCAACAGCTGGTTTTGGAAAAAAACAGTTTTTAGAGATTTTAAAATTTTCGACAATTTCTAATCGAAAATTTGCTAAAACAGAAATCCTTCCATATTCCTTGGTGTTATATGTGGCTAAAATTCTATCGGCAACTTCTTTTTGGAACATAAATATAATTTTTTTAAAAAAAGGTGGCCATGTTTTTAGAGAAATAAATTTTACTAAAATTTGAGTAGATATGTTGTAAGGTAAATTTCCAAAAACAATAGAATCTTTCAACAAAATTTCATTAAAAGCGTATTCTAGAATATCTTTATTGTGTATTTCTAGACCTTTCTGATGACCAAACTTCTCTCTTAGGAGTTTGCAAAATCTTTGATCCTTTTCTATGAGGATAATTTTTTTTGGTTGTTTTTTGATTATAAATTCTGTCAAGTTTCCAGAGCCGGGACCTATTTCAAGTATTGTTTGATTTTTTATATTATCTAATGAAGCAATTTTCTTTATTACATTATTATCTGATAGAAAATTTTGTCCTAAAGATTTTTTAAGTCTTAACATTTTTATTTTTAAAAAATTTAATTGATTCCAGCAAACTAGTCGGGTCAGCTAAGTTTTTTCCAACAATGTCATTTCCCGTACCATGATCTGGTGAGATTCTTACAAAAGGAATACCAAGAGTTATATTTATTGCATGAAATTTAAATAATGCCTTAAAAGGAGATAAAACCTGATCGTGATACATTCCAACCAAAACATGAAAACCTTTTTTCTTGAAGTTTAAAAAGGCAGTATCAGGAGAAATTGGACCATATACAGATATCTTTCTTTGCTTTAATTTTTTAATAGCTGGCATGATAACTTTTTTTTCTTCAGAATCTCTTCTTAGTTCACCGTTATGTGGATTTAAACCGAGAAGACCAATTTTGGGCTTGATTTTAAAATTCTTTAAATAAAATTTATTTACAGTGATTAATTTTTCTATAATTTTTCTTTTAGAAAGGCTAGTAGAAACTTTTTTTAATTCTATATGCGTTGTAATTGGTGCTACGGATAATTCTTTATTATAAATTAACATCACTTCTTTTCCTGAAGCACCTAACTTTCTACCCAAAAATTCTGTAATACCAAATTTTTTATTACCAAAAGTTTCTTTTTTATTTATAGGGCAATTTATGAAACCCAAAATTTTTTTTCTATATGCCATTTTAATTCCAAGATTCAGTGAATCGATCACATAGTTTGCTTTTCTTTTTTTGTTTACGTTAAAAGATTTTTTGAATTTTAGTGGCACATCTAAAATTAACAACTCCTTTTTAAAATTTTGTTTTTCAATTTTGGTTATTCTTTTTAATTTTATTTTAATTTTTAAAGTTTTTAGCTGATCTTTGATTAAGGCATAGCTTCCAATGATAAAAATATTTAAATTTTTAAAATCAGATTTCTTTCTCCACATTTTGCCTATTATCTCTGAATTAATGCTATTAGGTTCACCAGCTATAATTCCAATTAGATTCTTCATAAGAAATTAACTTGCGTTATTCTTTCTAAATTAGAATAGTGTGAATTAGAGAACATTTTTAATTTTTTTTCCTTTTCAAGTCTTATTACACTGTTTTTTACTTTTTCTAAGTCCTTATCATAAACTTTTTCTCCCATTTTTTTTATAATAAGTATGGTATTTTCTAAAACTATAGGTTCCCCCATTTCATTTGTGTCTAAATCTTTTATATTTTCATAAATTTTTCTTGATAATTTTTTTACATCTATCCAACCTACATTTCCTCCCTGTCCAGCGGACTCAGATATACTGAATTTTTTTGCCGTGTTTTCGAAACCTTCCATTTTTATATTTTCCATAATTTTTTTTAAAATAGGCTGAAGATCGCTCTCAGGAAGATTAATTTCTATTTCAGATAGTAAGAATGTTCTTTTTGAATCCGTTTTTTGTATTTCGTCATTTATTTTTGCTTCAACTTCATTCATATTCAGAACCACTTTATTTTTGTATAGTTCAAAAATTAAACTGTTCCACTTTAGATCAACTTCAAATTTTCTTTTTAAATATTCAAAATCCATGTTGTTTGAATTTATTATTTTTTTCAACCCATCTTTATCAGTTCCAAGATTTGTTGACGTTTTTTTTATTAACTTTTCAAGATCACTTGCATTATAATCTTTTATTCCATGCTTGTTAATTTCAACTTCTTTTATCTTTCTTTTAATTAAAGATTTTGCGGCTATATTTTTTATTTGCTCTTTATTTGAATTGTCAATTTTATTATTTGATATTATTGCAACCAATTTCATTTCCTTAACTAGATCCAGATAGGTGATTGGAAGATTACCAACGGTTATAACGATAGAGTTGCTTATTTTAGCAAAAGTCTGTGAAGTTTGAAACAAAAAAAAAATAATAAATAAACAGTTTAAAATTTTTTCTTTTTTCATTTATTTAACTTTTGGACTCAATATATCACCTAATGGGACCAAAGATATTTGAAACATCAGTGAGTCATGGCTTTCAATATCTCTATCTTTATAAAATTCTCTTCTGAAAACTAAGCCGGCTCTCAAGCAATCATTCAAATAGTCATATGCCAAACTGTAGAATTCGGTAGACTCTGTTTCTAGATTTCTTCTGATATCAAAATTAAGTGAATTGGAGTCATTAAGTGTTAATTTTAGATCAGATTTAACATAATTTGTGCTTCCAATGTGATTGTTTTCTTCAAGATATTTTAAGTTAAAGTCAGCGTTTCCTAATATTAAATTAGCTTCAAGATCGTTATAATTGATATCACTAAAATTGTGATCCAGAGAAAATTCACTTGTTATTTTTAAGTTATCACTAACTTTTAGATGAGCCTGAGCAACAACATCAGAGGTTTTTTGGTGTAGAGAACTTCTCAAAGGTATATCTTGATTTTCTTCAACATTGTAGACTTGTCCAATAGAGAGTGAGTAATTTTTGTCTCCAGGTACATTACCTTTTAAATCACTATTAGAAAATTCTATCCCCAAAGCCATGCTAGTACCCTTTTCTATTACATCACCTTGTGAATTTTTGTTCAAAGAAAATAAATTTGAGTACGCTAATTTTAGATCATCATCTTGAATGTTTCTCATATGTCCAGGAGCAGATCTTAAAGATATTTTAGGAGTTAAAAAATTTACTTTATTTTTTTTAACATTAGTTTTTGTTAACGGAAGACTTACGTTATAAGCAATCGCACCAGTAGCTTGGGTAGCTAAGCCTTCTGTTTTGTACTTGTCAGCATCAGCCTCATAATTTGTAAACTTCAAGAGCCCTTCAAATTCTGACTGAATTCCCTTAAAATTTCTGAATGGTCTGGATTTCCAATTGAAATCGTTTATCCACATCTTTGTTGTTTGGTCAACATCGTAGTTTTTTACATATGCATTGCTAAAAATATCTACTATTCCTATTTTTTCGTCAGCAAAAATATTACGTGAGAAGGATGCACTCGGAGCAATATATTCGTATCTTGATCTACCAGTTTTTTTTAAATTTTCGAATAAGCTCGCTACCAAACCAAAAGAATTTTTTTCATCTTGAAATTCATATTTTATATTATTTTCAAGGATACTTCGATTTGAATCAACAAGTTCAGTTTGAATTTCATGCACCTCAAGATATGTAGGGTTAGAAACTCTCTCTATGTTTACTTGTAGATCGTTGATATAATCATCGCTCTCTGCAAAATTTACATTTAGTTTGCCAAATAAGTGAGATCTAGAACCAGGCAGTTTTTTATTATTTTTTTTCTTGTAACCCTCGGTATAGCTTGAATCCACTATTAAGAATGCATTTTTAAATGACTGTCTATACTCATTCATAATCAAAACATTTTCGTTTGCATACAATTTTGGAGTGATAGTCATATCGCGATCTTTTGACATTGCCCAAAAATACGGAACCGCTGTACCAAAGCCCACCATTGAATTATCTGTAAACTGAGGCATTAAAAATCCAGATTGTCTTTTTACAGTTGGATCAGGATGAAAAAATTTTGGAAAGTAAAAAACGGGAAAATCATAAATTTTCATCACAGCATTATGGTAATAAATAGTTTTTTTTGGGTTATCATGTTCGATTTTTTCTGCTCTGATACTCCAAGGACATTTTTTATCTTTTCTCATTTTACATGAGGTAAAAACACCCTTTTCAACAATCGTTTTTTCTCCTGATATTGTGGCACTATTTCCATAAAATCTTGGCTGATTTCTTTTATCATCTTTAAGTAATTCATCGTTTAAAAATGATTTTACGTCGCTACCAACTATTTTTTTATTTTTTTCGTCTATGTAAATTTCAGAAAATAGATATTTATTGTTTCTGTTATCTGTAATTTCTATTTCTCCTTTTGAGAGAAACATATTTTTTAACGTTAGGTAATTAAACATTTGAACGACGATTTCATTACCGGCAAGATCTTTGATTTTTGTATCATACTCTGAATAGATAATTTTCTTTTGATCGTCGTAAATAATATCTTGACCTTCTATCACATATTTTTCTGATGTTACTACCGTTGTTTCTCCTATTGTTTTTACTATGCCATTTAATTTATCATATTCTGCTTGTTCGCTGAAAATAACATTGTCTAATTGATCTTTTATCTCAACGCTTCCTTGCGCATAAACAATTTTCTTTTCTTTATCAACATCAACCTGTGATGCATTTATATAAAATTCCTTTCCATAAGAATTCTTAGAAAGAAAACAAAACAATATTAAAAATAAATATTTATAAAAATTATTTTTCATTTATTTGTATAACCCCAACTGAACAAAATAGAGACAAAATAATTATTGGTGACCACACCGAAAGCAAAAGCGGTATTCTTTCAGTAGCCCCCAAGGCTGTGGAAAAATTTTTAAAATAAAATATAATTACACACACAATTATAGATAGAAGCAAATAATAGGCATTTTGCCTTGTATCATTAGAATTTAGAGTAAAAATTCCAGCCAAACAAACCATTAGAACTAGAAAAAAAGGAAGAGATAAATAGAAGTGCTTTTTTTCTTTTAATAATTTTGGGTTGTAACCTCTGTTTATTAATTTATCCATATTATTTATTAAATTGTAAAAAGATATTGTATCTAAATTAGAATAAATAGAGTTTAATTTATCTTTGCTGAAAGTAGATGGAAATTCTAACATTTTAAACTCTTTTCTCGTGCCTTCATTCACGTAATCTATCTCAAAACCTTCTTGTACAATCCATGGATTTGCTGAAATATCAGCTTTTAAAGCTTCTATTCTTGTAAGCAATGAGTTTTTTTTGTCAAATTTGTAAATCGATACATTAATCAAAAGCTCACCCTCCAATCTTTGTGATTTGATTATACTTATATTATTTTCACTCTTCTCTCTTATCCAAATACCGTTTGTATTTATTGATGCAAGGTGAGATTTATCAATATCATATTTGCCCTTTATGTCTTCATAGTATTTAACAACAACAGAGGTCATAGGAGTGAAGGCAAACAAAGTTACAATTCCGATAAAAATTGCACTAAAACAAAATAAAATTAAAAAATTTACATTTGATAATCCAAATGTTTTTAAAGATAAAATATCTCTATTATTTTTTAATTTAATAAAAACCCACATAGAAGATAAAAACAAGATAAACGGCAACATGTTAATAACAATACTTGGTATAATCATTAAGGATAATGCTATAGGCAAACCTAAACCAACATCATAATTTTTGAAATAATTGATCTCTTCAAATAAATTTAATATTAATCCAAGGCAGCAGAAAATCAAAACTACATTAAAAAAACTCTTAAAAAATTCAGATACTAAATATTTATTTAATACAAAATTATTCATTTTTATCTTCTTAAATTTTCAAAATAAAATTTTCTAAATAATATAAAATACAATATTGGCATAGAAAGAATTGGAATTAGATAGTATGCCATAGAATAGGTTAAAGATTTTCCAGAATACCTTACCAAAATTTCTGCCATTACCAATGTAATAAAAGCTATTCCAAAATAAAAGTATTTGTATAAATGTTTTCTTTTGCTATCACCTCTTCCAATAAGAAGGAAAGAGCATAGAACGGCAACATAAGGTATGTACAATGGCATTCCAAATCTCCTATTAAATTCTGATAGAGCATCTAATCTAGATTTTTTTGCACAATTTAATAGCTTCTCTTCTAAATCTTTTTTGAACAAACACTCCATAAGAATTATAGAAGAAGTTTCTTGAAGCTTTGGTTGTGTGATAGACTTAGTTTTCATTCCCTGTAAAAGCAAACTGGTTTTTGTAAAATTAACCGACTGAATTTCTTTGTCTTTATTTTCTGTCTGAATTGTTCCATTTTCTAGGGCCAAATAACTTTTGTCTCTTTTTTCAATTTTTCCTTTTTCAGCAAAAATTGTTAGACTACCTGAATCTTTAGGGGAATCTAATCCTCTTAGTACTTTTTTGTCATCTCTTATAAAAATCTTTTTCATTAAATTGTTTTCATCTTTTTCTTCAACATAAATAGTTAGGCCTTCGACAGTATCATTGAATTGATTTGTTTTAATCATACTTGAAATAAAATCTAGATTTGAAGATCTTATTAAAGATCTTGAATAATTCAAAACCTCTGGATTAATAAATGAAGCGAGAACTATTTGGATTATCGTTACAAGAAAAGAAACATTTAAAAAAAAATTTACTACTCTTATTTTGTTTAAACCTGCTGTCCATAAAATCATGAATTCACTTTCATCTTCAAGCTTTAAAATTGTTAGAAACACTGCCAACAGAAAGGACAGAGGTATGAATTTTGTTAAAATTTTAGAAATATTTAATAGAGAATATCCCAAATAAATAGATACTGCATGACCATCATCTACTATAAGGTCTAAATAATTAACAGCCTGTACAGCCCAAACTATCGCAGTAAAAGTGAATAATACCAGGAAGAAATACTTGCTTAGCTCTATAAAGAAGTGTCTATAAATTTTATTACTCAACATTGTTACCATTTTTGTATATAATTAAAGCAACTTATTAAGAATTTCAATCTTAGGTTGACCAAATGATAAATTTTACGAAAAAATTTGATGATAAATGCGAAAATTTGGGTCTTTTTGTACCCGCCGATAAGCTAATCGTAAAAACGTCAAAACTTGACTCAGGGGACCAAGGTAGAATTAATAAATTTTTAAAAAAAATTGAAAAACACAAAGATAAGAAAAAACTACATTCTTTCGATATATCAGACAACCAAAGATGTTTCATAATAATTTTAAGTGAAAAATTAATTAATTTTGAATTAAATGACTTAGGCGGTTTATTTAAAAATTTAATTAGTTACCACAAAGACGTAAAAAATATTAACTTGCTTGTTTCAGACAATATTAAAAACAAAAAACTCTCGGATGAGGAATTAATTTCTGAATTTTTATATGGATATACTCTAAAAAGCTATTCTTTTGAAAAATACAAGAGTAAAAAAAAATCAGATTCCTCAATAAAAGTTGATGTTTGTGTTAACAATCCTGAAAAATTTAACAAACAATTTAAAACTTTTTTATCTGTAAAAGAGGGAGTATTTTTAGCAAGAGATTTAGTTTCAGAACCACCTAATGAGCTTAATCCGAAAAATTATACAGATGAAATAAAGAAATTAAATCAATTAGGGTTGAAAGTTGAAGTTTTTGGAGAAAAAGATTTAAAAAAAATGGGAATGAATTCTTTACTTGGTGTTGGAAGAGGAAGTGCAAATGAAACATTTCTAGTTACAATTCAATGGAACGGTAAAAAAGAAAAAGGAAAACCACTTTGTTTTGTTGGAAAAGGAGTTTGTTTTGATACGGGAGGAATTTCTTTGAAGCCAGCCAGGTTCATGGAAGAAATGAAATATGATATGGGGGGCTCAGCGGTTGTAGTAGGTTTAATGAAAACGTTAGCATTAAGAAAAGCAAAAGTGAATGCCGTTGGTGTTGTTGGTTTGGTTGAGAATATGCCTGGATCAAATGCTCAAAGACCTGGCGATATAGTAAAATCTTATTCTGGTAAAACAATCGAAGTTTTAAATACAGATGCAGAAGGAAGATTGGTGTTAGCAGACGCACTTGCTTATGCAGAAAAACAATTTAAACCCAAGTTTATAATTGATCTTGCAACTTTAACTGGGGCAATAATAATAGCTTTGGGAGAGGAATATGCAGGACTTTTTTCTAATGATGATAAATTATCGGAACAATTGTTTAAAATTGGAAATTCTATTAATGAAAAAGTTTGGAGATTACCATTGCATAAAAACTACGATAAATTAATAAATTCAAAATACGCAGATGTACAAAATATAAATTATGCCGGTGGAGCAGGGTCTATAACAGCCGCTCAATTTCTCCAAAGATTTGTTAGCAAGGATGTGCCATGGGTTCATTTGGATATTGCGGGCATGGCATTTTCTAAAAAAGCAGCAAATATAAACTCAGGTGGTGCAACAGGTTTTGGTGTAAGATTGTTGAATGATTTAGTAAAAAAACATTACGAATAAAATTTATGATTCAACAAACCTTATCGATTATAAAACCAGATGCCATTGAAAGAAATCTTTCAGAGTATATAAAAAAAAAATTTTTAGAAAATAGGCTAAAGATTATAAAAACAAAAAAGATCCAGATTACTAAAGACGAAGCATCAGAGTTTTACAAGGTGCATCAATCGAAACCGTTTTATGAAAAATTATGTAGCTATTTATCATCAGGACCAATTGTGGTTATGATTTTAGAAGGTGAAAACGCTATTCAGGAAAACAGAAGGATAATGGGAGCAACAGACCCAAAAAATGCAGAAGAAGGAACGCTAAGAAAGCAATATGGGATTTCCATAGATAAAAATTCAGTTCATGGCTCAGACTCTCCGGATAATGCCAAAAAAGAAATTGATTTCTTTTTCAAAAATTAACTTAGGTTATAAATTTTTCTGATAGCTATTGAATAGGCTTTATATTCTTCTAATTGTATTTTCTTTTTTAACATTTCGGGATTATCACCAATATTTATCGAGACTCTTTTCTTAATAATTGTTTTTCCGTTATCTAATTTTTCATTAACAAAATGCACAGTACATCCTGTCATTTTTTCTCCAGCATTCAAAACACGCTTAAAAGTATTTAAACCCTTATATTTAGGCAACAGAGAGGGGTGAATATTGATGATAGTGCCTTTAAAATTTCTAACGAATCTTTTCGATAATACACTCATGAATCCAGCTAAACATATTAGTTTTATTTTTCTATTAAACAGTTCTTTTAAAGCGATTTTCTCAAATTTTTCTTTGCTTACATCTAAAATAATGTGTGGTATGGAAAATTTTTTTGCAAAATAAATTCCACCAGCACCTTTTTTATTTGATATTACTAAGTTTATGTTGATAGGAAAATTATAATCCCTAGAATTTTTTATGATCGATCTCAAGTTGGTCCCTGATCCAGATATAAATACACAGGCTTTCTTTTTTTTTACCATCTAATTTTTTTTAATAGATTTATTTTTTTTGAAGATTTTGAAACAAAACCAATCTCATAAGGTTGAAATTTTTTATTAAAGCACTGTTTTAATTTAGAAACTTTTTTCTTATTTGTTATTAAGCAAAAACCTACACCACAATTAAAAGTTCTAAGCATTTCCATATCACTAATATTTTTACTCTTAAGCCATTTGAAAATTTTAAGGATTCTTATTTTTGATAGGTCTATATTTATAGTTAAATTATTAGGAACAGATCTTGTTATATTTTCTATAATACCTCCACCAGTAATATTTGCCGAAGAATTAATTAAGTTTTTTTCAACAAGATTTAAAATTTCCTTTGTGTAAATTTTTGTTGGTGCTAGCAATTCTTTTTTTAAAAAGCTATCAATTTTAGAATTTTTTAAAACTTTTCTAACCAAAGAAAAGCCATTCGAGTGCAGCCCACTTGATGGTACAGCCAATATTATATCTTTATTTTTTACTTGATTTTTAGTTATAATTTTTTTTTTTGAGACTATTCCAACCGAAAAACCTGCTAAATCGAATTTATTTTTGTCGTATGTCCCTGGCATTTCTGCCGTCTCTCCTCCGACCAAAACACAATCAGAAATTTTACATCCATTTATTATGCCTTTGATAATTTTTTTCATTTTACCAAGTCTTATCTTGTCTGTTGCTATATAGTCTAAAAAGAATAGTGGCTTAGCTCCTTGAACTATAAGATCATTAACACACATGGCGACCAGATCTATTCCTATAGTATCAAACTTATTAAATTTGTTTGCAATTTCTAGTTTCGTACCAACTCCATCGGTGCTGGCGACTAAAACAGGGTCCTTTATCTTTAGTTGTTTAATGTCAAATACAGAAGCAAATCTACCTATATTACTTCTGTTAAACTTAGTTAGTTTTTTTTTAAAGGCTTGCTGTGAGTATTTTCCGATATATTTTGTAAATTTATCTGCAGTTTCAATGTTTACACCGCTTTTTTTATAACTATTTTTTGTTTTTTTCATGAATAAAATGATAATTAGATAGTTTATGAAAAAAATTATTATTTTCTCTTTAATAATATTATTTTTTACAAAAACTCAAAATGTTTTCAGTAGCACAGACGCTTTTACTGTTGATAATATTGAAGTGATTGGAACGATAAACGATCAAAACTATAAAAACAGGCAATTAGAAACAGCGTTTAGAAAGGGTTTTGAGAAATTAATTTCAAATATAGTTAAAAGAGAAGATCAAAAAGAATTATTTAGTACCGACTTAAAAACAGTCAAGCTTTTGCTTTCAAATTATAGAATCATAGAGGAAAACACCAGGGGAAACGAGTATAAATTAATAGTCGATATTACCTTCGACAGAAATTTAGTGAGTCAATTTTTGTTTAAAAAAAATATCTCTTATGCAGAGGTTAAAAAATTAGAGATAATTATTTACCCTATTATGATTTCAAATTCAGAATTAAGCATGTTTTCAAAAAACAAATTCTTTGAAGAATGGAACGAGAATAAAGATTTTGAAAATATAAACTTTGTATTGCCCGTAGAAAATGTTGAGGATATTGTTTTCATAAAAAAAAATTTATCTGTACTTGAAGAAATTGATCTAAATAGAATTGTTGATAATTATGAAATTAGAAATAGCGCTATTTTAATCTTTAGATATGATAATAAAAAACTTAATGCTTTTATGAAAACTAACCTAGAAGGCGTAAAAAAAGCTAAAAAAATTGATTTTGGTTCAGAGGAACTGGAAAACAAAGAATCTAGAAACAACATAATAAGAAACGCTAAATATTATATCAATGAACTATGGAAAGAAGAGAACTTGATTGATATTTCAGTGCCTTCATATCTTGTGGTTAATACAAAAATTGAAGATTCAAGCTCACTAGAAAAAATAATTAAAATAATCAAAAAAATTAGTTTAATTGATAGCCACATCGTTCAAGAGCTAGACAATGAGTCTGCAAAAATAAAAATTAAGTTTTTTGGAAAAATTAAAAATTTACAAAACAGTTTTCTCAGGAACGGCATTGAATTCAAGATTTTACATGACGAATGGAATTTAAATTTAAAGAACTAAAATGTCTGAACAGTTAATATTTAATTTTCCTTTTAAAAAAAGTTATTCTAGCCAAGACTTTTATGTTGCAAGCAATAATTTTAATGCTTTTAAATTAATTGAAAGTTGGCCCAAATGGGCAAGTAGATTTGTGAATATTTTTGGGCCCAAGGGTTGTGGAAAAACTCACTTAGCAAATATTCTGATGAGCAAAATTCAATGCATTATGATCTCATCTGAAAAAATTGATGAGGGAATTTTAAATAAGTTTAAGACTAAAGAGTGTTTGATTATAGATGATTTTACAAACAATATAGAAGAAAAATTGCTTTACTCTATAATTAATATGGCGTTTCAAGATAATAAATACTTAATTATTAGCTCGTCTATTTCTTTAAAAAAGTTTAAAATTAAATTAAAAGATTTAAGCTCTAGATTTACTAGTTTTATTGATATTGGAATTGATTTGCCAACGGATGACTTACTTAGAGTGATACTGACAAAAAGTTTTTCGGACAAGCAAATTCAAATTAGTAAAAAAAATATTGAGTATATATTGAAAAATATTGATAGATCTTATGAAAAAGTTAATTTATTTGCTAACTCGATTGACAAGTTGTCTCTGGCTAAAGCAAAACCAATTAATTTTAATCTAATTAAAAAAACTTTGGGAGAATTAAATTAAAAAAATATGACAAAGTTTAGAACTCATAACTGCTCAGAGCTTACCGAGAAAGATGTTGGAAAAAATATAAAACTTTCTGGTTGGCTACACAGAAAAAGAGATCATGGAAATTTACTTTTCGTAGATCTAAGAGATCATTTTGGCATTACACAGTGTGTTATTGAAAATAAAGATAAAAATTTTAAAGTACTAGAAAAATTAAAACCAGAGTCAGTAGTTTTAATTCAAGGAAATGTTGCAAAAAGATCATCAGATACTCAAAACAAAGAATTAAAAACTGGAATGATAGAAGTAAAAATAAAAGAATTTGAAATTCTGTCTTCAGCTAAAGAATTACCCATGCCTGTATTTGGGGAACAAGATTACCCAGAAGATATAAGACTTAAATATAGATTTATTGATTTAAGAAGAAATGAAATGCACGAGAATATAAAGCTTCGATCTGAAGTATTGTCTTTTTTAAGAACAGAGATGGTAAAAAATAATTTTTTAGAATTTCAAACACCAATTCTAACCGCGTCTAGCCCAGAAGGGGCAAGAGATTTTTTAGTTCCTAGTCGTGTTCACCCAGGAAAATTCTATGCCTTACCGCAAGCACCTCAGCAATTTAAACAAATGATTATGATATCTGGTTTTGACAGATATTTTCAAATCGCTCCATGTTTTAGAGACGAAGATGGTAGAGCAGATCGAAGTCCCGGAGAACATTATCAATTGGACATGGAGATGTCTTTTGTAGAACAAGAAGATATATTTAAAGTAGTTGAACCAATTTTTTACAACCTGTTTTCTAAATTTGGAAAAGGGAAAGAAGTAAATAAGCACCCATTTCCCAGAATTACATATCAAGAATCCCTTGAAAAATATGGAACCGATAAACCAGATTTGAGGAACCCTATACAGATATTTGATGTAACAAAAATTTTTAAATCTAATGAGGCTAAGCTTAAAATTTTTAAAGAAATCATTGAAAAAAAAGGAATTGTTAAAGCTATTCCAGTAAAAAACACTTCTTCAAAACCAAGAAGTTTCTTTGACAATCTGAATAATTGGGCCATTTCGGAAGGAGCAAGTGGATTAGCTTATATGACTTTTGAGAAGAACAAAGATAAGACAGTTGGAAAAGGGCCAATCTCTAAATTTTTTTCTGAAAAAGGAATTTCAGAACTTTTGAAAATCTGCGATATAACTGAAAAAGATTCTGTTTTTTTTGTATGTAATAAAATCTCGGAAGCTATAAAATTTTCAGGTATTGCAAGACAGAAAATTGCTGAAGAATTAAATCTTATCGACAAAACAAAATTCACCTTTTGCTGGATTGTTGATTATCCAATGTACAGCTATGATGAAAAAGAAAAGAAAATTGATTTCAGCCACAATCCTTTTTCAATGCCACAGATTGACGTAAAAGATTTTGATAAAACAGATCCTTTAAAAATTCTAGCACACCAATATGATTTAGTTTGTAATGGATACGAGCTATCATCTGGAGCTATTAGGAACCATATGCCTGAATATTTATTTAAGGTTTTTAGTAAAGTTGGTTATTCAAAAAGTATGGTAGAACAAAACTTTTCTGGAATGATCAAGGCACTTTCTTATGGGGCACCACCACATGGAGGTATGGCTCCAGGTATAGATAGAATAGTTATGCTTCTGGCAGATCAAAAAAATATTAGAGAGGTTACTCTTTTTCCTCTTACTCAAAATGCACAAGATCTCTTGATGGATGCACCATCTGAAGTTAGCGAAAAACAATTGAAAGAACTAAATATAAAAACTACCCAAAAAAAGACCTAGCTTTTACTTTTTAGATTAATCCTGACATCGGATAGATCAACTAGTTTTTCTTCGTAATTACTTCTAACAAACCCTTTGCTAGTAATATTTTTTACGATTTTTAAAAACCGATCATCCTTACCATCTCCTCTTTGAACAGGTTTATTATTTATGCTAGGAGTGTGGGCTAACTCCTCTTTTCCTAAGTAGGAAACTGCTAATTCTCTGAAAATGTAGTCTAAAATCGATGTTGCGCTTAGAATTCTGTCATTTCCATAGACTTTACCAGATGGTTCAAACTTTGTATCCAAAAACGCATCAACAAATTCTTCTAGCGGAACTCCGTATTGCAATCCTAAAGAAATAGCTATTGCAAAATTATTCATTAAAGCCTTAACTAATTCACCTTCTTTATTTGTGTCTATAAATATTTCCCCAATTTTTCCATCATCGTACTCTCCGGTATGTAGATAAATTTTGTGATTCCCAATGGTAGCTTTCTGAATATATCCTTTTCTTCTGTCTGGCATCTGAAATCTTTTCCCTAAAACTTTTGTTTTTCCTGGTTGATTAATTTTTAAATTTTCCTTTATACTTTCGCCAATACCATCTACTTTTTTGTAAATCGGCTTATGATCGACCCCCACTTTGTCTTGAAGGCTAATCTTTTTAACATTTTTATTATCACTGGATTTTTTAGTTTTTCTGTTATTAACAGTAACGTCTATAATTTCGACCTTTCCATCTTGCCTGTTATCAATATCTGATAAAACTTTTTCGTTTAATTCATCAAGTTCATGCAGTATTTTAAAGGTACACGTGTAATAGGTTTCTACTAAAAATTTTGACATAATTTTTCCTTAATGTTTGTTGAAAGTACTAGCTTTTTAGATATATACGATATTTTACTTGTGTCCATGTTATTGTGATGCAATTATAACTTGTGTGGATTTATAAATTATTAAAAAAATGATAAAACAAATTTTTACTTGGTGGAATTCTCAAACTCTAGGAACCTTTTTATATACAATTTTTTTTGGAAAACTGGTTGGTAGAGATGAATTTGGTAACAATTACTATCAAAACAAAAAAGGAAAAAGGTGGGTTATTTATAACGGAGAAATAAATGCATCAAAAATAACATCTGATTGGTTTTCTTGGATTCATCACACTATAAACACTGTACCTAACGAGAAAAATATAGAGAAATATTCCTGGCAAAAACCTCATAAAGATAACAAAACTGGTTCAGCGGAATCATACAAACCCAATAAGATTAGCAAAAAAGGTAAGGATTTTAAAAAATATGAAGTTTGGAAACCTTAATATAATTTTATTCATTTTTTTATTTTTTTCTAATTTTGCATGCCTTAATGCTCAAGAAAAAATAAATTTACAAGATTTACAGCCAACATTTGAAGAAGAATCAGATACTAACGAATTTAACAAAAGTGACGAATCTTCTAAAATAAGATCAAAAGGAAAAAAAAACCTTAATACAACAAAAACCATTGTTAAGTTAAGAGCTTTAGATAAAATAACAGCCAGAACTTCAGATATAGACATTGTTCTTGGAAAAAAAAGAAAATTTGGGTACCTAGAAATTTTAGCAAAAAAATGCAAAGAATCTGTTGAAAAAAATAACAAAGGGGTTGTTGCATACATACAGGTAAAAGATCTATCTGAAAAAAGAGACAACAAAGTTTTTGTTTTCAATGGGTGGACATTTTCTTCAAGTCCCACATTAAAAACATTTGATCATCCAGTTTATGATTTATGGTTAACAGGTTGTGAAAATATATAAATGAAATATTCCGATATAACAAAACTTAAACATTTGGCACAAGACAAGATATCAAGAACTGCCAATCCAGCTGTAGTTAGAAACTCTACGATCTTTTTTAAAAGCATGCAGGAACTTTTAAACAAAGAAAAAGAGATAAAAAAAGGTTCAAAAGTTAATTTTTACGAATATGGAAGGGCTGGTAGCCAAACAACAATCGCGCTTCAAAACTTTATAGCTGAATTGGAA
>Ga0163108_10000485_pt1 | contig 29674 bp, 26 predicted proteins | sample Fk1155metaG_FD_109644 | JGI IMG/M metagenome (GOLD analysis project Ga0163108, IMG submission 109644) | Marine microbial communities from the Central Pacific Ocean - Fk160115 155m metaG | ecosystem: Environmental > Aquatic > Marine > Oceanic > Photic zone | place: The Central Pacific Ocean...
AGGCTCTCCGACCTTAGTGTTAAATGTTTCTCCTTCTACTCCTATCCAGTCACCAAGATCCAACTGCTTGAAAATTTCAAATTGCTCTTCACCGACTTCCTTAGCATTTAAATAGCACTGGATTCGACCACGGAAATCAGAGACATCAAAGAAATGGCTCTTGCCCATATCTCTGTGAGCCGTGATTCGCCCGGCAATCCTTGCCCTCTCACCTTCCTTAAAAGAATCCCTCAATTCATAGATATCAGATTCAACATCATACTTCCCTCCAAAAGGATTCACTCCCAATTCACGCAACCTAGAAAGCTTTTCACGGCGCACTGCAATTAGTTCTTCTTCAGTAGTCTTATTTTCCTCCTCAGACATCAGAGAGAAACAAACACCTCTTGGACAGAGGAACAAGGATTAAATCTAGGCCATTAACTCATGAATGACCTTGCCCGAAACATCAGTCAGACGAAAATCACGCCCACCATAGCGATAAGTAAGTTTTTCATGGTCAATGCCAAGGAGATAAAGAATTGTAGCATGTAAATCATGCACATGGACAGGGTCAACAATGGCGTTCATTCCAAACTCATCAGATTCTCCATAGGCAAAACCTCCTTTCAGGCCACCACCAGCAAGCATCATAGAAAAAGCCGTATGATGATGGTCGCGACCTGGCTTCTTTTTATCATGCTTTTGCGCGTATGGGGTCCTGCCAAATTCTCCTCCAAATACGACTAGGGTATCTTCGAGAAGACCTCGAGATTTCAAATCATTAATTAGGGCCGCAGCAGCTTTATCTGCTTCTGCACAGAGTTTTGCGTGAGACGCATAATGATTCTCATGCGTATCCCAAGGCTGATTACTAGATCCCTTAGTGTAATATACCGTTGTAAACCTTACTCCTCTTTCAGCCAATCTACGGGCAAGTAAACAAGAATTGGCGAACTCTGTAGTACCATAACTCTCTCTTGTCTTGGAAGATTCTTTGGATATGTCAAATGCATCAGTTGCCTCTATCTGCATCCTGTAAGCCGTTTCCATTGTAGACATGTGGGATTCAAGGACGGCGTCTTCTCCTCTTCTCTTTTTGTGTGCATCGTTCATTTTTGCAAGAAGATCGAGCTGCTGCCTCTGTTCGCTTTTAGCAGATCCAGGATTTTTAATATTTGCTAGAAGCTTATCTAACGACATATCACGAGTAATCACGCTTGATGCCTGAAATTTAGCAGGTAAAAAACCTGCACTCCAAAGTGCAGGTCCAACAACAATTTTTGGGCTGGGCCTAAGCACAACATAACCAGGGAGATTTTCATTCTCTGAACCAAGACCATAAAGTGCCCATGCCCCAATCGAAGGTCTCGTCGGTTGAAGAACTCCAGTGTGCATTTGCAGTAAAGCCGGCTCGTGATTAGGAACATCACAATGCATTGATCTGATCACGCAAAGATCATCAGCTATTTTGCCCAAAGAAGGCAAAGATTCACTGATTTGAAGGCCAGATTTACCACAATGATCAAACCTTAATGGTGAAGGTAAGAAGCCAGCCTTAGCTGACTTAAATAATTTACCCTCAGGCTTCACTCCTTCGTGCTTCACCAAATCCGGCTTCGGATCAAAAGTATCAATGTGAGAGGGGGCACCATTAAGAAACAAAAAAATGACCCGCTTAGCACGAGGAAAAAAATCCCTCTTCGGGCCGACAAGAGAATTTCCAACAGCAATATTACTCCCACAGAGAATGTTCGCCATCCCAAGAGCCCCGAACCCCATCGCAGAACGGCTGAGCATTTCGCGACGATTGATATAATTTTGATTCTGGTGATTAATCACGAAAAATAAACTCGTTTGAAATTAGTAAGTTCTGAGCAAGTCCAGACCAACGCCCTTTTTCTTTTCCACTTCCTATAAATTCGCAGGCATTTGATAGTTCCTCTGCTGATGGCGGCCTAGATAAAATTCTAAGATAGATCTTTTCAATGGAGATCATTTGGTCCCCATCGACCAATGCCGATGCTATTGCATTTGAACGGGCCAAAATAAAAGGACTATTTAAAAAAAACAATTTCTGAGATGGGGTCACTGTTTCATCACGAATCGAACTGTGAATATTAGCATCAGGATAATCAAAGAGAGCCAAATAATGATCGAGCTCCTTCCTGCTAATCCGGCCATACACAGTTCGTCTCAAATTCTTTTGATCCGAAATTAGACTCGATTCCTTTCCACTATCCCCATGTTCAATTTCACCGGAAACAACCAACATTGAATCTCTAATCATTTCCGCTGAAAGTCGTCTCCTTTTAAAATATGAATAGAACTTGTTCTCCTCATCTTTTATCCGTTTCTCGGAAGACACGAGAGAGCTCTGCCTATAGGTCGAGGACAAAAGAATCTTCTTAATCAAACGCTTTACTGACCATCCCTCTTCAATGAATGAGACGGCAAGATAATCCAACAATTCAGGATGAGTCGGACGAGCACCTAGATAACCAAAGTTACTTGTCGTATAAACCAATCCACGCCCAAATAGCATTTGCCAAATTCTATTAACTGCAACCCTCGCAGTTAATGGATTCTGCGGATCGGAAATTGCCTGGGCAAGCTCAAGCCTACCACTGCCTTTCGTAAATCTTTTTGGATTTTCTCCTGATAGTATTTTTAAAAATGCTCTAGGAACGACATCTCCCTTGTCTTGAACATCGCCCCTATTGTATATCGGCAAATCTTGTGCTTTACCATCTGCCACCACATGTATCACAGTTTTAGCTCCGCCCTCATTAGCCAACTCACGTTTATGGATCTGAGTACTCGCAAATACCCCAGCCAATGCATGATAGTCAGCGACACTTATCGGATCATATTTGTGATCATGGCACCTTGCGCATGCAACGGTAAGGGCAAGGAACCCTCGACTAACTACATCTACACTATCTTCCCATTCTTCAGCCTTAACTTCGAGCCTGCCCCGATCATAGTATTGAGGCCCCAAGCCCAAAAAACCAAGGGCAACGAGATCTTCACTGCCAATCCCTTCGATCTTATCAGCGGCTAACTGTAACCGAATGAACTGATCGTATGGTAAATCGCTATTATATGATTTAATCACCCACTCTCTGTATCGATGCGCGTGGGGATAAAAGAATTTTACATTATTACCCACTTGATGAGCTTGGTCCTCAGCATAACGAGCAATATTTAACCAAGTACTCGCCATTTTTTCACCATATTCTGGACGGGCAAAGAGACTATCAATTAATCTTTCGTATTTCTTTTCATCAGTATCCTCTTTATATCGTTCCACTTCATCTGATGACGGCGGGAGACCAATAAGATCATAAAACAATCTTTTAATTAGAATCTCTGAACTTGCATCGGCCTCAGGCTCCAATCCATTCTTCTCCAACTGAGATAAAATGAAACGGTCAATATCTCCTCGAATCCATTCATCCCCATTACTATTTGGCGGATCGTTTTTGACTGGACTCACAAATGCCCAGAATTCTCTAGCTTCATCCCAATTGATATCATGCTCATTAGCATCGAGTTGCAAGTCTCCATTAATGAAAATAAGGAACAATAGCAAAACAATTGATCGCATCCCTATGATGCTAGATTGTTTAAATGAAACACGCAACATCTTATAACATTATCATTTAATGTAGGGCCTCTTCTGACGATAAAGTTCAAGCCTTCCCTTAGCAGGGACAGCCTCAGAATCATCGTCGTAAAGTTCAATAGCCTTAATGATCGTTTTGATCGCCCCATCAAAATCTTTATCTGCCGCCTGGGCAACGGACAACAGATCCAAATAGCTCGGATCCTTATCTCCAGTCATCATGCAAAGACGCCCGGCAAGGGCCTTCGCTTCTTTTGGTTTTCGAATCGAAGGATCCTTGTCTGCGGCCAAAATCCAAGCTAAATTTTCTGCGGCCTCTATAATTTTCGGGAACCGGCGCAACGTTTCCTTATAAGTTTCAATAGCTGCACGTCTATCACCAGAATCTCGTAAAGAATTAGCTCTTTCCAATAATGCCAAGCCCGTATTACCTCTACCGTTCAACCCTCCTCTAAGTATCCCAATCATCCTTATAACGTCCGGCGAATTCGGATACTTCTTATTGAATTGCTCAAGGTAACTTAACGCATTATTTGGCTCATTCGCGTCCAAGAACTGCGAACTGACTCGAGTAGGATCCGGTTCAGGCAACTTACTAATAAAGTGACCGGGGAATGGAACCGCAGAGACCCTCCAAGAATCTTTTGGAGCGCTTAGAATACGTGAATCATTTAACAGCTGCTCTAATGATACTCTGCCCTTATAAATTACAGCCACATTATTGTTCTCATCAATCAAGAAACTGCTTGGAACTGGTAAATCGACCCAACGATCAAGGATGGATTTCTGGAAAAGATCAAGTGCCCTTATACCTTCCAGCGTAATGGGGTTGCTCTTAAAGGCAGGAAAGAGGGAAGTTCCCCTCTCCCCGTCAACATTCATCAAATGGATTCTGAGTCCTGATTTTTGCAATTTTTCCTTACCTTCGGACCATTCCTTCAACTCCTTGATGCACGGCTCACAAGTGGCGGACCAAAGGTTAATCAGGACAGGCTCATTGTACCCTGAGAAACCATCAATCTTTGGCAAAGGAAGCCGCGCAGGCAAAACAATACGTGCCTCATCCTCATCCGGAAGAACATTCTGCACAGAAGCAACCAAAGGATTTAATGTAGGAGGAACCCAAGGGACCGCCTCCTGATATTCTGAATTAATAATATAAAACTTAGATGGTTGTATTCCCAGAATTTCACTGGAAAAATCCCCCCCCCATCTGACCACAATTTTCTTTATCTTCTTTGATTCACCAAGTCCGAAATGCAGAAATGAACCGGCCTGCGACAAGAAAGCATCCCCCCCATGCACAGTCCTAAGTAACGGAGAACTTACTCCTTCGACCCACACCTCAACAGTGGATCCTACCGCGTCCCTGTTAACTTTAACCCCATCCCCCTCTAACTTGATACCTAACCATTCTGTTTCATTGCCTGATCGATTCTCAAGGAGCCTGACCCTAGGAGCGTTGCGGCAAGTGAGCCACACATCTATATCACCATCAAAATCCCAATCATTTGCAACCAAAGCCCGCGCATCATCATCAAAATTAAATCCAGACACTGCTGAATTATCAGCAAACCCTTTGCCTTTACAGTTAATAAACGCGCAGTTCCTCTCTCTCCCACTGAAGGAGCGGTCCTGATGCAACAATCTATTTAAGGCTCTCCAGCCTTGCTTATAAAGAAGGCTCTTATCGGCTTCTCCATTAGCAGTTAGGGGTGACTGCGACACGACCTGCCGCCAATAAACACTTCACAAGTCTCCAGGATCAGGAGCAGTAATGAATCCATTAGCGACTAATAAATCAAGCCATCCATCATTATCTATATCTGCAAATCGGGAACCCCATGCCCAACGGCCCATAGTCACATTGACCGTCTCACTAACATCTTTAAACGGATTACTAGAAACCCCTTCAAAGAGAGAATTTCCTCGAGCGTGCCTGCGAAAACCTTCGATCTGGGACGATTCGGCACCAGATTTAAATTGCCGCTGATAAGTTATCCTATTACCAGCGGACGAAAACATATTACTCACGTATAAATCAAATATACCGTCCCTATTATAGTCCCCCCAATTCACAGACATTCCAGCAGACATATCCTGAACCCCAAGTTCCTGTGAAACATCAACGAACTTACCCGCATTGTTCTGGTAAAGATTATTACGACCATAATCATTAGCCACATAAAGGTCAGGATCACCGTCCCTGTCATAATCTTCCCAACTCGCAGCAAAACTGAACCGGTCATTGTTCTGATCAAGACCAACTTCCTTCGTCACTTCCGTAAAGTTCCAATTTCCGTCATTGCGCAGAAGCTTATTCTTTCCTCCATTCCTCGCGTCATGATAAGGCATTGGCTCTCCCATCACACCGCTCTCTCCCTCATAACCCGCGGGCGAGTTATAGCCACAAAGAAAAAGATCCAAGTCACCGTCATTGTCATAATCTGATGCGGTTATCGAAAAGGTCTGCGCATGAGTCCCTAATCCAAGAGCAAGCTCAAATTTGGCGTCACCCAGATTATCCATGAAAAGAATTTTAAAGTCCTGAGATATGGCTAGATCACGGTCCCCGTCATTATCAAAATCAAGAATCAAAGCGCTGGCACAATAGTCTATCCATCCAGTATTACTCTCGGCGGTAACATCTTTAAGATTACCCTCAGGGCCCCTGATGAAGAGTCGATTGGGAAGACCTCCTTGCTGACAAACATATAAATCATCTAGGCCATCCCCATTCACATCTCCTAGTGCAATGCCGTGATTTGCAACAACGTCCAATCCAAAATCACGTGCGATCCTGGATCTCCAATGATCAGTGGACCTTAAGAACTGCTCACGATAAGCACTCTCATTGCCAAACACAGAGGCCGTCACGTCGGCAAAGAGCTTTTCAGTCTTATTTCCCAATTTACGAACCTCCTCAAAAGAAAGTACTTCAATTCCAAGTAATTTGGGATCTTTCTCTGATAGCGTCCAGGAAGTATTCCACTCCGAATTGATTTGGACTTGGTGCCCCTGAACGGCCCCCGAAATGTGAACGAGTACCCGTCCATTAAAATGCGCCTCCAATGAGCTGATCCTGTACAGCTTAAGCTCCACTCCAATTTCAGAAGAGCCGTCAAAGAACGAAACCAGTCCTTTCAAAGCAGCTGACAAAGGGACCCGATTAGCATTGTCAGGATTTCCCCTAAAGACGGCAAATTCTTTATTCTTAAAATATTCTTTAAATACTTCAGGTCGCAAAGGGCCACCATTATATTTAAGGTCTGCAAATTGACCCATGCTTGAACTCTTAAATTTCTCTGGTGATCGAAGAATGGTTGCAATCTCCTTAAGTTTCTTAGTCGCTGATTCACTCAACACCTCCGAGTCCCACCCATCCTTCTTAGGATCGATCCTACGCCAAGCATCTTCGAGTGGCTTAATCACTTCCTTGTTCTGCAATCCAGGAGCAACAATCATTTGCCCAACAGCGGAAGATTTGACGTTCTCTACAGCATCAACCTGTCTCTCTTCCGAATCTGAAGATTTTTTTTCAGAGCAACTCTGCACGAATAAGAACACAGAAAGAGTGGTCATCTGCACCACAACGTCCGCAAAATTCTGAGACTTCGGGTCCATCTTAAAACTTTACATGATTAAAACAAAAAAATACAACTAAGTCCGAGAAAACATTGATCCCAGTAACTCGAAAGTAATACTACCCATTCTTAGTCGAACGTCTAATTGCATTAAATACAATTCCTATCCCTGCTACTACAAACAAACCTGGGAACCAGAGTGTATACAGAGGAGCTAAGGTACTTTGTTTAAGGATCGCCTTATCAGGATCATCTGGATTGACCCAGCATTGAGTGCTCTTTCCTTGAGGAAACGGCGCGATCTTTTTTTCGGCCCTTTTCCGGTCAGAACTGGCTCCATTAACGCGCTTAATAGATTTTCCTATACGCTCTTTTCCTCCATAATTATATACATATTCAACCACTGAATCATAAGAGAATGGACTATTAGGTGTTGGTCTAAATTCTTGGATTTCTGACTTCACAACGAGGCAAGGAGTCACTTGCCATGAACGGGTTTCTTTAGCTTTTCCATAAGCTACCACCAGCCCATACATAAAAATTAAACCGATAGCGGCAACTGAAAGCCCAAAAAAAATGCTTCCAAATACAGAGAAAAGTCTCTTCGTTTTCTTGTCGCTCATTTGCTTCAGTTCCAATTAATCCTTTTAAACACATATGTCTCCTGAAAAATTATCAAGATACACCAAATACCATTTGGCAGTTATTACTTGTTAGACATTCTTGAAATTAGGAAGGAAAGTTACTCCATGTCACTCTCTGAAACAATCACCTCTGATCTTAAAGACGCGATGCGTGCAAAGGATAGCCTCAAGCTTGCCGTGTTACGTTCATTAAAAACCGCTATCACGAACACAACCATTGAAAAGTGTGGAGCCGAAGGTCAACTGGACGCAGGCGCTGAGATCGGAGTTGTCCGAACAGCGATCAAGCAGAGACACGATTCAATTGAAAAATTTGAAGAGGCCGGAAGAAATGATCTAGCAGAAAATGAAAAGAAAGAAGTTACCATACTCGAAGGGTACCTTCCTGCAGCACTGAGTGAAGAGGAAATCAATCAACTCATCGATGAATCCATAAATGAGGCCGGGGCAACTTCAAAAAAGGAAATGGGGCAGGTGATGAAAATATTACAACAAAAAACTGAAGGCCGCGTGGACAATAAAACTCTTTCTTCCGGAGTCATGCAGCGGCTTTCATAAGTTCAAGAAATTCTGAATAATTCTCTGACAGCAATTATTGTAGCCGGGGGCTCAAGTAGCCGTATGGGGTTCGATAAAATTCTTGCTAAGATCGGGGACAGCACTGTCATCGAATCTACCATTAATGCATTCCTAGAATGCATTAGCGTAAATGAAGTAATAGTTGTCATTAATGAAAAAAGTATACAGAAGATTGAAGGCTTAATTTCTGATACCTATGATGGAAATAAAATTAGGATTTGCACTGGAGGGAAATCAAGAAGGGACTCAGTAGCGAACGGCTTAGAGCATGTGGATAAAGAATCAGGATACGTTGCCGTTCATGATGGTGCCAGGCCATGGATTAGACCCGCACAAATCGAAAAGGTGTTCGAGACAGCCGTAAAATATGGTGCGGCTACCAGCGCCAGACCAATCACCGACACGGTCAAGCGCTGCGATCCTGAAGGAACAATCATAGAAAGTATAAGTAGAAAATCTCTATGGGCCATGGAGACTCCGCAAATATTCAAAACTGAAATACTGAAGAGAGCCTATGAACTGGCAATCATAGACGATCATCAAGTCACTGACGAAGTCTCAGCCGTTGAACTTATTGGAGAGCCAGTACGGATCGTTCACGACTCATTTAAGAACCCAAAGGCTACTTTTCCAGACGATCTCGAGGCCCAAGACCTCACCTATTAAAATCAGGCAAGAGGCAACCAAATATAAAAAGTTCTAAGAAAATGTATTTTGATACGTTCTTTTAATAGAAACATGAAAAATTACAGTAATTTGCTAATCGCCCTTATTATTTGCTTCACATCATGGGTAACAGTCGTTCCTCAAAAAGCATTAGCACATGGATTCATCATCACCGACGAACCATTCATTTTCACTCATCCACCGCGCCCTCCTTTTCCCAGGCCACCAAGACCAATACACAGGTTCCTACCACTCGAACTTAGAAAGAACAATGTATCGGTAAAAATTAAGAACCAAGTAGCCCATACGACTCTGGAACAAACTTTTTACAACCCGTCTCGACAACGAGTCGAAGGAACTTACATGTTTCCGATCCCCAAAGGCGCAAAGATTGAAAAGTTCGAAATGGAGGTGAACGGAAAAATGACGAAAGCCGAACTTCTTGATGCTCAGAAAGCAAAGCAAATATATGAGAAGATAGTTAGGGAATCAAGGGATCCGGCCCTCATGGAATACAGTGATCACGGCATGTTTAAGATTCGAATCTTTCCTATAGAGCCTGGCAAAGAAAAAAATATCAAAATCAAATACACTGAAATTCTAAAAAGGGATGGCCGCATCACTTCTTATCATTATGCCATGAGAGCTGAAAAGTTCTTATCTGTTCCTGTAAAAAGTGTTTCAGTGCAAGTAACAGTTGAATCTGACAAAGAGCTTAAGTCAATCTATTCACCAAGTCATCAAATTGATGTGAACAGGAAAGGCAAGAAACGTGCCGTCATTGGATTCGAAGAAGAGAATTTAATACCAGATACTAATTTCGAATTATTACTTGCTACCGATCCTCATAAAGAGTCTCCAATAGGATTCGATTTTCTGACTCATAATGAAAATGAATCAGGTCAGGGGTACTACGCAATGCTCCTCTCACCAGGATCATGGGAAAACAAGAAGGCCGTTCCTAAAGATATAATTTTTGCTATCGACACGTCAGGATCAATGAGAGTCAAGAAACTAGATCAGGCTAAAGCGGCTCTAGAATTCTGCATCGATCAACTCAATCCAGAGGACAGATTTGATATTATTCGTTACTCCACGGAAACTGAAACCCTTTTTAATAAATTAAGAACAGCGAAAGAACAGCAAACCAAAGAGGCCAAGGAATTCGTAAAAGATTTAAAAGCCGGAGGAGGCACTGCAATAGAAGAGGCCTTAATCCTTGCTATAGAAACTATCTCTAAACAAGAAAATGAAAAATTAATCCGGCCAAGACAAATTATATTTATCACTGATGGAAGGCCCACGATCGGAGAGACTCGAACCGATAAAATTATTGATCGGCTAGTCAAGAAAAGGCAGGAAATAAAAGGGAATATGCGCATTTTCTCGTTCGGAATCGGAACCGATATCAATACCAAGCTCCTCGATTCAATTTCCCAGAAAACAAAAGCTTCAACCGAATACGTTCTCCCCGAAGAAAATATCGAGCACAAAGTCTCTAGGTTCTATGAAAAAGTTTCTCAACCGGTCATGGCAAACATATCAATACAAACCGAAGGTAATGTTCGACTCAATGAACAGCACCCCAATAACCTTCCTGATCTCTTTAAGGGAGATCAACTGGTAATATTCGGACGCTACAAAACTAAGAAGAAGGGAACTGATAGACCTATTAGATTTGAACTTGATGGAAACCTTGCAGGAGAAAAAGTGAAGTTGAAGTTTGAAACTAAAATTGAAAAAAAATCAAAGCACAGCTTCATCCCAAAACTATGGGCCACTCGCCGAGTCGGATACTTACTTGAAGAGATTCGTTTACACGGTGAAAATAAGGAACTCAAAGAAGAGGTTGTAGCCCTGTCCAGAAAATGGGGCATTGTCACTCCATACACAAGTTACCTCATCATCGAAGATGAAGAGTCAAGAGGCATCCCAGTCGCACGACAGTCCATGGGCAATCGAATCAGCTTCAGTAAGATGAACTCTGATTCGGCAAGACCCATAAAATCACAAATACTTCCTTCGACCAAAAGCCAAGATCTGTTCCAGAGAGATTTGGAAAAAGAAAGCTTCAGGGGACTCGCTAAGAGTGACAGTGGGTCTGGCGCAGTTGCCGCGGCACGAGCAAGCGAACAACTCAAAAAAGCAAATCAGTCAAAAGCATTCAAGAGCGCCTACAAAGAATCGCAATACGGCAATCAAATAAGTTTTGAACAGCAAGCAACGAGAACCATCGCAGGGAAAACATTTTTCCAAAACGAAGATGCCTGGATCGATTCACTGGTCCCAGAGCAAAAAGATCGAGCAGTTAAGCGATTAAAGTTCGGCTCTAAAGAATACTTTGAATTACTCAATCAAGGCGGAAATACTGCAAAGTGGCTCTCAGTCGCAGTCAATATGCAGATCGTAATTAATGGAACCCTTTATGAAATTTTTAGCCCGGAATCCTGAATAGTTTTTTATTTTTACACATCTCAATCAGTCCATTGATTTTAGCCCTTATCTGACTGATACTAGCTTTCCCCGCAAAAAATTAAAACGAGGGACATATGATCCCCAAAAAAATATTTCTGATTAACAATATTTCCTTTGGGTATTGCTAAATGAAAATTCATCATTAGAATTTCCGCCCGATGATAATTAATCTCGAAAAAATACCAGACTGCAAAGCACTGCTGCGTTTAGAGGTTCCGACTGAGGACGCTAAAGCTGAAAGAAATCAAATTGTTAAGCTTTTTGCTAAGCAGGCAAAAATACCTGGATTCAGGCCAGGAAAAACTCCCGGATCTGTGATAGAAAAACGTTTCAAGGCGGAAATAGAAAACGAATTCGAGGAACGCATCATGAAGCAGGCCATGCAGAAGGCACAGGAGGAAAAAATTGATATTATAAGAATCTCCGAAATCCGCGAACAATCTCACAACATTGATGGCACTTACACGGCAACCATCGAATTAATCACAGCCCCAGAATTTGAATTACCTAATTACAAGAGTCTAGAAGTTCAAGTTCCAAAAATTGACGTTACTGATGATCAACTCAATGAATCGCTCGATCAAATACGAGAGCGATTTGCAGATTACAATGATGTTGAAAATCGTGGCACGCAAATGAATGACTTTGTAGTCATTAACTACAAAGGCAGTATTGATGGAAGCCCTGTCGGCGAAGTCATACCGCTTGCCCCAGCAACTCTAGCTCAGAACACAGGATTCTGGCTCAAGATGGATGATAATTCATTCCTCCCAGGATTCTGCCCACCTCTGGTCGACGCTAAAATCGACGACACCAAATCATTGAGTGTCACAATTCCTGAAGATTATCAAGCTGAGGAATTGAGAGGACAAACGATTGATTACGAAGTGGAAATTGTTTCTATTAAAGAACAAGTGCTTCCAGACCTGAATGATGATTTCGCCGATAAAATTAATCCCGGGAAATCACTAGAAGAAATCAAAAATGCTCTTCGTGAACAAATGGAAGAACAACGTAAAGGCTATCGCAAGGAAATGATTACAAACCAAATCCTTTCAAAAATAAATTCTGATCTGGATTTCGAGCTACCCAAAGAGATAGTCATGCGGGAAACTCAAAGCCGAGTAAATGATATATTCTCATCCAATACAGAACGTGGCGTTTCTGAAGATGAACTTGTTGAGCATCAGGAAGAAATAATTGAGTCAGCAGGTCAGCAAGCTCATTCCAGCGTAAAAACCAGTTTCATCCTGGAACAAATTGCAGAAAAAGAAGAAATAGAAATTAGCCAGGAAGAAATTCTTGAACGTGTCTCTCAAATCGCAGCCCGCCAAAAAACATCCGTAAAACAACTCACTAAACAGCTCGAAAAAAAGAACGGATTTGGTAGAATTTATAACGGAATAAGAATAGAAAAAACCCTCGATTTGCTGCGCGATTCAGCTGTAATAAAAGAAGTTGAAGCCGAGGATCTAGAAACAAAATAAAATAATACAAAACTGTAAAATAATTACAATCCAAGCTAACTTGCGTCAGGCAAGGCCCTGCGCTTGATTATCAATTGAAACAGAAGAAAGTCACATAATAAACTGACAAATCCCCTTTTTAGAAAAATGCCAGAATTTCCAACATCTATACGCAGCAATGACAATCAACAAAGTGTCAGCAATATGGTCATTCCAACCGTCATAGAATCTGAAGGCCGCGTCGAACGCGCTTATGATATCTACTCAAGACTATTAAAGGACAGGATCGTTTTTATCGGAAGTGAAATTGATCCCTATAATCAAATCTCGAACTCGGTCATTGCTCAGCTTCTTTTTCTCCAAATGCAGGATCCAAAGAAAGATATCAATATGTATATAAATTCTCCGGGAGGATCAGTTTCTGCGGGACTTGCCATTTACGACACGATGCAATTCGTAACATGCGACATCAACACCTATTGCATTGGAATGTGCGCGAGCATGGGTGCCGTTCTATTGAGTGCCGGGACAACTGGAAAACGTTTTGCTCTACCAAACTCCGACATCATGATTCATCAAGTGTCTGGGGGTGCGAGCGGCACAGCTTCGGACGTAGAGAGGACAGTAGAACACATGTACTCCCTTAAAAAGCGGCTAAACAAGATTCTGGCAAAGCATACCGGAAAAACAGAAAAACAAATTGAAAAGGATGCGGATCGAGATCACTGGATGAGCGCTAAAGAAGCGGTCGACTACGGGCTCGTGGACCATGTAATGGAAAGCAAAAAAGACATCCCAGGTGAGGCAAAGAAGAAGAGCAAGTAATAGAATAACGATCAGTCATCTAAATGGAATTATAGAAGAATGGCCAGAGCCTCAAATTTAACGATGTGTTCTTTCTGCGGAAAGAGCCATTCGGAAGTAAGAAAACTCATTGCCGGGCCAGGTGTGTACATTTGTGACAGCTGCATAGTGGTATGTAAAAATATCCTCGATAAAGAAATTAACGAGGACTCAGAAACTCAAATTTCAGACGTTTCAGCTAATGATACGGGCCTCAAGGTTCCAGACCCCATTACTATCTGCAAAAAACTAGACGATTATGTGATCGGTCAAGATCATGCCAAAAAGGTCCTGTCAGTAGCAGTGCATAATCATTATAAGCGGATACTTCATGATCGGGGCGAACTCGATAGCTCAAGGGCCAAAGCAATAAAAAGCGATCAATTCTCAAAACTTTCAAAAGTCGAATTGGAAAAAAGTAACGTCCTGCTCCTAGGACCAACAGGATCAGGAAAGACATTACTGGCAAGAACACTAGCAAAGGTCCTTAATGTTCCTTTCTGCATCGCTGATGCTACTACGCTGACCGAAGCAGGTTATGTGGGTGAAGACGTGGAGAACATTATATTAAGGCTCCTTCAAACAGCTGAAAATGATGTTAGTAAGGCCGAGTTAGGAATTATCTATATTGATGAAATTGATAAGATCGGACGCAAAACAGAAAATGTAAGTATAACGCGAGATGTTTCCGGAGAAGGAGTCCAACAAGCTTTACTGAAAATACTGGAAGGTACGATATGCAATGTTCCTCCACAAGGTGGTCGGAAGCATCCTCAGCAGGACTATATACAGGTGAACACCGAAAAAATCCTGTTCATATGTGGTGGTGCTTTCGTGGGTCTCGAAGACGTAATAAAAAAACGATTAGGCAAAGGAATCATGGGTTTTAAATCTGATGAGCAATCCTCTGATAAACTTGAGAAGAACAAGAGTGAAACACTGAGGCTAACTGAACCAGAAGACCTCCTAGGTTTCGGCCTCATACCCGAATTTATCGGACGACTGCCCATCATCTCCACTCTAGATGAACTGAGCGAAGAACAATTAATTAGGATACTAACAGAACCTAAAAATGCAATGCTTAAGCAATATCAAAAATTAATTGCATTAGAAGGAGCCGAACTAAGCCTAACTAAAGATGCCCTTCAGGGACTGGCTCAGGAAGCCGTGAAGCGAGGAACAGGAGCCAGAGCACTTCGCTCAATATTTGAAAAGCTCATGCTTGATATCATGTACGAACTCCCAAGCAATAAAGATATCAAGAAAATATCAATTAACCGGTCTGTAGTTGACGGAAAAAAAAGCCCTGTACTTAGAAAAAAGGCAAAGAAGGATGCCGCATAGTTTAATGCGACAATAATCCCTAAAGCAAAAACGGTTATAGATTACGCAATCCGTCTTCACCAAAACTCCTTGGAATCTCCTCTTCAATTAGATCGATTCTTTCCATGACCTCATCATCCAGATCGATTTCCGACGCTGCGAGAGTGTCATCAAGTTGAGATAGCATAGAAGCGCCTATAATTGTAGAAGCTACAAAATTATGTTGCTTACTCCACGCCGTAGCCAAAGTGGTAACACTTATTCCTAGATCATCAGCTATTTCTTTTAACCTACTTGTCACTTCCAAAGTCCTGGAATTAACAAACCTAGCAGCCATCTTTTTTTGTCTTTCACCTCCACTTGAAAGGTACTCACTGAACCTTGCACCTTCAGGTAATTTTCCTTCCTGATATTTCCCAGTTAGAACTCCGCCAGCAAGGGGCGAATATGGTATCAAACTAACCCCTTCTTTTCGACAGACTTGAGCCAATTCACTCTCGCATCGACGATTCAAAATTGAAAAATTATTCTGTACCGTCTCGTACCGAGCCGAACCATTCTTATCAGAGGACCAGAGACTTTTCATTAGCCCCCAGCAAGTTTCATTGGAACAGCCAACGGCTCTGACCTTGCCTTGATCAACTAAATCCGTAAAAACATTCAAGGTTTCATCAGCATTCATACCATGATCGGGCCAATGAGTTTGATAGAGATCAATATAATCTGTTCCTAATCTCCGAAGGCTACCCTCAACGGCGGCAACAATATGAGTTCGGTCAAGGGCAGTCATTCCATGACGGACTGGAGGAATAAACCAACCATGCCCAGGCCCGGTCACTTTAGTCGCAATGATCAACGATTCTCTTGGCTTATCTTTCAGCCATCGACCAACGATCTCCTCTGTTATGCCAAATTTCTCCTTCGATGGAGGGACCGGATATATTTCAGCCGTATCAAAAAAATTTACCCCGGCATCATAGGCACGATCCATGATTGCAAAAGACTCTTTCTCATCAGTTTGCAATCCAAATGTCATTGTTCCTAAGCATATATCTGAAACAGTTATGCCACTACTACCAAGTCTACGACGCTTCATATTACTAAAATATAATCCTCTGAAATAATATTATTTGAAAATAGAAGCAATTGAAAATTTAAAAGATTACCCATCTCACCGGTCCTGCCTCAAATCTCCATGAATGAGCTCACTCAATTCCCAAACCTCTCCAGCATCAACGCCGGGATTAGATAATGAAGCGGCGGAATGAAATTCTATAGCAGCTTCAATTTCCAAGAGTTTTGATATATTGGAAGATCTCACTCCCCCGCAACAGATAATTCTTGGATCATCCATAGAAGACCTAACTAGTTCCGAAATTCTTTCAGGATTCTCACTGGCCGTGACTAAGCCCCCGGAACTTAGTATTCGATTGACTCCGATCTCACGTAACTGAGCAATTGCAATTGAATAGTCAGCACATTCATCAAAGGCACGATGAAATGTGAAAGGGAGCGGACTCGCCATTTCAACCATATATTTTGTAGCTTCGATATTAATTTCACCACACCCCTTCAATGCCCCAGACACTATTCCATCAACTCCCAAATCCTTAACTTCTTTAATGGAACTAATCATTTTCTCCACTTCATGATCGTTAAAATTAAAATCACCTCCACGGGCTCTTATAAGTACGAAAACGGGTATCTCCACATTTAAAATAACTGACCTCACAATATCAGTATCAGGAGTCACTCCACCTACTGAAAGATTTTCACAAAATTCTATTCTGTCAGCACCACATTCATATGCAATTATCGCGTCCTTAAAAGACGTACAACAGACCTCTAACTTCCTACTCACTCTGATAGGAAAAATTGTATTTCTTCGTCTCGCTCCCCTTTAACATTGAATGATTTGCTCCAGTCTTTGGCCTTTTTTATTGTAGCCTTCAGTTTATAATTCGTTCCCTTTTTCAGAGACAGTCCAAGCATATCATTAGTATCATTGGTAGAATCACGAGTCCGTCCTGAAGCAACCTCACTTCCACTCATCCACACCTCCACGTCAGTCGCTACACGTTTACCACCAGGCTTATCAAAAATCTGTATAAAGACTCTACTCCCTAAATTTCCGGTATAATTATCAGTCACATTTTCTGCAAATACATAATCTATTCCTAGGTCCCAAATTAGAGGGAAGTTCGTTTTAGTTTGTTTCCAACTCGCTGCATAAATTGCATGTTTTGGATCTTCTTTGACTGCTTTCGAAGCACTACCCTTGAACCAAGCATTACTTAATCCGGCAGCGCTGTACTCACAAGCACCCGTAAACTGCCAGGAATTACCGTCCCACACTTCAACCCAACTATGATTGCCTCTTTTATTCGACCACATAGGAGTTCCAACAAAACGGGAAGGCACTCCAACGGATCGGCAAGCATCTATCAGAAGCACCGAAAGACCAGTGCAAGAAGCAAATCCGGCATCTATCGATTCATAAGGACTCTGATCAGGTTTGGGTCTTTTGCTTGCATGGTATCTAACGTTAATTATTTTCCAAATCTCTTTATTGAGGACCTGAGCCGCTTCTTCTAGCGTTTTTGCTCCCTTCACAAGCGGAGAAAAACGAGCATGAAAATCTTTTCTCCAGCGGTCACGCCTCTCATTGATGCTTGCATAAGGAAGCACGTCATTAAAGAAGATCTCCTTAGGAACTGACTTCGCCCAATCTGATTCGGATCGTGCTTTATAAGCATAGTTTACATTCTCAATGAGATAATCTGAACTAAGAGTTTTGAGATCTCTTTCAGGCATATGCTGAATCAAAAAAGCCATTCCCTCAGTCTTTTCACCACTTATGCGCGCAATAGCATTGCGCAATTCTACGGAGTTTGCACCTGCCCTCTTCAAAGGCTCAACTAGCGCGGACGATTGTTTAGGAGAAAGTTTCTTGCCTCCGATATTTTCGATGCCATAACCAAGGTTTAAATGACCCAAACAAATAATATAAAAGATCCAAATAAATTTCATGATCAATTTACACAATGAATAAGTCATCAGCCCTCGTCAACTGGACCTTTCGGTTTTAAATCATCTGAATTTTTCTTTTCTGAAAAATCCAAGGAACAGTCATCTTTACATCCTACAAAACGGCTCAAAAAATAGCGGTTCCTACTGATTAATTTGTATATTTTATCTGAAACAAAGATCATTCCAGGGAACCACATAAATAAAGAAAGAGGAATCAATAGTGGCATTCTGAATCCGAGGAACCTGATAGCTCTAGCTCCTCTATGAACAGCTTTGTTAGGAGTAACACAGTGAATTGCTTGATTTAAATCGCTATCATCTATATGAACCCCTAAACGAAGCTGATGAAAATTTTTCGATGGAACAAAATCTACCTTATTGAACCAATCCATTCTGGCCAAGGCCCTGACTTGGAATCGGCAGAAAGGACAATCGCTATCGTAAAATAAAATGTGTCTAGGATCCGACACTAGGAACCTCTATATCCTATTCCCGCTCAGGTCAAAAATCAAAGAACCTTCGAGATGAAAAATTCAGAGAATACACAATTAAAGGTCTTCGAATGGTTCCTAAGATCAACTTGTGCAATTATGTTCATTGGCCATTCATGGCTGTGCTTTAACGGACAAATGCCATTGAGGGCCCTCTTGTGGGACGAAAACATAATGTCCGGTATAATTACACGACTGAGCGGACAGGATTGGAACTGGTGGGTCACTTCTCTCGAGATTGATGAAAAGATCAGTCATTGTGTAATGGTTCAGGGTTTTATTTTTCTATTTTTCGCTGCTGCGTCCTTGATACCGATCCGTAAAAAAACATTCAGATACATTCATTTGATCAGTTGCATTAATTTAGTCTTTCTCGCTTTCCTCAAGTATTTAGACAATCGGATCGGCATCGGAAATCTGCTCGAGCATGCAGCTCAATTCACTTGTCCTCTGGTGCTTTTTCTTTTCACAGCCGATAACAATCTCAACAGATTCACCAAGCTGTTAACCAAAGCCAGCCTCGCCTTGACTTATATATTCCATGGTTTGTTCGCAATTAACTTTAGACACGATGTGATTTGGCTGAATCATTCTAGATCTGGAAACTTCACAGAAATGGTCATGATTTGCCTTGGAATTCATGAAGAAGGGTCCGCTAATCTAATTTTATTTATCGCAGGGATCTTGGATTTCCTCGCCGCAATATTACTCTTCACTAAAATAAAGCTCATTAGATTGGGTCTAGTTTATATGATTTTGTGGGGGCTTTTGACTTCAATAGCACGCCCATGGGCTTACTTTAATAAATCCTCAATAATAGAAAGCCTGAACAGCTGGATCCCTGAAATGCTTTTCAGAACACCTCATTTTGCCATTCCCCTGTGCCTATTACTTGCACTTAAGATAAAATGCGCCAATGATGCTGACCTGTTGCCTAGATAAGCACATGAAAATACCCCATCTCTTCATTCTATTTATTAGTTTCACAGTTAGCGTCTTTGCCAAAACAGACAAATACAGAGTCATTTGGAATTCATCTCCTGAGACTAGTGCCACAATAGGTTGGTGCAAAGTTGACGGGTTAGGAGCAAAGGTTCACTACGGCGAAGCGGACATTGTTGATAAAGAAAATAATTACCCACTTCAAAAAGAAGTGGACCGTAAAACATTGCATCTAGAACTGAAGAGTCGATTCGTTCGATTAAAAGGACTCAAGCCTGACACTGTTTATGCCTTCATTATAAAAGATAGCAATTCAGAAAGTAAGCGCCTTACATTCAAAACAGCTATCGGCGATCCGGGAGAATTCTCCTTCGTGGCTGGTGGGGACAGTCGCAACCATAGAGGAGCGAGGCAGAATGCTAATAGGGCAGTTTCTAAGATTCGACCCATGTTTGTATGTTTTGGAGGTGACATGATATCAACTCCAACGACAAAGAATTGGTCCCAGTGGCTCGACGACTGGCAATTAACGACGGGAAAAGATGGAAGAATGGTCCCCATCATAGCTGCTCGCGGAAATCACGAAGGGGCTTGGGACGTGCACCGCTTATTCGATACTCCAAGGCCAGAAGATTATTACGCTTTAGACTTCGGGAAAAAATTCATGCGAGTCTACACATTGAACAGTACCATTGTTCGCGCAGGAGCTCAGGGAGAATGGATCACTAAAGATCTCTCTGAAAGTAAGGACGTTAAGTGGAAAGTGGCTCACTACCACCATCCGTTCAGACCACATCACAAAGGCAAAAAAGAGCAAGATTTGCAGTACAAGGCTTGGGCAAATGATTTTTATAAATACGGTATGAACTTGGTCATCGAATGTGACAGCCACGTTGTCAAAAGGACTTGGCCTGTTCGCCCGTCCAATGATCCTGGAAATGAACAGGGATTCGTTCGAGATGATAAGAACGGAATTACATTTATAGGAGAAGGTTGCTGGGGAGCTCCACTAAGAAGTAATGACGATGACAAGAAGTGGACACGGGCATCTGCAAGCTTCAATCAAGTTAATTGGATTTGCGTTACGCCAGAAAAACTCTTCATCAGGAGCATTAAAGTAGACAATATCGCTAAAGCAAAATCCATTGATCCGAGCAAGCCTTTTGAATTACCCGAAGGCATGGAAACATGGAAGCCGGAAACTGGAGAAGTTGTAGATGTTTTCCCTAGAGAAACATCAAAGACTGAAAGCCCCTAAATCTCTGCTAGGGACTTTTCAATATATTCCCTGCTCTTAATAATAGCTTTAGTTATCTCTTCTGCTGTCGGTAGTATCGGTATTCCCCTAGGCACAGGATGCATAAAAATTTCACAATACCCACCATATTTTATCTCCTTAAGAGCCCTTAAAATTGGCTCATATTTAAGTCCTCCACCAAATCCGGGCATCTGTTGCATCTCGATCTCCTTAGAAGCCTTTGCATACATTCCATCAGAATGCTCCTGAAAATACACGAACGGGATATTCTCAGTGCCTAGATCCCGAATGAGTTCAGGAATATCCCCTTGGAACCGGTGCAAATGGTGAGGAGCAAGAGCAACACCCAAATTCTTAGACTCGTTCAATTCTGCAAAATAACGTAATGAATCCGGATGATACAAAAACTGCCGACTATGGTTCTCAACAGCAATAGTCATTCCTAATTCCTCAGCAACAGCAATGTGAGATTTCATTTTTTCAAGGAATTCCTGAACGGCCCTCTTTGCTTCTTTTCCTTTCACTTCTGATGGGCCTGTTGTGCCGCAAACAATAATCTCCGCACCAAAAATTTTTCGAATCTTTCTCATCTCTTCAATGAGACCAAAAGGACCGAGAGGATACCGAGTAAACACTGCAGCTTTAACTTTATTTTTCGCCAACAAATCCTTGGCAACGGAGTGGCTCATTTTATCTATTTGCTCTCTCTGGTTCCCATGAACTTTGCACCACACGTCAATGGCTTCGGAACCTGTCAGAGAAACTTGGGGTAAAATAGATTCGAGCGGCATGTAACCATACATGGCTGATGAAAGTATATAGCGGAGCCGAAACTTATCTGATCCCGCAATGAGCAAGGAAGATGTAGCAACACTTCCGGCCAATGATCCTATCGATCTTATGGCATTTCTACGATCCATCAGTCAAATCACTGTCCTCTTATACAATCTTCTCTCTCTCATCAATGAGCATTTTTATCCAGTGACCAAGGTATTGCCCGTTATCATGAAATGTTCTTCCAGAAACAAGGTTACCATCCACTACACATGGCTCATCCACAAAAATCCCACCACACACTTCTAGATCGAACTGGCACTTTGGAACCGTGGCCATTCTCCTACCTCGGACCCTATCAGCACGTGCTGGTATCTCAACACCATGACAGACACTGGCAATAGGTTTATCGTTATCGAAGAACCACTGCGTTATTCTTATCAGATCCGGATTATCTCTTATGTATTCAGGGGCCCGGCCTCCACTAAAGAAAATACCAAGGTATTCTTCAGGGTTAATTTCATCAAATGCTGTATCTGCCTGTATCGTATAACCTTCCCATTCCTTCGTGATTGTCCAACCAGGCTTAACTTCATGCATCACCATCTGGTATAATTTTTTTTCTGGTCCGGCCACTATAGGAATAAAATCATCCTCCTGAAGGCGGTAAAAAGGATACATTGTGTCCAGCGTCTCACTGGCATCACCCACAATAATTAATACTTTTGACTCAGACATATACTATATTTAAGGCTCCCATAGACCAGAGAAACAAACAATACTAAAGCTTAAAACTAAGAAATCCGTTTGAATATTTCCATCTTAAGGTTCATTTAAAGAGAGTCGGATAGATGAAAGAAGATACAGATCTCAGAAAAGACTTCCCAATCCTTAATCAAGAGATTAACGGGAAGCCATTAATTTATCTCGATAATGCTGCCACGACTCAGAAGCCACAGGCCGTCATAGATCGCTTATCTGATTTTTTATCCAAAGAAAACGCCAACATCCATCGCGGTGTTCACTATCTGAGCATGAATGCTACAACCTTATACGATGAGGCTAGGTCATGCGTAGCAAATTTCATTAATGCAAAGCATGACGATGAAATTATTTTTGTTCGGGGAGCAACCGAGGCAATTAATCTAGTCGCAAGAAGCTTCTGCAATGAAAGACTTGAGCCAGGCGATGAAATCTTAATAACAGAAATGGAACACCATGCTAACATTGTTCCTTGGCAGTTAATCGCTGGCGAAAATGGATCGCGAGTCGTTCCAGCACCAATCACAGACGAGGGCGAAACGGATCTGGAGCAATTTGAATCATTACTGAATGAACGTACAAAGCTAGTGGCATTTGTACATGTATCCAATGCACTAGGAACAATTAACCCGGCCAAAGAAATGGTAGATATCGCACATCAAAAAGGAATACCTGTTCTCATCGATGGAGCTCAAGCCGTAGCTCATCAGGGAGTGGACGTTCAGGACCTGGATTGTGATTTTTATGTTTTCTCATCCCACAAAATATTTGGACCTGATGGTCTTGGAGTTTTATATGGGCGAAAGGACCTGCTCAATAAAATGACCCCTTATCAGGGAGGTGGTGACATGATAGAAATTGTCAGCTTTGATGGAACCACTTTCCGTCCTTCTCCAGAGAGATTCGAAGCAGGGACCCCAAACATTAGTGGTGCGATTGGGCTCAAAGCAGCAATTGATTATGTTACGAACATCGGCTGGGAAACGATCCATAAAAAAGAATCTCTTCTCATGAATCATGCCAATGAATCATTAGGAAAAATTCCCTCAATAAAAATGATTGGAACAGCAGAAAATAAAGCACCAGTCCTCTCTTTCACTATTGATTCGGCTCATCCTCATGATATCGCTACGATACTAGACACAAAGGGCATTGCTGTTCGCGCTGGCCATCACTGTGCACAACCCCTTATGAAAAGGTTCGGACTCAGTGCAACCACACGTGCGTCTTTGACTTTTTATAATACGGTTGATGAAATCAATCAATTAACAGAAGCGCTAAAAGAAATCGGCGAATTCTTTGAATCCTAGACAACTGTAACTGAATGGAAGACCTGAGTGACCTTTACCAAGAAATTATTCTTGCTCACAACAAACGTCCTAGGAACGGAGAGCCACTCATTCCTTGCACTCATCAGGCCGAAGGTTTCAATCCATTGTGTGGTGATAAGCTAACGGTTTATATCAGAAAATCAGACGAACAGGTAAATGAAATCGCTTGTAAAACTGAAGGGTGCGCCATTTCGAGTGCCTCTGGATCAATAATGACAACAATGATTCAGGGGAAAAAAATTACTGAAATAGAAAAACTAATTGAAGAAACCAAGGCCCTACTGACAGGAGACGAAGAGCCGGAAATCGACCTGGTACAGCATGGAGAGATGGCCGCACTGGTAGGAGTTCGGAAATTCCCGGCAAGAGTCAAATGCGCAACGCTAGCATGGCACGCCCTTGAATCAGCACTTAAGGGTGAAGTAGAAGCGACTACTGAATAATAATCAAATCAAGATTATTTCACACGGCCAGTTGCCCACAAAATACCGTTACTAACAAGGTCTAGATATTCTTTAGCCTGCATAGTTTCATTGTGGTGACCTATGGTTGTTCCAAATACTCTCCCCTTCCCATACTTGTTAACCCAAACACAGTCATGCGTAGACTTGCCATTATCAATTGATCCCTTGGCCAGGACCGTGGCACTTGGCCAGGTTTTCTTAATATGGTAAAGCTCCCCCTTCGGAGTGACCCACTTTTTAGGGAACCCTTTCATGACCGGATGATCCGGCTTAACATTGGTTATCGTGATCGGCGCATGCTTTCCATGACGAGGCGAAGTGACTCCAAGCATTGCTGGCCAGTGCTTCGTTTCACCTGGAATTTTCCAATGATATGAATGCATTGAACAATGGATAGCCACTGCAGGCTTTCCTGAATCATGAATTTTTGCGAGAGATTCTACGAACGAAGCATCCGTCTCATGCGCGTGGCAAAGATTATAGACTACAATATCATAATCGTCGGCCCATCCTTTTTTACTGAGAGCTTCCTTAGTGCCTTTAGCGTCTTTGTGAATGACTCCCCATTTGACTGGAAATCTTTTACTGACCCCTTCAGTTAATATTTTTTCCTGACCCTTATAATCATGGTATCCTCCCCCAGTAACGAGCAGAGCCTTGATTGGCGGAGCCGCTTTTTTTTCTTCGGCAAATGAAAACATTGCAGCTGATACGAAAGCCACTATAGGGAAAAGGAGGAGAGTTACTGTACGGGTCATTTTTTAAATAGGTTTTATTTATTATTGAAATGCTTAGCCAAAAAAAAGCTGATCACCATAAAAAACTAAAAAATAGGTTTATCTTAAAGGATTTAATTACTGAATTGACCTGAATTTAAACCCGGATCACCTAAATTACGCAACATTTCCTCTGACAATCCCACTGCACAACCAAAAGGGCCAGAAATGATCGATTCGACTAGAATCGAACCTTCCTTTATGACAAGCGAAGCGAACCCTGAATCAATCCACTCATAGAGGTCCGAATGCGCTGCACAAATATCTTCTTGTAAGGATTGGGGATAAACGGAAAGTCCTGAAAAATAATGATGCCCGTTACGTTCAACGTGCTGAACGCCCAGCGAAGACATTACTGCAAGATCATTGAGTAAAGCCACAGGACCAACATTTGCCAAGTCCTCACCACTCAGAATCCATGGACCCGTTCCTTCTCGTCGAAAATATTCAAGGAGACAGGCATTGGCAACTCCCTTGAAGACACCTTTACAATTTTTGTGACTCGTTCCGCGATACCCCAACTCTAGCGCTCTACGTAATGAGTCCAATTCGCCGTCCGATTCATCTATAATCATCGGAGGTCCAGATTCCCAAGATTCTATTTCCTGTCTGACTGACTCATGCAAAGCAAAGTCTCTATGAATGGGTTGCTCTACAAAAAGTAAATGCGAATCACTAAGAAAATGTTCTAAGATCGGATCTTTGATGAATCGTTCCCAATGTTCCCGGAAAGCCATGACATTTGGATACTGTTCATTGCCGTCCAAAGTGAATTGAAATTTCGGGACCAATTTTCGAAGAGTTTCGGCTATTTCTCTTAACCTCGGAAGATCAGATTCCAGATTACCTGACAATTTCACCTTGAAGTGTGTGAGACCATAATAACGGATAGCGTCATCCAATGCCTGAGGTAACCCATCATCGCACAACTCTTCCTTTTCAATGTCATCTGCAGTGAGGGCATCTCCAAGACCAATGGTGTGACGCGCAATGATAGATTGTTCAGGTTCTTTTGGTAACCATTCAATAGGATTAGATCCTCCCAACTCTGAATGGATTGCCTCTAACTCAATACCAAATCGATTGCTTCTAAGAGCCTCAGCAAAAGTACATCCTTCTCCTCGGCAAAAAGCGTCAATGATTGCTCTTTCTACTAGCGAAGTTCCTAAGTGAGCAAGAAGAGGAGGAATTTTTTCTATTTTAGCCCAACTCTCCTGACAATCGTAAATCTTTTTCCATAAAGCAAAAACCGATTCCGATTCTTGATCTAAACCAAAAGAAATAGCCTTCTCAAGTACCTGATGCATCTGAGGTAAATCCTCTTCAAATCGTGTTGATGGATTCTTAGTGAACCACTTAGGGGGTAATCCCTCTGAGGCAATTCCATCAATCTTTTCGCCGTTCAAGTCGACAGTAATACGAAGAAAAACATGAGGAAGCTCAGTCATGGCAGCAATTCCATAACGGAAAGGGAACCGCGTTATCATTGGACGTGTACGAAACTCGAAATTCTCTATAGTAATTGACATCTTTTAAATAAGCATGCGACCCAAATAGAGAATCGACAAGTTACTCATGTTCGTTTGAAATAAAAGATTATCAGACAGTATGCCGGGCCACAAACAGCAAAAACACACAACCATGTCTTTTACCTTGGTTGCAATATTTTTAATCGCATTAATCATGGGCCCAGGACCTGGCTCATTGATGATCAATCCGCCTGGATCAGAACCTAAATTCTGGTTCGGCATGCCGGCCCTGTACGTCTGGGCCGTTCTCTGGTTCTTTGTCGAAGCGGCAGTAATTCTCGTCGCTGCACGGTTTTTATGGGGAAAGGGGCAAAACAATGAGTAATCTAATCATTTTGCTCTCTAGTACTGATCTTGGCCACACTCCCAAAATTGTCCTAGTCATCTATTTACTAATCCTGCTTGGACTGGGCATTTTCGGATACCTGAAAAGCAAAGGCACTGAGGAGGACTATTATCTTGCAGGACGGGGTCAGGGACTGCTAGTCACCTCACTGACAATCATGGCCACTTTCTTCTCGGGCGTTGCCTTACTTGGTTTTCCAGGCCTAGTCTACGAGCATGGGGTTTCCTCAATGTTCCTTGCACTGAATTTACCAGTCGCTGGAGCAGCCGTCTATCTGCTCGGGAACGGAATACGAAAACTAGGCCAGGCCAGAGGCTATGTGACTCCTGGAGACATGATAGCAGGATATTACGGTGGAACCGGAATCCGTTTCGTAGTGGCAGTACTGGGTATACTCTATGTTCTTCCATACATCATCATTCAGATCAAGGCCGGCGGAATGCTCGCTCAACAACTGTTTGGTGAAAATATGTTCGATTTTGGAGCAGCTGCTCTCTCTCTAGTCACCCTCCTTTACGTACTGGTCGGTGGAATGCGCTCCGTTGCATGGACTGATGTACTGCAAGGTCTTCTACTTCTGTCCGGCGCTTTACTGGCCGGTGCCGCAGTGATGGTAAGTTTAGGAGGTATCGAACCTTTCTTTAGTAAGGTCGCTGAACTTGACCCTAAGCAACTCACAATGCACGACCCAAAAGAATCTAAGTGGAATCCATGGTGGATTCTCACTTTCTGCTTATTTGCCTCACTGGCGAGTATCGTTCAACCAGCACAATGGATGCGTTTTTACGCTGCAAAATCTTCTAAAACTCTTCGTCAAAGTGCTGTAATTTTTGCGGTCGTTTTACCGGCATGCTTCCTTTTCGGCGTGATGCTCGTTGGGTTGGTAGGCAGGGCCGTGCATCCACCCATTGATCCCAATCTGCCACTGCTCACGGAGAACTTGCCTGAAGGACTGAACAAACCAGATCAGATTGCGGTATTTATGTTAAGCGAACAATTACCAGCAATGCTTGGAGGCCTTGGAGTGATATTGGTATCAATTATCATGGTCGCTATCATGGCCGCCTCAATGAGCACTGCTGATAGTAACCTCCATGCCCTCGGAGGAGTTATTACGAGAGATTTTTACGATCGAATTAATCCAAATGCCAATGAAAAACAACGTGCATGGGTTGGCCGTTTTGTAATCATAATCACGACCGCAATAGCTCTTTGCATTGTTTCTCTTGGAGAAAATACTGACTTTGGAAAGGGCCTTCTGCAAACTATTGCTCAATTCTTTTTCCTGGCCATGGCCTTCTCCTGTCAGTTAGTTCCTGCCGCAATTGACATCCTTTACATACGTAAAGGGACTCGAATCGGAGCCATCGCCGGAATGTGTACTGGCGGAGCAGTCGTGCTGGCAACTTTTATTTTCTCTTCTGACGAAGGCATTCAATACATTAAACGCCTCATCGACCTTGGTTGCTTGGCAGTAACGTTTAACGTACTAGTCTTTGTCATTGTCAGTAAATTGACCCGAAGAGTTGACCCTTCACATATAGAAAGTTTTAAACGTGACCTTTCCTGAATAATTTATCCCATGAGTGAACCAAGTATCTTAACCACAACTGTCGGATCATATCCCGTGCCACAATGGCTATCGGCCCTACCCTCAGAGCAGGCCGTCATTGATGCAACTCGGGTCATTTTTGATACACAACGGTCCTCGGGAATCGATTTACCAACTGATGGTGAACTTTACCGTTTCGATGTGAATCATCCGGACACTAACGGGATGATTGAATATTTTCTAAAGCCAATGGGAGGATGCGATAGCGCTATTGGCCGCATCGACACTGAAGCGTTCCGAGAAAAACAAGAGATGGGATTCCGAGCCAAGCCGGCAGCAGTGGTTCGATCGGCTCTGAACAGCGGGTCCCTTAACCTGATTGAAGATTGTACCCGAGCAGGATCTGTGTCTGGTGGAGATTTTAAATTTACAGTAACTAGCCCCTACATGCTTTCGAGAACTCTTTTGGACAATCACTACAAAGACTTTGATGCCCTAACGTTAGCAATCGCAGACGTATTGGCTGAGCAGGTCAAAGACTGTCCCTGTGAATGTCTTCAGGTTGACGAGGCTAATGTACCCGGAAGCCCTGAACATGGACCACTCGCAGCCGAAGCAATTAATAGGGTCCTCGATGCATTCAATGGAAAGACCGCTGTACATTTCTGCTTCGGAAATTACGGCGGACAGACAATACAATCAGGTAAGTGGAAGCCTCTAATCGATTTTCTTAATTCTCTTAACTGTGATCATCTAGTTCTCGAACTTGCTCATCGGCCCGATGATGATCTTGAAGCTTTGAAGGAGATTAAACCTGAAATCGGCATTGGGATCGGCGTCGTCGATATTAAGATGAATCACGTAGAAACTGCTGAGGAGATTGCCCAATCAATTGAAAAGGCTGAAAATTCCCTCGGTCAGGGGCGGGTAAAATACATTCATCCTGACTGTGGTTTTTGGATGCTTAAGAGGAGTGTCGCTGATAGGAAAATTGCCGCACTTGCCAAGGGCCGGGATCTTTATTTAGGCATATAAGGACCTTCCACTTAATAACAAACATCGCTTTCATCCTCGTCAGTAGAGAAAGGACTGTGAAAACTGGACGATGACCCAGTTCATGTTATCCTGCGCTCGCTCATGGATATTATAAATAAAACCAAGAAGCCGCTGAGGATTCCACTGCCCGGCGGGAAGAAGCTGTTTTTAGGACCCGGGAAAACCGGCCAGGTAAA
>Ga0163108_10000487_pt1 | contig 29663 bp, 20 predicted proteins | sample Fk1155metaG_FD_109644 | JGI IMG/M metagenome (GOLD analysis project Ga0163108, IMG submission 109644) | Marine microbial communities from the Central Pacific Ocean - Fk160115 155m metaG | ecosystem: Environmental > Aquatic > Marine > Oceanic > Photic zone | place: The Central Pacific Ocean...
AACCGTATCCACCACAGCAGGGTCAGCCGCCGCAGCAGCAGCAACCGTATCCACCACAGCAGGGTCAGCCGCCGCAGCAGCAGCAACCGTATCCACCACAGCAGGGTCAGCCGCCGCAGCAGCAGCAACCGTATCCACCACAGCAACCCACGCAAAACTACCCGGCCCCCGACCAGCAGCCGGTCACCTTCAACCCCGCTCCAGCCGAACCGGCCCCGGCGAAAGCCAAGAAGAAGATCAAGCGCCGCAAACGCAAGCTGGTCGCCCCGAAGTCAAAGACAACCAGCTCGACTCCCGTTGGCGCGGCAAAATCCGGCGGCAACCCCGGAGTCAACCTGGCCATCGGAGCCGGCATCCTGATCCTGCTGCTGATTGTCGTCTCCGTTGTTTCCAAACGCATGACCAATGAGAGCGCCCAGATTGTCCAACGGCAGCAATCAGCGGCGGAAAAGAGACTGACGGAACGCGAGACCGCCCTGAAGGCCCGCCTCAACAATACGAATGTCCAGATTGCGAAACTGCAGCAGATGCTTGCGGCCCTGGAACAAGCCCGGCAGACACCGCCCGCGCCCGCCGGCGGAAATCGGGAGAAGCCTGAGGCCCCGGAGGAGCTCGCCTCCGCGCCCCCCCCCGACGAGTCGGTCACCCCGGCCCCCGACGGCGGCAATATTGCTGAGACCCGGGAGTTGATAGCCTCCCTGATCAAGGAGCGCGACAACCTCCAGGGCAACCTGGACCAATACGGCGGGCTCACGGGAGGGACAGACACGTCAAAAATTGAGGCCTCGATCTCCAGGCGCACCGTCGTGATGAACGAAAACGGTAACCGGATTCTCGATGTCGAAGATGACGAGGATTCACGGCAAACCGCCGTCGCCAAGATCCCGCAAAAAGTAGAGTTGTCGAAGAAGGACTATGCCGCCCTGATCGAACGACTCAAAGAGACCGTCGGTAATTACGGCCTGCCTGTGGCGAGCCCGGCCGATCTCGATCCCGACCTCACCGAACTGCTCAGGGCAACCGGCAAAGATGGAGCCAGGGGGCTGGTAGAGGTCTACGTCTACTCGAGCGAGCTCCGCGCCAAGATGGAAAAAACGTCATCCTTCCTGAAAAGACGCATCAAGGCTCTGACGGACAATGCCTACAAAATCAACAAGGACAAGTATAAATCCGGCGGCGGCTACTACGGAGGCCGGCACAATCACTACCTTGAACAGCTGCAACGCCTGCTGGAATTGTCCGAGAAAAAGATCGAGATCAAGAAAGACCAGAAGCGGCGGCTCGATGCTTTCCAGAAGGCTCTTGGAGACGGCTTTGAGCGACTGACCTCGGCAGAATCGACAAAACACCTCACCTCGGTCTATTCGAAGAGTAAAGACCCGAACATGCAGCGTAAAATGGTTGGCGCCTTCTCAAAAGCGAACGCCCTGCAGGCTGTCCCGGCTCTGATCAAAAGCCTCTCAAGCCCCGATCAGGAGCTGAAAGGTCTTGTAAAATCAGCACTTGCGTCGATTACTGGAGTCAATCTCGGAGACAATAAGAAGATCTGGGATGCCTGGTGGAAAGAAAACGGCGATAGCGCGACGAATTGATGTTTCCTGGTGTTTTTCTCGACACTTTTAAGCTCTCACGGTAAAGTGTTGTGGTATCCATCACTTTTTAGAACCTTACCCACTTTTCGGGAACACCTTCGGAAAGGAGTTGTGGCATGTTGAAAAAACTCACTGTAGCAGCCTTTGCGGTGCTACTGACCTCTGGAGCTCTCCAGGCCCAGAACGTCTCTTACAAGACATGGACCGGCGAGCAGGTCAAAGCGAACGTTGATAAAATGATGGCCAAGATCTTTCCGGGCGAGGCCACGCTCAATGATCTGAAGAAAAGAGCCCAGGCCGAAAAGAAGATGATCTTCTGGGTCGACATTGTCGGCGACCTCGACGGCGGCTTGTGAAGTGCCGGACACACCCTGAGAGCCGGGACGCTCTCTAACGACAAGGTCATTCGTCAGATCAACACCGCATTCGTTTCCGGTTGGCAAAGCATCAAGGGCAAAAAAAGCTATGCGGGCGTTTCCAACTCGCACCTGCCCACCTACGCTGCCAAGAACATCAACACCTGCTCAGGCGGCCGTAACATCCAGATGTACTTCATGACGCCTGATGCTCGTGTAGTTCACTGCCTGCCCGGCTACTGGGACGCTCCGAACTTCCTCCAGCAGGCGGCCTTCGCCGTCAAGCTCGGCAACCTCGCCTACAACAAGAGCATCACCAACGCGGACCGCAACGAGAAGTTCCTCGACATGCATCTGCAGAAAGCTCACGGCCACAACTACGGCCTCGTTGAAGGCGCCCAGTTGCAGGGCTTCGATGTCAAGTACGTCAAGAACAACACCAAGGACTTCACCCGCGACAGCAAGGGCTTCGTCAAGGGAGTCAAGCTTGCCGACCAGGTCGTCCATGAGCGCATGGCGGCGCGGCCCTTCGTTCCTTTCGAGAAGTTCGATGCCTCCGAGTTCGTCAAGCTCGGCATCAAGCGCTACAAGTATGACTTCGGAATGCCCGGAAAATACGGGAACGCCAAGAAGTAGACCTTCAGGCGCCATCCGAACGTCAAAGAGAGGCGGAGCTTTCGAGCTTCGCCTCTCTTTTTTTATGCCGCTGCCGAGGCGCCCTCAGTGGGCGGTCCACCCGCCATCGACAAACAGGGTCGCCCCGGTGACGTAGCTCGAGGCCTCGCTGGCCAGGAAGATCGCCGCCCCCTGGATCTCGGCCATCTCACCCCACCGGGCCATCGGTACCTCGCCGAGAATAAAGCGCTCCGTTTCGGGCTGGCCTACGATCGGCTCGTTCATCGGAGTCAAAAACGGCCCGGGGCAGATCGCGTTGGCGGTGATCCCCTCCTCGGCCCACTCGAGCGCGAGGACACGCGTCATCTGCGCAACCGCCCCTTTGCTCGATGCATAGGGCGTGCGGCCCGGAACCCCCACCACGCTCAGCGTGCTGCCCATGTTGATCACTCGCCCGTAGCCTCCCGCCCGCATGTGAGGGATCGCCGCCCTGGAGCAGAGCCAGGGGCCGCGAACATTGACGCTCATCACCTCTTCAAATTCTTCCAGCGACAATTCCTCGATCGGGTTGCGGATGTTGATCCCGGCATTGTTGATAAGAATATCAAGGCGCCCCAGCTTCGAAACGGTCGCCTCAACAAGGGCCTCGACCTCTCCAGGATCCGTTACGTCACAACGGACACCGAGGGTCCGCCTGCCGGTCTCCTCGCCCAGGAGAGCCGCCTCGCCCTCGGCCTCTTCACCGTTGCGGCTGCAGATAACGACATCGGCTCCCGCAGAAGCAAGCCCATCGGCCATGCTGCGCCCCAGCCCCTTGGTACCTCCGGTAACAAGCGCCACCTTTCCATCCAGACGAAAGAGATCTATTCCGGGCATTTGTTCATTCCTCAAGTCAAGTTAGACTGTAAGCGACAGCATAGCACGCGGGCGATAAAGCGGGCATGCGAGAATGAACGGCAGAGAAGGCCTGGAAATGAACGCGAAAGAAAAACCATCTCGAAGACTACGCCGGCTTCTCGAGGAGCCCGGGATCATCCGATCCATGGGCGCTCACGATGTTCTAACCGCGTTGTTGGTCGAACGCGCCGGCTTCGAAACGGTCTTCCTTGGCGGCTTCGGCGCCAGCGCCAGCCTCCGCGGTCTCCCCGACCTGAATTTCCTCACGCTCGGGGAAATGAGCGCCGCGGTCGAGCGCATGGCGCGGCGAATCTCAATACCCCTGATCGCCGATGGAGACACTGGCTACGGAGGGCCGGCTGATGTCAGGCTGTGCGTTCAAGCCTTTGAAAATGCGGGCGCCGCGGGAATCCTCCTCGAGGACCAGGTTTCTCCGAAACGCTGCGGCCACTTCGATGGCAACGCGGTCATCTCCTCTGACGAGATGGCCGCCAAGCTCGAGGCCGCCCTCGATGCGCGCCAGGACGACGATTTCGTGATCTTCGCACGAACCGATGCGCGCCAGAGCGAGGGCATCGACGCGGCCATCGAGAGAATCAACCGCTACTGCTCGACCGGGGCCGACGTCGCCTTCGTCGAGGCTCCCCAGTCAAAAGAAGAGCTGGCCGCGATCGCCGAGAAGGTCCATTACCCGAAGTTCGCCAACATGCTCTCCTTCGGAAAGACCCCCTTGCTGACAGCCTCGGAGCTCGAAGAGCTGGGTTTCAAGTTCGTGGTCGCGCCGATCGAGACGCTGCTGACGGCGGCGCGGGCTATCGAATCGCTGGCGAAGACCTTCCTGCAAGATGGAAGCGCGGCGGCGCTCAAGGAGGACATGATGAGCTTCGAGGAGCTGAAAGAGGTACTTGAGCTCGAAAAATATCTTCGGCTGCGGGAGGAAGAGGCGCCTGAGGAGTGAGCTTCAGTCCTTCCAGCCCAGGATCCCATCGATGGTCCCGATCGCCACCGGGTGGTAACCCGGACGGGCCCGGGCGTAGATCTCCCGAGCCCGCCTGAGACCGCCGGGAGTCTTCGCCAGCTCCCTGTAGAGCGGGCTGAGAAACTTCCGCCTGCCGACATTGACGAGAAAAGATTCGAGCGGCTTCATCACCGGACTGTAGCCGGCGGGGAGAGCGGCCAGGAACCACTGGCAGAGAATCTCCGAGTTCTTCGACGCGGTGAGCCCAAACACCCGGTCCAGGTCGCCCAGGCGGCCAGCCGTCAGGTCGGCTGGAAGGTGGCGCAGGAAGTGGAGCCACTCGTGCGTCGTCCAGCCGTCGGTCTTCAGAGCTTCAGCTCCAAGGCCGGCGGCGAAATACCCTGCGGCCGCGGCCGCTTTCTTGAGCGCCTCCGATCGCACCAGGGGAAGGTTGGCCGGCAGGCCCGGGCCGTAGACCCATTCATCGATCCTCAGCTTCTTCGCCAGGGTCCGGTCACCCTCCAGCAGACCCTTGTCGAGAAAAGCCAGGAAGCCCTCAGTGGTCATGGGCTGAAAGGAAAACCGATCGAAATAGGAGCGCAGAAAGGTATCCCAGCGCTCACGGCCAAAGGCTTCCTCCAGCATCCTCAGAAAAAGGTAGCCCTTCTCGTAGGCGACATCCGTCATGCCATCATCTGGATCGCGGCCGTCCAGACGCAGCTTCAGGTGCGTATCCGCCGGATTATCTTCAAGCAACTCCTGGATCGTCTCGCTGAGCTCATCGAGACCCAGGCGGGCCAGCATCTCATCGTATTCTTTGCCGTAGAGCCGCTCCATGATCCGGTGCTCCAGGTAGACCGTAAAGCCTTCGTTGAGCCAGAAGTCATCCCAGGTGGCGTTGGTAACGAGGTTCCCGGACCAGGAATGGGCCAGCTCGTGGGCGACGAGAGCGACCAGCGAACGATCTCCCGCCAGGATGGTCGGCGTCGCGAAGGTGAGGCGAGGGTTTTCCATGCCGCCAAAGGGAAAGCTCGGCGGCAGCACGAGGATGTCGTAGCGCCCCCAGCGGTAAGGCCCGAAGAGCTCTTCGCAGACCTCCATCATCTTCTCGGTATCAGCAAACTCCCAGGCCGCGCTCTCGACCACAGCCGGCTCGGCATAAACACCGGAACGCCTGCCAAGGGGCCGGAATCCGAGATCGCCGACCGCCAGGGCCATCAGGTAGGACGGGATGGCCTGGGGCATCTCAAAGAGGAAACGTTTTCTTCCGCCCTGCAGCTCTTTCGGATCCCCCTTCCGGCCGGCGCTCATCACCGCCGAAAGCGAACCGGGAACCTCGACCGCGGCGGTATAGGTGAACCTGACCGCAGGAGTGTCCTGGCAAGGGAGCCAGGTTCGCGCCAGGATCGCCTGTGATTGGGTAAAGAGAAAAGGCTCCTTCTTGCCGGCGGTCTGCCGGGCAGCAAGCCACTGCAGGGCATCAGCCTCTCCCGTGGTCTCATACGCTATCAACACCTCCCTCGTCCCCGGCTCGATACGCACGAGCAGAGGCTGGCCAAGGAGAGGCTTCCGCTCTCCAAGCGAGAAGCTGCCCTCGGAGATGCGGCCATCCTCGAGAAGCTGAACCCGCCTGATCGTCAGCCCCCGGGTGTCGAGCCGCAGCTCGCGGGCGCCGCCCGGGTTCCTGATCCGCCAGGCGGCCTCTCCCTTGATTGTCCTGGTTTCAAAATCGACATCGAGAAAGAGGGTAAGGTGGGTGACGGAAACCTCCGCCGGCCTCGAGAAAGAGTGCGGGTCTTTCACCGGGAAGCCCGCCGGACCCGTGGGCTGGCGTCCAGCGCATCCTGAGACGAACACGAGACCGCAGATAAAAAGAAACAGCTCGGGCAGGCGCCCCTGAACGAACCGCTTCGGCGCGTCCATCCCGGCCTGCCAGGTAGTCGAGAAATTCATCCGTCGCCCTTTACCAATAAACTCTTGCCGCGGCAGTTGCTACCCTGTCGTAATGCACATCGAGGGGCCGCCCCCCGGATCCTTGCTATAGAGTGACACTATACTGAACACACGGGAGAAGACCAATGCGGTCACGGCAATAGAGGCATGGCTGAAACTTACCTCGGAATAGATATCGGCGGTACGACCTGCGCGGTCTGCACCGCGGACCGGCAGGGCCGACTGCTTGCATCCGCATCCTTCACGACCGGCAAGGGCGCACTCGGCTGGAAAGAAACCGTTGACCTGCTGCTGGAGGAGGCCGACAGGCAGGCCGAGGCGGGGGGTGGCGCGGGTCCAAAGGCTGTCGGCATCTCCTGCGGTTCGCCGATGGACCGGGAAGCCGGTCTGATCCAGGAGCCTGCCAACCTCCCGGGCTGGCGCGACGTCCCCATCGTGAATCTCTTCAGCGCAGCCTTTCCCCGGGCGGCCATCCATCTCGAAAATGATGCCAATGCAGGCGCCCTGGCCGAGTATCACTTCGGCGCGGGGGAAAACGAGCCCGCCCGGAACCTGCTCTTCCTCACCTTCGGAACCGGCCTTGGAGCGGGGCTGATCCTCAACGGAGAGCTCTACAGGGGCTCCTCGAACTACGCCGGCGAAATAGGCCACATCCGGCTCTCGCCGGATGGCCCTCTCGGCTGCGGCAAGGCCGGCAGCTTCGAGGGCTTCTGCTCCGGCGGCGGCATCGAGCAGCTCGCCGTCGACAGGCGGGCGGCCTGGCCCGAAGAAACCTGCCTCCAAGATGGAGCCCTCACCGCCCGCGATGTGGGCCTCGGCGCCCGCTCCGGAGACCCTCTCTGCATCGAAATACTCGACATCTCCGGCGACCGCCTCGGCCAGGGACTGGCCATGGTGATCGACATCCTCAATCCCGAGCTGGTCGTCATCGGTTCCATCTTCACCCGCTGCGAAGAATTCCTCCGGCCCGCGATGGAGCGCGCTCTCGAACGGGAGGCCCGGAAGGAGGCCCTCGCCTGTTGCCGAATCCTCCCCGCCGCGCTGGACGAGGAGATCGGACTCTACGCGTCGCTCAGCGCGGCCTATCACGGCGAAGGCGTCTTCAGCGACGAACCGCCGGGCGGTCGGGGGTAGCCGTCCGCCGGCGAGAGCCGGACCTAATCCGCGGTGGGCTGAATCTCCAGCTTTTCCAGCAGCTCGAGATTGATGGAAACTTTTCGGCGGGCTCTCAATTCGCGGTAGAACTTTTCCTGGGCGGCATCCCTGGCGGCGTTGAGCAGCATCGCTCGGACCGCGGAGCGAACCTCCGAGAGAGGACGCTGACGAGCTGGCCTGAGATCCATCACCTTCGCGAGATAAAAGGCCTTATCCGTTTCAATCACCGAGGACAAGGCCCCTGGCTTCTGAAGCTGAATGATCTCAGCGCGAAGGTTCGGGTCGAGGCCGGAACCCTTCGATGACCTGACGATCCAGCCGATATCCCCGCCGCCTGCCCTGGTCTTCGAATCATCAGAATACCTGGCCGCGAGCTCACCAAAACCCGCAACGCTGCCGGGCAGATCTCGGGCCTCCTCGAGGACAGAGGCGGCCTTCTCGAGAAGCGCGCTCCTGCCGGTCTCGTCCGTCCCGGGAGGAACCCTGAACGAGATCACCGCGGCCCTCACGAGCTCATGGGTCCGGTACCTCTCCAGGTTCTCCCTGTAGTGTTTCGACACCTCCTCGTCAGCCACCTTCACCCCATCCAGAAGCGGCATGAGCTTCTTTTTGAGATACTCGCCCACAACCAGCCTGCGCAGCTCGCCGGCCACCGCTGGATTCTTGTCATAGCCCTCCTCCAGCGCCTGGGCGAAAAGCGCCTCCTCATCAACCAGGTGACGAAGAAGCCTTTCACTCTTACGCTCGCCGGAATAGATCCTGGGGTATTTCTCCGTACTCCTGGCGAGCGCCTCCTTGAACTCATCGACCGTAACCGCCTCGTCGCCAACCCGGGCGAGAACCTTGCCGGTTCCTTCCCGCTCCCGGGAGACGGGGTGATCGCAGGAGCTGGCCTGCAGGAGCGCCAGGAACAGAACGGAAGCCGAGAGAACCCGGAGGGCGCCTCGTGAGAATGTCATTTCTGATCTCCTGCTCCTGAATTGAAAATCTTCCTCCGGCACCGGAATCGGGGAGGAGCTACCCCAACAGCCTCTAAAAGAAAATCACGCTGAAATCTCATCGGGATTCTTCTTCCCTATAGGGTTCTTCGCCAAGGCGACCCCGGCTTCTTGACCCTGATCTTGTTTTTCGAACCTTATTGTCCCCTGGAGGCTTCGTCCGTCTGTTTCACGCTGGAAATAGATCCCTTGTATATCTATCCTCAGCCTCGGTATTCCGGCTCATTCGAGTCGACACACTGGACCCAGCAAACAGAAATGAAGGCCCATGCCGCCCGCCACAAATGAATTTACAGTCAACGACAGGACCTACCGCCCGCCCGCGCGGCCAGTAGCCGTTATCTGCATCGATGGGTGCGCGGATGAATACCTCGACACCTCCCTCGCCCTCGGCCGGATGCCCAGGCTGGCCAGGCTGCTCGAGGAAGGCGCCTTCCGGGCCATGGCCCGCGGCGCCCTTCCCTCATTCACCAACGTAAACAACTCCTCGATCACTACCGGAACGCCGCCGGCTGTTCATGGGATCAGCGGAAATTTCTTTCTCGACCCGGAAACGGGAGAGGAGGTGATGATGAACTCGCCATCCTACCTGCGCTGCGGAACGATCCTTGCGGCCGCGGCACAGGCCGGCCGGAAGGTGGCGATGGTTACGGCGAAGGAAAAACTCCGGGACATCCTCTCTCACGAACTCGATGGCATCGCCTTCTCTGCCGAAAAGGCCGACCAGGCCGTCGAGGGCACCCATGGAATCTCAGGCGTAGAGGAACTGGTTGGCGAGCCGGCCCCGGAGATCTACAGCGCGGCAGCCAGCCTCTTTGTTCTCAAGGCGGGAGTTGCTCTCATCGAACGGGAAAAAGCGGATTTTCTTTACCTCTCGCTGACTGACTATATGCAGCACAAGTTCACCCCGGAAGACACCGAGTCCCTCGATTTCTACGCGGCCCTCGACCACGAGCTTGGACGGCTGCTTGACCTGGGGGCCGTTGTCGGAGCGACGGCCGACCATGGAATGAATTCCAAGCAGACCGCCGCGGGAGAGCCCAACGTGATCTACCTCGAGAGCCTGCTCTCTGAAGAGCTCAAGGAAGAGGTCAAGGTCATCCTGCCCATCACCGACCCCTATGTTCTTCACCATGGGGCCCTGGGCTCGCTGGCCTGCGTACATCTTCCGGACTCCATCGATGCCGGAACGATTATCTCCCGGCTGCTCGAGCTCGATGGTATCACCGAGGCGTATGACCGGCCTACGGCCGCGCGCAAACTCGAGCTTCCGGCTGACAGGATCGGGGATGTCGTGGTATTGTCCGGGCGCGATGTCGTCATTGGAAGAACCCCGGACTACCATGACCTCGCGGCCATCCGGGATGGCCTCCGCTCTCACGGAGGACGCTATGAAGAGATGGTCCCTTTTTTACTGTCGGAAAAAATCAATGTCGAATATTCCAGGAGAACCGGGGACCTGAGAAACTTCGACATCTTCGAATTCACCACCAACGGAATCCAGACATGAACGATTATCCCTGCTACATCGCCGGGCAGGCCGTCAACCGGGAAGACAAGCTGTCCGTCTACAATCCCTACAACGGGGAGGTGGCCGGCACCGTCGCCAACCTCGGCAAGACCGAAACCATTGAGGCCATCGAGACGGCGCTGCAAGGCGGCGAGACGCTGAGCCGCTACCAACGCTATGAAATTCTCGACAAGGCGCGCCGCATGCTGCTGGAGAGAGCCGAGGAGTTCTCCTCGCTCATCACAGCGGAATCGGGGCTCTGCCTCAAGGAGACCGCCTACGAGGTCGGACGCGGACACGACGTCCTGCAGTTCTCCGCCATGGAGGCGCTGAAGGACGATGGGGAGATTTTTTCCTGTGACGTTTCTCCACATGGAAAATCCCGCAAGATCTTCACCCTCCGTGAGCCGCACAAGCTGGTCGCGGCAATCACCCCGTTCAACCACCCACTCAACCAGGTTCTGCACAAGATCGCCCCGGCGATCGCCTGCGGCGCGGCTACCATCCTGAAGCCATCGAGCAAGACCCCCCTGGTCGCCGTCAAGATCACCGAGCTCCTCTACGAGGCGGGTCTGCCGGGCTGGATGCTGAGTGTCCTGGTTGGGCCGAGTTCGGAGGTCGCCGACACCCTGGTCACCGACCCGCGCGTCGAGGTGGTCAGCTTCACCGGAGGAGAGGTGGTGGGAAAAATGATCGCCGAGCGCGCCGGCTATAAGAAGCTGGTGCTCGAGCTCGGGGGGAATTCGCCCCTGATCATCATGGAGGATGCCGACCTCGACCTCGCGATCAACCTTGCCGCCGAGGGTTGTTTTAGAAACTCGGGACAGCGCTGCACGGCGGTCAAGCGACTCCTGGTGCATGAGGCGATCCTTGAAACGTTCACGGAACGCTTCGTCGAAGAGGCCGGCAAATACAATTACGGCGACCCGAGCGACCCAGGCACCCGCGTTGGAACGGTTATCGACGAGGATGCGGCGATCTACCTCGAGAAGGTTGTCAACGATGCGGTCGCCCTCGGCGCCCGTGTGCTCCTGGGAGGGACGCGAGAGGGCGCCCTGATGACCCCCACGGTTATCGCGGATGTGCCGCGGGATGCGGAGATGGTCGTCAAAGAATCATTCGGTCCGCTGGCCCCCATCATGTCGGTCAGCGATATCGAAGACGCCATCTCTCTTGCCAACGCCACCGCCTACGGCCTCTCTTCGGGAATCGTAACCCGGGATATGGACCGGGCCATCCGCGCGGTCAAAGGAATCCAGACAGGGACTGTCAATATCAACCAGGTGCCCGGCTATCGAATCGAGTGCTCTCCTTTCGGAGGGGTCAAGGATTCGGGGCTCGGGGTGAAGGAGGGCGTCATCGAAGCTATGAAGGGAATGACCTACGTCAAGACCTTCTCGATGCCGTGGTAGGAAAGGACTCGGTAACGACATGACCAGCCCGGACCGCGCCGGTGAAAAAAAAGACAAGCTCCTCTTTACTCCGGGGCCGCTGACCACCAGCTCCACGGTCAAAGAGGCCATGCTGCGAGATCTCGGCTCGCGCGACACCGCCTTCATCGCGGCGATAGAAACCATCCGCAACAGCCTCCTCGGCCTTGCCGGACTCTCCAGGGAAAAAGGCTACGAGTGCGCTCTCATGCAGGGGAGCGGAACCTTCGGGGTGGAATCCGTGATCGGCTCAGTGGTACCTCCCGGCGGCAAGCTCCTGGTGGTCATCAACGGCGCCTATGGCGAGAGAATGCTGAAAATTGCCGGCGTGCTGGGAATCGAATGCGAGGCTCTGCGCTGCGGCGAGAACACGAAGACCGACCCGGACGCGGTCGCCAGCCGCCTCGATGCGGATGGCTCGATCACGACCGTAGCCATCGTCCACTGTGAAACGACCACCGGGATCATCAATCCGGTCGAGGAGACCGGGGCGCTCGTCCGTGAGCGCGGCAAAACCTATATCGTAGACGCGATGAGCAGCTTCGGGGCCGTTGCGCTGGACCTGGAGAAGGCCAAGGTCGATTTCCTGGTCTCCTCCGCCAATAAATGCATCGAAGGCGTCCCCGGCTTCTCCTTCGCCATCTGCCGCGGCGAGGAGCTCGCGCGCTGTGAGGGACAGGCCCGCAGCCTGAGCCTGGACCTCTTCGCCCAATGGAAGGGACTCGAGTCCAATGGCCAGTTCCGCTTCACACCGCCAACCCATACGATCCTGGCCTTTGAGAAGGCGCTCGAAGAGCTGGCCGAAGAAGGCGGGGTCGCCGGCAGGGCGGCTCGCTACAGTGGAAACTACGATACCCTGGTGGCGGGAATGGGCGCGCTGGGCTTCAAGGAATACCTGCCGCGTGAAGACCAGGGCTACATCATCACCTCGTTCCGCTATCCGACCCACCCGGCCTTTGATTTCACCGAGTTCTATACCCGGCTGAGCGAGAAAGACCTGGTCATCTATCCCGGCAAGGTCAGCGATGCCGACTGCTTCCGTATCGGCAACATCGGCCGTATCGAGCAGAACGACGTAAAAAATCTGCTGGCGGCCATCGCGAGCGTGCTTGAAGAAATGGGCATCGAGAGCGGCGCCTGACGGGTCGCTTATAAGAACATAAAAAAGCCCTGATGGCCGGCCTCTGGAGAGGCCTCCCGCAGGCGATGATGCGGACCATCAGGGCTCCGGTGGTGCCTGGATCCTCCCTGACTCTCCTGAGTCCGGGGGGTACCGGCAAGCACCCTCGGGATCTTCAATCAATCAGGAGGTCACCACCTCACTTATCACCATAGAATGATACATATATTGACCACCTCCTTTCTCGACCTGTTCCGGCGGGTCCAGAACCCGCCTCATCGGCGACAGCGGTCGATGGCCGCCCCCGAATCCGGCAAGACGCCGCGAACTCTATAGCCCGCGCTCTACGTCTCTGGTCTGCGTTGGACCTGTACCGGCTCATACCATCATCCTAAGACTCCGCCCCACCGTGTCAAGCCAACTTGAAATCAGGGCTCCAGTTCACCACCCGGGAAAGCCGACATCGGTAATGCCGCTGCAGGCCAAACCCCTGCGGCGACCCGTTTATCGGAAGTTGCGCAGAATTCCGGTCGCGTGAAGCAATCCATGCTATTCGATCCCTTTTTTTCGCCAAACCCATTGCCTGTAAGCATTAACAAAGACTGAACATCCGTGTTTGCGGGTATTTTTTCGGTTCCGGCGACTTTCCTTGTGATAACATAAAACAGCTAAGGTCTTGGTGTCGCGGGGTCTGCACATCAGAGACAAAATTAAACTCCGAGGAATCATTATGGCTAACGAAAACGAAGATTCTTTCGCTGACGATCCGCTCGAAGAGATCAATCTGGACGACGACGATCTGGACGATCTCCTGGGAGAAGGCGATGCAGAAAATACTAACGACGATTCATCTAAAGACGATGACCTGCTGAGCGACGATGATCTGCTCGAGGTTGAGTCCGGAGATGAAGATTCCGGTGGCGAGATTTCCGAAGAAGAGCTCGACTCTCTCCTGTCCGAAGCCGATTCCCCCGCGGAAGACGATGACGACGCCGAGCCCGCGGAGCTCTCCTCTGATGAGCTGGATGCCCTGCTCGCAGATGACGAGGCCGAGGATGCCACCGATGTACTCAGCGAGGATGACCAGCCTCCGGAGCTTCCTGATGTTCCCGACAGCCTGCCGGAAGATATCGGCTCCGAAATCGAGGAAGAAGTTCCTGAGCTGGAAGACGATGGCGGCAGCGACACGGATGTAGACACCGAGATGGTTCTCGACGAATCCGAAGAAGACGATACCGGCTCGTCCAGGAAGAAAAGCTTCAAGGCGCCCAAGAAGGGCAAGAAGAAGAGCAAGGGGTTCGCCTCCAAGGAAGGCTCCGCCAAGCCGAAAAAGTCCGTAAGCCCCGCGCCCGCGAAAGCCTCGGGCGGCAAGAGGCTCGACTTCATCTGCAGCGAATGCTACTCGGTTCTCGCTCTCTCGGCGACCTACTCGGAAGATATCGTCACCTGCCCGGAATGCTTCCACGTAGGTAAGAAACCGGACGACAGCTTTCTGCGCACCGTCAGCACAGCCAAGGCCGGCGAGGGCAAGAAGGCCCTGGTCCTGACCCTGCTCTCCTGCCTGATGATCATCTGCTTCAGCGGCAAGGTGTTCCTGACCTCCGCCTATGGAGATGCGGCCGCGATGACGGAAGCCAACACTGAAGGTGCTGCAGCCACGGCCAAAACCGTGGATGACGAAGGTGCCGAAGTTAAAGCGGAACTCTTCGCGCCCGCTACGGAGGACGAGGAATTTGTCGACCTCTGGCAGTTGATTCTGCTCTGCAGCGGCTCTGTCTTCCTCCTCCTGCTGATCTGGCAGGCCTGCGTATACGAAGGCAATCGCTGGGAAGCCTATTTCTGACGCCGGGAAGGCCCTCCCTGGTAAACGGTCTCTGGCCGAGTCTTTCTTGACCAGCGGATCTGCGTGCCTATGGTCTACTCGAGGATCGGATACCAACCAGGAGTCCTCCGGTAGCAGGCATCGATGAAAATACAGGCGGCCGTCGTCACGCGAGCAGGACGACCTTTCGAGGTCAAAACCCTTGAGCTGGCCCCCCCGGCAGAGGGAGAGGTCCTGATCAGGATCCGCGCCGCCGGCATCTGTCACAGCGACTGGAATGTCCGTACAGGCGCGACGGAACACCCCCTCCCTGCGGTGGCAGGGCACGAGGGCGCGGGGATTGTCGAATCCACGGGACCGGGAGTCAGTTCCGTCAGTCCGGGCGACCAGGTGGCCCTGAGCTGGGCACCCGGCTGCGGAAGCTGCTTCTTCTGCGACAGGCGAAGACCTGCCCTCTGTGAAACCTGGCAGAGGCCTCTCTGGGAAGGAACCATGCTGGATGGAACAACCCGCCTGGCTCTCGATGGGCAGCCCGTCTACCATTATTGCGGCCTTGCCTGCTTCGCCGACCACGCGGTGGTTCCCGAGGCAAGCTGCGTTCCGATCGACCCGAAGGTTCCACTCGAGGTCGCGGCTATGATCGGCTGCTCGGTAACGACCGGCCTCGGCGCGGTGCTCAACACGGCGCGGGTTGAACGCGGAGCGACGGTCGCCATCTACGGGATGGGCGGGGTGGGCCTGAGCATACTGGCTGGAGCCAGGCTGGCTGGAGCGGAACAGCTCATCGCTGTGGATCGCTACGACTCGAAACTCGAGATGGCGCGCGCCTTCGGCGCCACCGAGACTCTGAAAGCTGATGAATCGACACAGGCCGAGATCCTGAAGCGGACCTGCCAGCGTGGCGCGGATTACGTCTTCGAGGCGGTCGGCTCGCCGGAGGTCCAGGAGATGAGCTTCGGCGCCGTTCGTCCCGGAGGGAAGCTTGTCCTTGTAGGCCTCTCACCAATGGGAAGCGAGACTGATTTCCCCGGCTCCATTATCACCCGGCAGGAAAAAACTGTTCTCGGATCCTATTACGGCTCCTGCGACCCGCAGCGCGACTTCCCCCTCTACGCCGGGCTCTATCTCGATGGACGGCTCGAGCTCGACTCCCTGGTCTCAAAAACCTACTCCCTCCAGGAAATCAACGCCGCCTACTCGGACATGCTCGAGGGGAAAATCTCCCGTGGGGCGATCCTTTTCTGATCTCCAGACACCCGCTGCCGCCTGGAAAGACCCGGATGCAGAGCTTCTCTGCTGCCCCAGCCGAACGGCTGCTGTTAACTCCTTTTTGCTAAATAAGTTGACTAGCTGAAAAGGCTTGGATTAGCATCTCTTTTACTGCGCAGAAGCCTCTTATTCAGCTTGGTTTATTACTTGTCATACACTCTGGAGTCCCGAGATGAAGAGTCTTGCATCCAACTGGCTTTCACCCCTGAAGACTTCCCGTCGCGATTTCCTGCAGGTCGGAGTCCTGGGCGGGCTGGGCCTGACCCTCGATAATTACTTTCGTATTCAATCCGCAAGCGCCGACCAGAAGTTCTACGAGAGCAAGGAAGGTCCCGCCAAGAGCGTCATCAACATCTTCCTTCCCGGCGGCATGGCGCATCAGGACACCTTTGATCCCAAGCCCTACGCTCCCCTGGCCTACCGCGGCGAGCTCGGCAATATCGGCACCAAGCTTCCTGGTGTGCGCTACGGCGAGGTCATGAAAAAAACGGCCCAGGTGGCCGACAAGATTACCGTTGTGCGTTCGATGACCCATGGCGAAGCGGCCCACGAACGCGGCACTCACAATATGTTTACGGGCTACCGCCCCAGTCCCGCGCTCGTCTTCCCGAGTATGGGCAGTATCGTCTCCCACGAATTCGGACCACGCAAAAGCCTGCCGCCCTATGTCTGCATACCGGGGCAGCCTAATACCTTTGCCGGCTCCGGCTACCTGAGCTCGTCCTACGCCCCCTTCAGCCTCGGCAGCGACCCCGCCAGCGGCGGTTTCAAGGTTCGCGACCTCAATCTCGCCGGCGGGATCAAATCAGAACGCTTCAACCGCAGACGCTCGATCCTCGAGGCTGTGAACGCTCACTTTAAGGAAACCGAAAAGTCCGACGGCCTCGAGGCTATGGATACGTTCTACCAGAGAGCCTACGGCCTCATCAGCTCAAAGGAGGCCAAGGAGGCCTTCAACATCAACGCCGAGCCCGCCAAGCTGCGCGATGAATATGGGCGCAACGCCGCCGGGCAACGCCTGCTGCTGGCGAGGAGGCTGGTGGAAGCCGGGGTCCGGTTTGTCACCCTGACCTACGGCGGCTGGGACATGCACAACAATATCCGCAACTCGATGAGGGGGCAGATGCCGGCCTTCGACCAGGCCTTTGCCCGGCTGATCAGCGACCTGGAAACACGCGGGATACTCGATTCAACCCTGGTCGTGGTAACGACCGAGTTTGGGCGCACTCCCAAGATCAACGGAAACGCGGGAAGGGATCACTGGCCGAAGGTGTTCAGCATCGTCCTGGCCGGTGGAGGAATCAAGAAGGGGCTCATTTACGGCAAGTCCGACGCGACCGCCACCGAGCCCGAGGAAGATGGCCTCTCGGTCGCCGACTGGGCGACCACGGTCTACCACCAGCTGGGTATCGTCGCGGACAAGGAGCTCATGGCTCCGGGAGACCGACCGATTGAGATCTGTGATGGTGGCAAAGTTCGCAAGGAGCTGCTGGCCTGAGCACGCTTTGAGTCCGCCTCGTTTTGCCCGGCCTTACGCAAAGCGGATCGTCTTATCGGCCCAGGAAAAACGACAAGCGAGTTTCAAGGCAACGGAAAGGGATCAAATGTCCACTCAGAACGACACAAGGATTGAAAAACCCCGCCGCCTCCACGCGTCGGGCCTCTTCGCCTTCGGCCTTCTGCTGCTCGCCTCCACCTTTCTGTACGCCGCATCTCCTTCGCTTGGCTCAATCATCCCCAGGGGCGGCCAACGCGGCACGGAGCTGGAGCTCAACTTCAACGGAGCTCGGCTCGGCGATGTTAAGGATATCCTCTTCTACTCCCCGGGCCTCAGCCTGGTCGAGCTCAAGGTGACCAATCCCAAGCATGTGCTCGCGAAGATCAAGATCGCGCCCGAATGCCGGCTTGGCGTCCACGCCATGCGGTTACGCACAGCTACCGGAATCTCCGACATGAAGACATTCTTTGTCGGCGCGCTCGTGGAGGTCCCCGAGAAAGAACCCAACAGTGACTTCGCCACTCCACAGAAAATCGCTCTCAACTCCACCGTAAGCGGAATCGTACAGAGCGAAGATGTCGACTACTACGTCTTCGAGGTAAAGAAGGGACAGCGTATCTCGGCCGAGATCGAGGGCATGCGGCTGGGCAATACGGTCTTCGACCCCTATATCGCCATCATGAATTCCGGGCGATTCGAGATCGCCTCCTCTGACGACTCCGCCCTCCTGCGCCAGGACTCAACCTGCCAGGTGATCGCGCCCGAAGACGGAAGCTACTACGTACAGGTTCGTGAAAGCTCCTATGGAGGAAATGGCAACTGCCGCTACAGACTTCATGTCGGCACATTCCCCCGCCCAATGGGAGTCCTCCCCGCTGGCGCCCCGCTCGGCCAGGAAACCGAGATCACCTATCTTGGCGACGCGGGCGGGAGCCGTAAACAGAAGATCACCACACCCCAGGCCGCGGATGAAGATTTCGGGCTCCACCTGCAGGATGCGGGAGGAGTGTCTCCTTCAAGGAACCTCTTTCGTCTCAGTAAATACGACAACACCCTCGAGGTTGAGCCCAACAACAACCACGCAAAGGCCACCGTCGGACCAGCCCCCGGGGCGTTTAACGGCATCATCTCCGAACCTGGCGATGTCGACTGTTTTCGCTTCAAGGCCAACAAGGGCCAGGTCTTCGAGGTCGAGCTCTACGGCCGCAGGATCCGCTCGCCACTGGACTCCGTGACAGGAATCGCCCATTTCTCCGGCAAGGGAATCGCCGGGAACGACGACTCACGCGGGCCCGACAGCTACTTCCGCTTCACCGCCCCGGAGACCAAGGAATATGTGCTGACAGTACGGGATCACCTGGGCAAAGGCGGCCCGAACTACGTTTACCGTTTTGAGCTCACACCTGTAAAGCCCGGCCTGAGCCTGACCATCCCAAGGGTGGCGCGCTATTCCCAGGAGCGCCAGTCGATCGCCGTCCCCAGGGGAAATCGCTACACCGCCCTGGTCTCCGTCAGCAGGAGGAACTTTGGAGGAGACCTGGCATTCAGCTGCGCCGAGCTGCCCGGGGGAATCACCATCCAGGGCGAGAACATGCCGGCGAACCTGACGACTATACCTGTCCTGTTCGAGGCGGCAGCCGACGCTCCACTGTCCGGAAAGATCTGCGATGTTCGCGCCAGCCATGTTGACGAAAAAAAGAACATCTCCGGGGGATTTCGTATCGGAATCGACCTCCTGGTCGGCAGCCCGGGACAATCGGTATACCTGAACCACACGCTGAAAGGCCTGGCTGTCGCGGTGACCGAAGAGGCTCCATTCAAGCTGCGGATTGTAGAGCCCAAGGTGCCCATTGTTCGCAATGGGTCGATGGCCCTCAAGATCGTAGCTGAACGCAAGGAGGGCTTCACCGCCCCCATCGCGCTCCAGATGGTCTTCAATCCCCCGGGAGTCTCCTCGCAAAGAGGTGTCAATATAGCGAAGGATAAGAACGAGGCCATCATCAACCTCAACGCGAACGGGGGCGCGCAGGTAAGAGCCTGGAAGATCGCTGTGAACGGCTCCTCCGGAGGCATCTGGGCGAGCACCCAGCTGGCCACCCTGCGCGTAGCGGAGCCCTATATTGACCTCGCGGCCGAGAAGTCATCGGTTGAACAGGGCCAGGCAACCGAGATCTACTGCAAGATTAACCAGCGGACAAAGTTTGAAGGCAAGGCGCGGCTGACCCTTTTCGGGCTGCCCCACAACGTCAAGGCGCCCGGGCTGGAGATTGACTCCGCCAGCAAGGAGGTCACCTTCAAGGTCGCCGTCGCCAAGGACAGTCCCGCGGGCAAACACCGCACCATCGCCTGCCGGGTCGAGATTGTCCAGAATGGAGAGTCCATCGTCCATGCGACCGGAGGTACGGAGCTGCGAATCGACAAGCCCCTGCCGCCGCCAAAACCGAAGAAAAAACCGCCGGCGAAGGTGGTCAAGAAGGTTGAGAAACCGAAACCTCCTTCCCCTCCAAAGGCGCCGCCCAAGAAGCGCCTTACCCGGCTGGAAAAGCTACGCCTGCAATTCAAGAAGAGCAAAGAAGACGGCTCCTGAGAGCCCGGACTACATCGTGAAAAAAACCAGCCTCTTTCCATCCCTGCCAGCCCTGGTCCTGATAGCGGGAGCTCTCTCCCAGGTCAACGGCGCCGACGCCCCCGGGCTGGTGAAGATCACCGCCTTTCCAGGCGACATCCAGCTCAGCACCCGGCGTGACCACCAGTCGATTATTGTCCAGGCGCTCTATTCAAACGGCCTGACCCGGGACGTCTCCTCCGAAGCGGAATACAGCATTGCGGAGCCGGCCCTGGCGAAGATCGAGAGCGGTACCGTGCTGCCGGTTAAAGATGGCGCAACCGAGCTCCGAATCGCGTTGGCTGGAAAGTCCATCTCGCTGCCGGTCACTGTCAAGGACGCCGCCATCGAGCGGCCTGTGAGCTTCAAGCTCGATGTCATGCCCATCTTCATGAAAGCCGGCTGCAATACCGGGAGCTGCCATGGCGCGGCCCGCGGAAAAGATGGCTTCAGGCTCTCTCTTTTCGGCTTCGACCCGGATGGCGACTACCACAGGCTGACACGGGAACTCAACGGCCGCCGGCTCAACCTCGCGCTGGTGCACGACAGCCTGCTGCTTGAAAAGAGCGCCGGCAGGGTCAGCCATACGGGAGGGAAACGGTTTGAGAAAGACTCCAGGCTGTATGGCACACTGGTGCGCTGGCTGGAGGCCCGGGCTCCCCGCGACCCGGCCGACATTCCCCATCCAACGGGAATCGAATTCTACCCGCCCAGCGCCGTGCTCAATGGAGAGGGCGCGACCCAGAAGCTGACGGTCCGGGCGAAGTATTCCGATGGAAGCACCCGGGACGTAACCGGCCTGGCCTACTTCCTGTCCAACAACGACACCTCGGCAAAGGTCTCCCAGGAAGGCCTCGTGAGCGCGGGCGCCAGGGGAGAGGCCTTTATCATGGCGCGCTTCGACACCTTCACCGTTGGCAGCCACTTCATCGTCCTGCCCAAGGATCTCGAATTCCAGTCTCCGAAGATCGCCGAGAATAACTACGTCGACACCCTGATCAACCAGAAGCTCGGCAAGTTGCGCATCGCCCCCTCGGGGCTCTGCTCCGACGAGGTCTTTCTGCGCCGGGCCTACCTCGACATCATCGGCCTGCTGCCCACCGCCGAAGAATACACGCGCTTCATTTCGAACGAGGAAAAAGACAAGCGATCGAAGCTCGTCGATGAGCTCCTCGGCCGCAAAGAGTTCGTTGAGCTCTGGGTCATGAAATGGGCTGAGCTTCTCCAGATCAGGTCGTCCAACCAGGTGAGCTACAAGTCGATGCTGCTTTACTACAACTGGCTGCAGGACAAGATCGCCAACAATGTCCCGATGGACAAGATGGTGAGCGAGCTGCTTGGCGCCAGTGGCGGCACCTTCAAAAATCCGGCCACCAACTACTACCAGAACGAGACCAACACCCTGAAGGTAACCGAAAACGTCGCCCAGGTTTTCATGGGAATGAGGATCCAGTGCGCCCAATGCCATAACCATCCCTTCGATAAGTGGACACAAAATGACTACTATGCCTTCGCCTCGTTCTTCTCCCAGATCGGCCGAAAACGGGCCGAGGATCCCAGGGAAACCATCGTCTTCAACTCCCGCAGCGGCGAGGTGCGCCACCCCGTCGGCAACCGGGTCATGAAGCCCAAGTTCCTCGGTGGCGCGACCCCGGATCTGAAGGGCAAGGACCGACGGGTGGCGATGGCTAACTGGCTGGTATCAGCCGAGAACCCCTTCTTCGCCACCAACCTGGCCAACATGGTCTGGGCCCATTTCTTCGGCAAGGGGATCATCGATGAGGTCGACGACGTCAGGGTCAGCAATCCTCCGGCCAACGCCGAGTTGCTCAACGAGTTGGGCCGCCGCTTCACCGGTTACAAATACGATTTCAAAAGGCTGGTGCGGGACATCTGCACCTCCAGGACCTATCAGCTCGCCACCCAGACGAATCAGTCAAACGAGTCTGACACGCGCAATTTTTCGCATGCATCGCTGCGCAGGATTCGATCCGAGATCCTCCTCGACTGCATCACGCAGGTAACCAATACGAGCAATAAATTCCGCGGGCTCCCCAAGGGCGCGAGGGCAGTCCAGATCGCGGATGGATCGACCACCAATTATTTCCTCCAGGCCTTCGGCCGGGCCAAGCGTGAAACCGTCTGCTCCTGCGAGGTCCAGATGGAGCCCAATCTCTCCCAGGCGCTTCACCTGATTAACGGAGACACCGTCGAACAGAAGATCAGGCAGGGCGGCCTTATCAAAGCTCGCCTGGATGAAAAAAAGACCCCGGATGAGATCATAGAAGAATTGTACCTCCGCTGCTTCGCGCGCAGGCCTGTTGAAAAAGAGTTGGCTCGTCTGAAATCCATCCAGGCATCTGCCCCCAACCAGAAAGAGTTCCTAGATGACCTCTTCTGGTCCCTGCTTAACTCCCGGGAATTCCTCTTCAACCACTGACGAACACCCCAGCCATGCACTCCAGAAACTCATCTACAGCCGGAATTTTCCCTGTCGAGGTCCTGCTCGCCTTCTTCGGATGCTTCCTTCTCCCAATCTCTACCGTGCGAAGCGAAGATGCCGCATCAAAAGACGCCCGGGTCACCTATGATGACCACATATCCGAGATCTTCCGGTCCCAGTGTTTCAAGTGCCACAACCAGGACCGCAAAAAAGGCGGACTCGCGCTCAACACCTACGGACTGACGATGGAGGGTGGAAGCTCCGGGAAAGTGATCAAGCCCGGCGAGCCCGGCTCCAGCCGCCTGTTCGCTCTCATCTCCCACCTTGAAGAACCGCACATGCCCCCAAAGGGAGGCAAGATGGCGGATGGAATCCTCGAGACCGTTCGAAAGTGGATCGCGGGGGGGGCTCCGGAGAACAAAAGCAGCAAGATCAAGCTGCCAAGCAAACCCAAGCTCGAGCTCTCGGTGAGTGAACCCACAGCGAAACCTGAGGGCCCGCCGCCGATGCCCAGGGGTCTCAGCCTGGAGCCAGTGGTGAGGACCCGGCAGACCAGCGCCGTAACGGCGATGGCCTGCAGCCCCTGGGCTCCCCTGCTGGCCGTGGCAGGTCAGAAGCAGGTCCTGCTCTACAATACCGGCACCAGTGAGCTGGCCGGAGTGCTCCCCTTCCCTGAAGGTACGGCCCAGATACTCAAGTTCAGCCGCAACGCCGGGCTCCTGCTGGCCGGAGGCGGACGTGGAGCCCACTCGGGAAAGGTTGTCCTGTGGAACGTCCGTACGGGAGAACGGGTGGTAGAACTCGGCGACGAGTACGACTCCGTCCTCGCGGCCGACATCTCCAGCGACCACAGCATGGTCGCCCTTGGCGGGTCCAGCAAGATGCTGCGCATCTACTCGACCAGCGACGGGGAACTACTGCACGACATCAAGAAGCACACCAACTGGATCTTCTCCCTTGAGTTCAGTCCGGATGGAGTGCTCCTGGCATCGGGAGACCGCAACGGCGGCCTTCACGTATGGGAATCCGTAACCGGGCGCGAATACCTGGCCCTCGGGGGGCATGGCGGCGCGATAACCGCGGTGAGCTGGAGAGCCGACTCGAACATCATAGCGAGCGCCAGTGAAGATTCGACCATACGCCTCTGGGAGATGGAAAACGGCCGGCAGGTTCGCCGCTGGAATGCCCATGGAGGGGGGACGCTTGCCATGCAATTTCATCGAAATGGCCAGCTGGTAAGCTGCGGACGCGACCGGGTAACCAAGCTCTGGGATCAGAGCGGAAAACAGCAGCGCGCCTTTGAGGCGTTCGGTGATCTCGCCCTGCGGGTAACCGTCGATCACAACTTCAAACACGTCATCGCCGGGGACTGGAACGGTGAGATCCGGATGTGGAACGCCGCCGATGGCAAGCGGGTTGCCAACCTGTCACTGAACCCCGTCAATCTCTCAGCTCGCCTCGAGAAGGCGCTCGAGCCCCTCGCCGGCCTCCAATCCGAACACGACAAGCTCGCCTCAGAACAGACCCGTCTCCTGAACGTCGCGAAAGAGCTGAAGGCCGCGCTCAATAAAAGCGAGTCCGCGGCAGCGGCGGCAACCGGCGCGGCTACGCAGGCGAATTCCGACCTTGAGAAGCACCGCGGCCTCGCGGATGCAGCCGCCGCGGACCTTCGCGAGGCCCTTACCGCTCTCGCCGCCCGTGAAGAAGAGCACGGCAAGCTTGCCGCGGCTGAGAAAAAGAACGATGCCCAATTGAAGAAAAGCGCGGCCGCGCTCGCCGCGGCCCAGAAGAAGGCCGCAGAACTCGCGGCCGGCGTCTCCCGGGTCCTGGAGCAGAGGACCCTCTCAAAGGCGGCCCTCGATCAATCTGTCGGCGCACTGAACGCCGCCCGAACCCGAGTCGGCCAGCTGACCGGCGAGGCGAAAACGGCCAGCGAAGCCGCGGGGTCGCAGAAGGCTGTCTTTGACAAGGCCGCGGCCGGCCTCCAGTCCGCCAGAATGGTCGCCGACAAGTGGAAGGCCGCCATCGAGATCGACAAGGCTCTCAAGGTGGTGGCCCTGAAACGCAAGGAGCATACCGCTCGGCTCGTCGCGCTCGAAGAAAGAAAGGCGGAGGCGCGGGAGGCAAATGGGCGGCTCGCAAGCCTGCGCGGAGAGCTCAAGGCCAACGCGGAGAGCGCCCGCAAAACGGCTGATGCCGCCGCCGCGGCCGCTCGCAACCTGCTCGAAAAAGCCGCGGGTTCCTCGAGCAAAGCCGCGGAGATCATCTCGAAAACCGACGCCCTGCAGGTCGACGCAGTGGAAACCGAGAAGCTCGCCGCGGCCGGCAAGTTGATCACCGATCTCGAAAAATCCTCCGCTGAGCTGGCCTCGGCGCTGGCAAACTCGGTCAAAGCCTGGGAAGAAAGCCGCAAACAGGCCGCGGACGCGGCCGCAAAAAGCGCCGAGCTGGGAACGCGGCTGGCGGCCGAGGTAAGCGCCCTGGCCACCCACGGCACAAAGATCCAGCGAGCCCTCAAGGAGGTCGCCGCGGCCGAGCTCGCCGTACGGGCAGCCGAGGCGGAATGGAAGAAATGGACGGACTCCTTCGAGACGGCAAGCAGGCCGCGGACGGACGACACCTCTGTCGCCGTGAACAAATAAAGCCTCCTGGACTCAGTGATCCACGAAGACCAGGAGCGCCTCTTTCAGGTCATCCCAGGCCTTCTCGCCGGAAAGCTTCCCGGGTAGCTCGAGGGTTATCGTCGGAAGGCGCAGATCGATGCCCGCGTAGCTTCCGAGCGAACCTGGCGTTGGATAGCCGATCGAGGGCTTGAGAGGATAGCCGCTCGCCCGGGCCATGGCGGCGGCCAGCGAGTCGGCCGGACCATCATAGTTTACGCAAAGCAGCGGCGAGTGCACCGCCAGCACCCGGGTCGGTCGGAATTGACGAATCATCTTCATGAGAGCCTTGGTCTCCGGCTCACTGGCGGGATAGGGTCCGTTGCGCCGACTCTTCTTGAAGTTGGATGCCGGGAAGTTCCTGTTCAGATCAACTCCCCTGACATTGTAGCGGCTCTTCCTTGCAAGACCATCCGGGTTGAGAACAGGGATCACCACCAGCCGGCGGCGGGAATACAGGGACGGGTTCTTCTTGAGATGACCGAGAAAAAGATTGAGCAGGGGCTCCCCTGCCGGCTCGTTACCGTGGATGACTCCAAAGATGAGGAAGGCCGGACCGTCGCGGCCCAGGATCTCCGCCGTGATCGGCCGCCCTTCTACCGAGGCGCCGATGACCTCCGAATGGGAAACCGATGACGCGGGCCGAACCCCGGCCGAGGAGCAGCCGGCGCAAAAGACACCCAGTAGAATCAGCAGCGGCCTTCCCACCTTTTCTCTTCTCCCAAGCAACAGCTGAAACCGGCGGACCTCTCGCAACACTCGCAAGCGAACCCAGCGGCTACCGGCCTGGAAGCCGGCGAGCACGCTCAGCAGCTGTTCGCATCATAATCGCATTCATCCTCGTCACCCGGAGTCGGGTCGCGTCCACACTCCTCAGAGCCGGGAGGCGCCAGCGGCGACCCTCCGGCGAAGAGCCAGCCCAACAGCCGAATGGCATCAGAAACATCCACCTTGCCGTTGTCATCGCTATCGGCGGTTTCGAGACACGCAGGCGTAGCGCTGCCCTGGAAGAGATAGCCGAGGATAAAGACCGCGTCCGTCAATTCAACCGTGCCGTTTCCATCGGTGTCGCCCCGACGGAAGATGCTTCCTCCCGGGGGAGGCGGAGCGGCGCCGCCCGGAACCCGGCTGGCTCCCGCGAAAGAAGACGGTCCCTCGAGGTCGGTCCTGTAAACTCCAAGCGTGACGCTGCCCTCGGCAGGAGCCGCATCGGCATCGAACCAGAAATTGTAGAGGCTGCCCCAGCCAAGGGGGTTGGTGTTCGGATGTTCCGCGACCGGGCTCGTTGACCAGGTCAAGCCGGAAGCGTTCCTGGTGGCCGCCCAGGGCTCGTTGTTAAAACCATCATCGGCGGACTGAACAGCCTTGAAACCAATACCGGAGATCTCCACCCCCTCGCCCACCGGGATGGTGAGCGAAGCGACCGCGCGGTGCAGGTCCAGGTTGTAGAGAGCGTACTCGTAACGGTAGGTACCATCCTCGTTCTCGCTGACGTGGAGATCGATGTAGCTGCGTCCGTCATCAACCAGCTCGCCCTCGGGAATGACCGTCCTCTCTCCGCCCTCCCAGGCATCGAGAGCCGGGCCCTCGTTTCCCATGACCTGGCGGAAATCAAAGTCCCAGGTGCCTCCGGGCTGTCCGGAAATATCGACCTCCTGCCAGCCCAGGCTGTTGGTGTGTTCAGAATCATCATGGGAGAGGGTGTAAAGCTCGACAAAATACCGGGCTCCAGGGTTCGACTCCGGATCGAGATCCTCATCGCTGACAACGAGCCGATGCTGCACAGGATCGTGCCTCGAGCTCGTTGTGTCGATATGCGAACCGGCGTAGGTAAAGGCTCCCGTCCAGGGATTGATCTCATGGCGGGGCCCGAAGGTCCGCTGGGACGCGTTCGTGCTGACTCCGTAGATGTCGGCGCAGCCGGGGCCAAGATTTCCGTCCCCATCAATCCGGCAGGGTGGACCGCAAACTCCACTGGTCTGAGATGCCGCGAACCCGTGCTTCGCCCAGGACTGGCCAACCTGGTCCAGGCGGCCTCCCAGCATACGGTAGAGGTTGAAAACCAGGAAGGGATGCCGCGGGTCTGGGTTTCCGTACCAGTCCACCGCATCGCTGCCGATATTGCAGATCGTTGACTGCATCGAGAGAGCGACCACATCGCCGAGCCGCCCCATCTGGCGAATGCCGCTCATGCTCGAGATCGTGATGTCCGCGCCCTCACCCTCCACGGGCGGATCCGAACAACTCAGCTCAAGACTGAAATCTCCGCTTGCCCCGTTGTAGCCCGCGACCCTGATAACGTAGGCCGTATCGGCCTCCACCTCGTAGGCGATGGTGGACTGCAGGTCACAGGCATCATCATTACAAGCAAGCTGGTTGGCGTTCGTGGGTGGACATTCCGAGTGGATGGAGAGAACGGTGTCGTAGCCGCTGGAGCAAGTACTCGCAACCAGGAGGCAGGGCGCCTCCGCCACATAGCGGAAGATGGCGTCCGGACTCTGGCTCGAGCTGCCGCAGGACGCGCTGCCGGTACTTTCCCGGCCAGCGGTGCTGCCTTCAACCCGATTATCGAGCGTGAGTTCCGCGGCGTCTTCACAATTTCCGAGGTCCGGCCCGGGGCCGGGGCCGGCTCCATCAGAAGAAAGCTCGAGGGTGTAGCCCCCGGTGCGCCCGCGGTAGCCTGCCACGCGAACCAGGTATTCCTGACCTTCGGTGACACTGAACTCGACCTCGGACTGGAGGTTGCAGGTGTCATCGTTACAGCCGAGCTCGTTGTCCTCATCTGCCGGACAGCCCGAATGAACCGAGAGAACCGTATCGTAATCACTGCCGCAAGTGCTGACCGTTATCGAAGCATCGGCCGCGGCGGTATATCTATACCAATGCGAGGGACTGTTCTCTGAGCGCCCGCAGTCGGATTCTCCACCCCGGGGGGCCCCCTGGGTCGACCCCTCCACTGTCTCAATTCCAAGATCAGCTGCATCTTCGCAGGTTTCCTGGGCGGCAAGACTGCCGTTCAAGAAAACCGCGGCCAGCACTGCACTACAAACCATCCGGCTCAAAAGGTGAGACTCACCGTACTGCTTCCTCATCACGAAGTGCTCCCAAAAAGAATTCTCTAAAAAGGCGGGCCTGATACGGTCCTACGCAACACGCCGCCCATTCCCCCACAGGAGTTGACGAAAAGATCGCCCTCCCGCTCTATTTGCCCAATTATACAGGGTTTACACTGCGAGGACATCTACTGCGTGTCACAATATTCATCCGTGCAGTACGCACCTGGCTACCGCCTTCAGGGTAGAGATCCGCGCCTATGAGAATCCGGAGATGGCTCAAACGCAGACGCCTCGAGAAAAAAGCCCGGGAAAAGCTCCGGGACGCCTTTCGAGACACCAGCCTGCTCGCCGGCACATCCCTTCAACCACACCACTCGGGACGATCTGTTCTCATCGACTTTGAGACCCGCGATGGAGAGCTGCGGCTCATTCGTTTCGGCATACTGAGACACCCGAGACCCTATGCCTTCAGCAAACAATCCCACGAGGTCATCGAGTACTACAGGTACGATATCACCAAACCCCGGATCAAGGTAGAAGAGGGGCTCAACCTGACACGGCTGCATGGGCAGGACGCGTGCGATTGAGGCCTCGGGCGAAACTCAGCTGTACTTCCTGGTGAGCTCTTTGAAATTCGACCGCGGCGCGCGGATCAGGCCGCCCTTGAGCTTCTCGCCTTCCGGGTCGACATAGACGCGACTGGTCGGCAGCCTGGGGCCGGGGCGCTTCAACCCGAAGACGTGAATATTGAAGATAAAGCTGCCATCTGTGAGAGCCTCAAACCAGTGGATGTTGTCCTTGTAGTCGGAGATGGAAGAGTGCTCCCCGGGCTTGAACTTGCGGTCGATGGTCGGCTTGATGATCAGGTGCTTCGGCTCATCCCGCAGACGATCGAAGTGGCGACCGTGCAGATCTCCCTTGAGAATCAGAAACGCGGTGGCCATGTTGTTGTGGCCATGAGGAACGACCGAGTTCCCCTTGTTGAGCGCGAAGATCTGCTTGCCAAAGGCCAGCTTCGCAGGCGCGCCCTCCACCTTGTTGAAATTGAACCGCAGGCTGGTCTCAGACCCCGACTTGATCTTCAGATTCTTCGTCAGGCGCTCGAAATTCACCAACTCGAGAAGATCCTCAAGCGGCACCTCGGAAAAAAGCTCCTCGACCTTATCCTGCCAGACAACCTGCTGGATCTTTTCGCCCTTGAGATCCTGGGCTATCTGGTTCAGCTCCGTAAGCCATTTGCCCGTCAGGGGCTTGATCTCATCCGCGAACGCATCGTTTTCGAAAAGAGTTTCCAGCAGGGAAAAGGTCAGAACGGAGCTGATCGCATTCCGTGTGAAATCTCTGCGTGAGAGCTTATCCATGGTATTTCCTCTGTTCAGAGCCCGAGGGCCCGGTCCATTCTCTCTGCAATCTCCTTGAGGCGCTCTTTTCCCCCTCCCCCGACCTCGGCTGTCGCCCAGCCGTTGAAGCCGATCTCCGTGAGCGCCTTCCGAACATCCGCCCAGTCTACGTCCCCATCCCCAATCTTGCAAAAACCGTTCTTTTTGCCCCACCCCTTCACGTCCAGCTTCACGATCCGGCGACCGAGGGTACGAATCCAATCGGCGGGCTTGCCGTACTTCTGGTGGTTGCCGATATCGAAGTAGGCTCCGACCCAGGGACTGTTCATCGCGTCGAGATACTCCGCCAGCTTGTCGGCGGTCTGGTTGTCCGGTCCGCCGTGCAC
>Ga0163108_10000488_pt1 | contig 29654 bp, 18 predicted proteins | sample Fk1155metaG_FD_109644 | JGI IMG/M metagenome (GOLD analysis project Ga0163108, IMG submission 109644) | Marine microbial communities from the Central Pacific Ocean - Fk160115 155m metaG | ecosystem: Environmental > Aquatic > Marine > Oceanic > Photic zone | place: The Central Pacific Ocean...
CGTCGAAGCCAAACTTCCGCTTGGGCGCCCACTGCGGTTTGCCAAAGCCGTCGAGGTGCCACTTGCCGGCGTAGCCGGTCTTGTAGCCATTCCGGCGCAGTACCTCGGCGAAGGTCACGACGTGATCGCCAATCGGGATGTTGTTGTTCGTGACCGGCGTGTGTTGCGGGTAACGTCCGCTGATCAGCACGCCGCGTGAAGGCGAGCAAACCGGCGTGGTGGCATAAAAACTCGTGGCACGCGCTCCGTTTTTTGCGATCCAGTCGATGTTCGGTGTGCCGACGATTTTACCGCCGTAGCAGCCGAGCGTCTTAAAGTGGTGCTCGTCGGTTTGGATAACCAGAACGTTGTAAGATTTGGCCAGTATGAGCGCTTGGCCAATGGCTGTGAAAAGGAGGGTGAGCAGCAGTCGCTTCATGGCGGTGAATCCTGCCGCTTGGTCAAGCGCTTGGCAATGCTCCAGCGCCATCAATAGGCAAAGCGAGAGAGGCCAGAGAAGACGATAGGGCGCTGTGTCTTGCCATCGAGCGCCAGTTCCGCGTGCGTTAGTTTGGAGCAGTGGAGGTCGTGCGTTTTTGAGTCCAGGCGGACGCCTCTGATGGCTTCGTCGTCGGGGAAACCCATGTACAGCACGCTGGTTTTGTGGAGCAGTTGGGTGCTGGTTTTCTGTTCGATTTCTTCCCGAAGTTTGTACCGTCGCGCAGCAGCGGCACATAATCGGGTTGCTCCTGGTAGGTTAGTCGGATGACTCGAGTCTCCCCGTGGTGGGATGAGCTTGTGTTGGGCACCGACTGGCTGTCGATGCCGGGCACCCTCGCGCCGCGCTTGGTCAAGTGATAACAGGTCGCCGCTCCCATCGAGCCCACGCCGGCAACAATGACATCGTAGTGGCTCGGCGTGGCAGTTAGCGTGAAGTGTGTTTTAGGAAAAAATCCACAATGGTTTTTGGGTCTTTTAGGCTGTGGGGGTGATGTCCGACTCCGGATTTGTGGATGACGTCTATTTTGCCGCCGAGCGTCTTGTAGCGTTTTTCGATGATGTCGCTGTTCTCTGCGATTGGCACGACTTTGTCAGCATCGCCAACGACGTGGAGAATCGGGACGCCGTCTTTTGCCAATGGGGCGAGCCTGTCGATGGGATTGCCTTTGTACGCCAGTGCGTCGGCCTCAGTGAAGTTGTAGGCGGCGAGGCATTGTTTCCATGTGCCAGCGCTGCCTTTGCCTCTACCCATGCCAGCCGGCCAGCTTTTGAAATCGCACACCGGCGCGTCTCCGTAAATGGCAGCGACTTTGTCAGGATTGCTCGCTGCCCAGTTGTAAATGATCAGGCCTCCGCGGCTCATTCCCTCGAGAGCAGCTTTCTTTGAAAATCCATGTTGGGTGATCAAGAATTCGTAAAAGCGATCCCAGCGTTTTATGGCCTTGGGGCTGCCAAACAAGCCACCGACTTCGCAGTAGACGACGTGCCAACCTTTGGTCAGCAGGGCGAGATCAGTTTGCGGTTCGTGCCCCCAAAAACGTGCACGCCAAATCCAGGGCTTGCCGGATGCCGGCGTGGTTGGAGCGACAATGCGGCAATTGGCGTCGCCCAGTTTGAAGTCGAAACGGTCAAAGCCGTGCCAGGCGGATTTTTCCCCCGGAAAGTTTGTCGTTTGACTAATTGCGTTGACTTCAGTGTTGCGCTTGGCCAAGTCGAGCAACTGCGCGGGGGTGGTAAAGCGGGAGATGTTCAAGAAGTCTGGTTGCTCCTTGTCGGTTGCAGGATAGTCGCTGAGGTTGAGTTTGCTGATGTCCTGCTCGAACAGCGACGCAATGGTGACGAGGCTGGCGGCGTGTCTGGCGCCCCACAATTCAAGCCGCGCACCAGTGCAGCGGTCGAGCGTGTTCAGGGCATGGATGCAGCGGCGCACATCCCACACCTGCTGCCCTGCCAGCGTTTGGCCAAGCAGCATGAAGCGTCGGCGGGACTGGGTGAGGTGTTTTTTGTTCTGCGTCAACCGGGTAGGGCCGATGCCGCGCGGCGCGAAGGCGATGTGTACGCTGTGCTTTGTCGCAGCTAGTTCCAGTTGTTCAGCAATTTCATTCGCCTGGCCGGCGTTGAGTACCCGCAGATGCACGGGAGCGCCCTTGGCCAGGTTGGTCTTGTGGGTGACATGTATTTGCAGCCGGATTCCCGGTTGGCTGTCGAACTCATAGGTGGCCAAGCGCACGCCGTCGCGTTCGTCGTCTGACACTTTTTCGAGCTGCAGTTCGCCTTCCTGTCCCGGCCAACCACCGAAGGTTTTCTCTCTCAAGTTCAACAAGATTTCGCTGTGCTTGGTCTTGTTGTCGTCGGTGACAATGCGTGAGAACGTGTCGTGAATAGTCGTTGTTCGTTCGTCTTCCGGTAATTTGTAGAACACCTTGAGTTGTTGCGGCGAGAAGAGCTTGGTTGCCGGCTTGTCGATCAATACGCTTTTGCCTTTCAGGTGTTTGTTGAACCAGTTGAATGCTGGCATGCGCAGTTCCTGCGAGTCGCCGTGGCCGCCCGGGGTGATGGCGAGGCCAAGGTTCTTCTTTTTGCCATGCAGGGTGTAAATGCGGCGCACTTGAGTGAACAGTCGGTTGACGCCATCAAGCGGGAAGATGCCGTCGTCATCAGTGTTGAGGATGAGCAGCGGGCGCGGCGCAATGAGTGCAGCGACTTGGGCAAAATCCCAGCCGTATGTGTTTACGTGAAACATGCAGTCGCAATGCCCCTCGACGACACCGTCGACAATGTGGTTTTGCAGGTCGGTGATTCCGGCGACCGGGGCGGCGACTTTCACGCGTTCGTCGAGCGAGGCGATCCACCAACTGTACGCGCCGCCGCCACTGCGCCCGGTGACGCCGAGGCGGTCGCTGTCCACGAAGTCAAGTGACTCGAGGTAGTCAAGCGCGCGAATGCCGTTCCACGCCTCAACACCGGCCGGCGTGTAGCCGCGCGAGTTCCACCACCACATGCCTTCGCGGTATGTGCCGTGATGAAGACCGGAAAGTTCACCAAGCTGGATCGTGTCAATTGTGAGGCAAACATATCCGTTTCGGGCGAACCAAGCGCCGTGGTGTTGGTAGTGCGTCTTGTTGCCGTAATCGACGCCGTCAATCCTCACACGGCCGTGTCCGCAAACGTACAGGATCGCTGGTGCTGGGGCGGTGAGGTTTTTCGGCACATAAAGATTGCCGGTGACGTACAGGTCGGGGCTGGACTGATAATGCAGGTTGCGCACCTCGAACTCGTCATGCTGCACGCCGCCAGTGACGGTGGCCTTGAGCGGCGTGCGTTCTGGCAGCGGATCGAGACCAAGCATCTCATGGAGTTGTCTGCGGTAACGTTTTTTATTGGCTGTCCAGTCGTCGAGTGACTGTATGTCGGCGAGGCAGTTGTCGGCCAAACGTTTGGTTTCGAGTCTGAAATAGTTGGCAAACATTCGGTCGCCGGTCGTCTTCAACTCCGCCGTCTGGGCAAGCGAGACAGCCAAGCTGCAGATCAAAAATGGGAACAGTCTTTTCATGATGACCAAGTAGAGTTGGGGAAAGATTGAGTGATTGGCCAAGGGGTGCAAGACATGTTGTATGCAAAACAGCGAGAATATCGCTTGAATTGTTAGCGTTAGAGTTGCACTTTCCGCCGCGTGAAATCCTATGTTTGGATCGTTTTAATTGGTTCTGTTACTCTTTTACAAAATCCGTTTGCAGCCGATTGGCCTGCGTACCGGCATGATGGCAACCGCTCGGCGGTCAGCCCGGAGACTGTCTCTGGTAAGCTGAATCCGCAGTGGATGTTCGAGTCTCGGCACCGACCGCGCACCGCCTGGCCCATGCCGGGCGAGGAGACACCGCGGATGCACTCGGATCGGGCCTATAACGTGGTGGTTGCAGGGCGAACGCTGTTTTTCGGCAACAATGTGGATAACCATGTGTATGCACTGGATACCCGAACGGCGCAGGAGCGGTGGCGCTTTGCGGTCGGAGGGGCGATACGTTTTGCGCCGGTTGTTAGTGGCGGTAGACTTTATTTTGGATCGGACGACGGCTTGGTGTACTGCCTAAATGCGACGAACGGAGAGTTGGCCTGGAAATACCGCCCTAGCCCAAGCGGCGAGAGGGTGATCGGCAACAGTCGGATTATTTCGCCCTGGCCGGTTCGCACTGGGTTGCTAGTTGAGGATGGTACCGTCTATTTTGCCTCGGGTATTTTTCCGTATGAGGGTCTTTACATCGGGGCGGTGGATGCGGGCAGCGGCAAGGAGGTTTGGCTGAACGACACAGCCGGAGACCAGGCGTGGGGGCTGGAGTATGGAGGGATGGCTCCGCAGGGCTACATCGTGGCGTCAGACTCGAGACTGTTTGTGCCGACTGGCCGTGGAATGCCGGCATCGTTCGACAAACACACAGGAAAGTTCATGAAATTCCTCAGCGGGGGAGGCAAGGTTGGTGGGGCGTGGGCGATGATTGATGAAGGCGAGTTATTCGCCGGCAATGATAACATAGGCACCGACACCAAGGTTACTTTTGACGGCAAATCCGGCGCAAGTCGGGGCGATCAGTTTTCGAGTTTCCCGTCGATCGACATGGTGCTTACGAAAGAGACGGCATACCTTGCCACACTAAAGGGAATTTACGCCGTCAATCGTGCCGGCAATGCCAAGGCGAGCAAGGAGCTTCCCAAGTTGTCCAAGGAGGAGGGAGACTTGGTGAAGTCGATTAAAACAATCCGGGAACGACACAAGGCCGCTGCCAAGGCCAACAAAGTGAACGATTTAGCCAAAGTTACTGCGGAGTTGAACATAGCCACCGCGCGGTTGGCCTCCATTGGCAAGGAGAAGGCAGCGCTCAGCGCCGGGCGCGTGACTTGGTTCATCTCCCGTGAGCAGCTCGGCCCGCTCCCCGTCGCGGGGGAGATAGGCACGCTAGCGCTTGCCGGCAAAACCCTGCTCGCTGGAGGCAATGGCTATGTGCTTTCGCTCAACTCGGGCAATGGGCAACTCATATCCATGTACGGCCTCTTGGGCAATGCACTAGGTCTTGCTGTGGCTGATGGGCGATTGTTCGTGAGCACCGACTCGGGCGCCATTCATTGTCTGGGTGAACAGCCCGTAGAGGGCAAGCCTCGCAAATTTACCGAGACTGCCAAGTCGATTGAGCTTGCCCAAGCAGACACTGCTGGTGCCGGGGAAATTAAAATGCGCAGTGGTATCGACACCGGTTGGTGCCTGATTTACGGAGTTCTTAACGGCAAGTTGGCGCACGCGCTTGCTGCGCAAACCAAGCTCAATATCGTCATCATTGAGAAGGACGCGGCGCGTCTCAAGGTGATCCGGCGAGACTTGCTCTTGGCCGGATTGTACGGCTCGCGAGTGATCGTTGCCGACTGGGATGCCGCCGATCTGCCTGATTATTTTGCCAACCTGATCATCTCCGAGCGCTTACTGCATGGTGATGATGTTCAGTTGCCGGTGGCGCAGTTGGCGCGCGTGCTGCGCCCGGCTGGCGGCGTGCTGCTGCTGGGTTCGGTGGCGAATTGGTCGACCGAGAATGTGGCAAGCGTTCTTGACGGCTTGAAGGCCAACGTTCAAGGCGGACACGAGGTCTCTCTGGAGCAAGGTTGGCTGAAGTTCACCAAGGGTAAACTCGATGGTGCGGGAAGCTGGAGTGGGCTGTACGGCAACACCGCCAACACATCGTCTACGCAAGATCGGCTCGTGAAGGGACCACTCGGAGTACTGTGGTTTGGCGAGCCTGGCTCCGAGCACATGGTTGAGAGGCACTCCCGTTCGGTGAGTCCGCTCGCCATCAACGGCCGTTTGTTTGTGCAGGGTATGGAGGTTGTCATGGGCTACGACGCCTACAACGGCACATTTCTTTGGGAACGAAAAATACCGGGAGCCGTTCGTGTGCGAGTGGATGTGGACGGGTCGAACATCACCGCCACCGACAACTCGGTGTTCGTTGCGGCACACGATCGCGTGCTGCATCTCGACGCGCAAACTGGGCGTACATTGCGTCAGTTTTCCGTCCCACGACAGGGTGGAGGCAAGGCTCTGCGCTGGGGGAATATCGCTGTGAGCGGGGACATTCTGTACGGCACCGGGGCCACGCCACTCGCCCACGAGTACGGTTACCTATGGAATGTTCTCGTGAAGAACGGCGAGTGGGTTTCGGAGGCCGATGCCCCGAAAGACGCACTCAGTACTCTGAAGAACGTCAAGGCAACTTATCCTCGGCCGGACGCCCGGGCCTACGCGCACTTCAAGCGAAGTAGCCTGCACTGGCGTCCCGTCAATCCCTTTCCGGGTTGGGGTCCCGACCACTCGCCCAATGCTGTGACGGACAAGATTATGCTTAGCGAAAAAGTGTTCGCGTATAACATTCGCACCGGCGAACTGCTTTGGGAGCACGTCGGCTCCGGCATCCCGAACATCTCGCTGACCGTCGCTGATGGCCGTGTCTTTTTCCTGAAAGACGATGTGAACGCAGAGGAACACAAAAAGGCAAGGGACGCCGTCCAAGTCGAGATCGACGGGGGCAGATTCGTTCCCGAGCGCGAGCAGAAACTCGAGGAGAAGAAACGCGACGTTCGCCGGGTGGTATGCCTTGATGCCGCAAGTGGGCGTGAATTGTGGAACCGTCCGTATGATCTTACCGGTTGTGGCGGCACCAAACTGGGTATCGCCTATCAGGACGGCCGACTGCTGTTTTTTGGGCATTACAGCAACCACGACGAGGGACCGTTCAACAAGGGCGACTTGAACTGGCGGCGCATTACTGTGTTGCAGGCCGAGAGCGGCAGCATGTTGTGGAGCAAACCGCTCAACTATCGCCGCCGCCCGACGATCGTCGGCGATACGATCTACATCGAGCCGCGCCGTTGTGATTTGGCTACAGGCGAAATCCAGAAACGCACGCACCCCATCACCGGAGAGTCGGTTGACTGGGAATTTTTGCGGCCCGGTCACAGTTGCGGCATCGTCACAGCCACACCTCACAATTTATTTTTCCGTTCGTACAGCGGGGCGATCGTGAACACCGAGCGGGACACTGGTCTGCAACTCTTCGGCGGCGTTCGGCCCGGTTGCTGGAACAGCATGATTCCCGCGAACGGTCTGTTGAGCATGCAGGAAGCGAGTGCCGGTTGCACCTGCAGTTACTCGTTGCGAACTACAATCGTCATGAAGCACAAGCCGCAAAAGGGCCTTGCGGAGTGGGCTGTGTTCATCAGCCAGGCCGCGACCAAGCCGGTGAAACACCTGGCGGTCAATTTCGGAGCGCCCGGCGACATGCGTGCGAAGGATGGGACTGTGTGGTTTGCCTATCCGCGCCCCAAGACGACTGTGGGTCAGGGCGCTTTCGCCAACTACGGCATCAAATTCAATCTCAGCGAATCCGGCAAGCCGGAGGTGGTGCAGCGCGATTGGCGAGGCAAGACCATCGGAGGCACCGACAAACCGTGGCTTTTCACCTCAGCGCTCAAGGGAGCGACCGGATTCAAGGTGCCGTTGCTCGAGAAAGGCCAAACCGGGCTCTACACGGTCCGGCTTGGTTTTGCCGTATTACCGGAGAATGCAGGGCAGTTGTTCGACGTGAAGTTGCAGGGCAAAACTGTGTTGGCGTCGTTCGATGTCGCCACCGCCGCCGGTGCGCTTGGTCAGGCGGTCACTCGCGAATTCGAAGGGGTGAGAGTCACCGGCGAGCTCAATATCGAGTTGGTGCCGGTTGACAAAAAAGCCAAACTCGCCCCGACGGTCATTCACGCGCTAGAGGTCAACCGCGAACAACCCCGCGCGGCGAAGTGATTCCGTGGGTGTCTGTTCAAAACGGCTCGGCATCCTGCTGGCCTGCCTGTTGTCGTTTGGGGTGCAGGCCTGCCGGTTTAACGTGCGCGATGTTGGCTTCGTCGACCTTGGCTCCGAGCCGTACACACTGTACCTGTTTGTCGGCGACACCATGTCGGCGCTAGAGCGCGAGTCGTTGCAGTCGATTGCCACCGCCACATTTTACGACTCCAACGTCGAGACTAAACTGCGTTCGCTTGACCAAGCGGAGCAGGGTGAATCTAAGGCGTATCTCCCCGCCGGCTTTACTGGCGAATCGCCGATAGCCGTGCTTGTCTCGCCCAACCGAAAGGCAACATTCTCAGTGGACTTGGCCAAGCGCGGCGTGCCGGTTCTGCAAACCGCTTGGGACGCGCTTGAGTCGGTGCTCGATACTCCCCGGCGAAACGCGATCCTCAATCATGTGTTCGATTGTTACGGCGTTGTGCTGATTGTCGAGGGACAAAGTGGCGAGGAAAACCGTCGCATCCGCTCAATGGCCGGTGCAGTAATCACTGATGTGACGGCCAAGTTGCCCGGCTTGGAAAAGAAAATTAAGAAACCGCCCGTGGTCAAGGTGATCTCGCCCGACGACTTCAAGGGAGAGCGGGCTTTTCTCTGGAGTCTAGGCATTATCGAGGTCATGGAGACGCCTCAGGTGGTCATGTTGTACGGACGTGGGCGGATGATCGGGCCGGTGTTGCATGGTAAACAGTTGACCCAATCAAGCGTCAGCGCTGTCTTGAACACTATCGGCCTAAACTGTGAATGCGGCCTCGACCGCAAATGGATGCAGGGCGCGATGGTGCCGCTCACGTGGGATCAGGAAAGAAAACAAGACATTGCGAAGCAGTTGGGCTTCAACCCGGAAAGTCCCGAGATACGGATCGAGATGAGCCAAATCCTAGCCAAAGGCGGCTCGGGGCAAGGGAGTAACCGCTCGAAAATTGTCGGTGATACATTGGATGAACTGCTCACCGGCTATCGCAACGGGAGCTTGGCTGCAAAGAACCCACCGGAACAAAGTGCAAAGCCACTTGGTCAGGCGCTCGAAGTGGACAAACCCCTGACGCGAGGGAGAGCGATGTCAGGTTGGCTTTCCTTGGCAGGAATTGTAATACTTATCGTAGGTGGGGTTATTGTGTTGATGGGCTACAGGCGACAATCTCAATAGAATTGATGTTTGGATAATTAATTCAGCGTTTCAATGCGTACTTTCAGGGAAAATCGCCTTGAAATAATTTGTGAACTCATTTTTTTAGGTTCCATGGTTGCTCGATGCTGCTCAAGTTTGAACAATGGGTTAATCCTCCCGACCTTCCCGTTCGGCCATTGAACGGTGTAATCCGAGTAGCCGGCCATTTTTTCTGGAAAATCAGTGCTGATGTATTGGGCTCCGCTAGAAAAAGCCAAATTCATTTGTCGGTAATCGTTTATACGTCCCGCTATCAGATCTGAGTCGGCACGGGTCCTGATTAGGTATCCCTCCATAATCCTCTTTTGAATCTCTGAATGGTTTGCTATCGGGTCATTGATTTTCAGAAAAGCAGATTCCGGTTGACCGGGGGGGGAACTTACAAATAAAAGTGCCCCCTTTAGCCCCGGATGAAGCTTGAGGTAATTTGTTCTTTCTACATCTTGGTTGTCCAGAGCCAGGATGAATTTACCACGACATTCCGCAAGTAATGGCCATGCCCCTTTTCGAATCGCTTGGTTTAATGTCTTGTGTCCACCCCGAACCTCGTTTGGTGTAATGATTTGCTCGGGCTCTAATACTTCAGCTATCTCCTTCTCAAGTTGTCTGAAATCATTCGCTTCAAAGATGTTTGATTTATTTTCTTTTCTGGCTGCAACAGATTTTTTTGTTTCAATCAGAATCATGATGGGCAGGTGAAGATTGTTTCCTCTCGACCATTTGTTAAGTTCGCTTAATGCAGTCTTTAGGGTTGGCGTATTGGATCTGAAATCAAAATTTGGAAAGTGGATTATTTTCATACCCGGGGACATCATGGATTCAGTGTCAAATTCAGGATGGAATGACTTCCATTTTTTTCGAGCTGCCATTATCGCCCCAAGCGGTGTGGCAAAAGCACCCCCTTTAGTGTCGTGAAACACATCCAGTTCAAGTTTTCGAATGCCGAGGGAATTCAATTGCTCAGTCAATGGACGATGTGTATATGAAATATTTGCCGCCTCGCCGGGCATGACGGATTTAATTATTTTCATAACCTGGGATACTGGCGCAATGTGATAACTATTGTGTGTACCGATGAGTTGAATCTGATTCATTTTCAACACTAAATCGGATTTTGGCACAAGTTGTGATTGAATGTCGATTTCAACCGTGTTGGCCGACTCCTCATTGAGATCTATCAACAAATGTTTTCTGTCTTCTGATAGAGAAATCGATATCTTTTTGTTGATCGGTCGTATTCTGTGCCACCATATCTGGTTTTCTGGAGATGCTACGGTAGGGAGCAAGTAGGTTAGATGTTTGTTTTGTTTATCAAAAGTGAGGTGTCCTTTTATGAATTTCTTTTTGTCTATGTCGGGGATGTTATCCTCGCTGTTGGCATGCTGGGCATTTAGGAAAAGAAAACTGAAGTAGGCAACGATGGTCCTTGCTATTCTATTGATTTTCACTGGGTATTCTATAGCCTGTTGATTTAAGTCAAGTTTTTGGCACAGTTGCTAAATGTAGGGGCAAGCTTCGTACGGTTTCCTCGAAGGAACGAGTCTGGTTGTGCCGCTCGCTGACGCTAGAAAAGATTAATTAGTCGGCCGACTGCGACCGGCATCGATGATTTTCTGCAGTCGCTGCTTCATTCGATCAAACACTTTGGGGTGCTGTGCGGCAATGTCATTTTTTTCCTGTTTGTCTTTGCTAAGGTCGAAAAGTGCAAATCTGGAAGCGGAGGTGTTAGCTAGCTTACTGGCAACAATAGCATTGCGTTTGCGCTTGGAATCGTGGCGTTGGAGCTTCCATTTGCCAGCACGAAAACCGTAGTTGCCGCCTTTGCCGTTATCCTGTTGGATGAGGTGCCTGCGCCCCTTGGCGTCTTTTTTGCCGAGCAATGCGTTCATGACATCGAAACTGTCAGGGCAGGCATCCTCCAGCAGCTTAACTTCTGTAAGCACGGCAAAACTGGCGGCGAGGTCGATAGTGCAGACCATCTCGTCCGAAAGTCCTGGTTCGATGCGGCCGGGCCAATAGGTGATAAAAGGCGTACGGGTGCCACCCTCAAGAACACTGTATTTGCCGCCGTTGAATGGACCGTTGGGCTGGTGGTCGCCCATCTTCTCCAGTGCTCCGTCCTTGTAGCCGTCATCGCCGACCGGGCCATTGTCTGAGCAGAAGACGATCATTGTGTTTTTGGAGAGGTCTAGGCGGTCGAGTGTTTTGACCAGTTCGCCGACGCACCAGTCGAGTTGCACAATGGCGTCGCCGCGAAAGCCAAGCTCGGAAGTGCCATGAAACCGTTCGTGTGGCATGCGAGGAACGTGAAGGTCGTGCGACGAGAAAAACAGAAAAAACGGATTCCCCTTGTTGGCCTCGATCCATTTGTTGGATTGCTTCACCCACTCGTCGGCAAGGTCCTCATCGCGGAAGCGCGCCGCGTGTCCGCCAGTGTAAAAACCGATGCGGCTGATGCCGTTGTGAATGGTTGAGTTATGGCCGTGGCTCCAGTCCATCTTCAGCGTATCCCGGTGTGTCAACCCGGTCGGGTGGTCCGGATTGGGCTTTTTTCGGCCGACCCAAAGCGGATCCTTTGGGTCGAGGTTCTTCACGCGATGGTTCACCACATACACCTGCGGCACACGATCGTTGGTGGTAGGCAGTAGGTAGTTGTAGTCGAAGCCGATCTCGCGCGGTCCGGGATTCAGTTCGCCGTTCCAGTCTGGTCCGCTTGGTCCGCCCAGGCCTAGGTGCCATTTCCCGATGACGGCAGTCTTGTAGCCGGCACGCTGCAGCAGGGACGGCAGCGTCTCAATGCCGGGTTGGATGATAGCCGGCCCGTTTGGCGGGGCGATGCCGGTGTTGTTCTGCCGAAACGCATATTTGCCGGTCAGGAACGAGAAGCGTGTCGGTGTGCAGGTCGAGGCGGAGCAGTAGCCACTGGTGAACCGCAGGCCGCTGGCGGCGAGGCGGTCGATGTTCGGGGTCTTCAACTGCTCAGGCTTGGCACCGTAGCAGCCAACGTCTCCGTAACCGAGGTCGTCGGCCATAATGACGATGATGTTGGGTTTCTCAGCCTTGGTTGCAAGAGCAAGAAGAGAGTAGGCTGCAGTAGCAAGCAGGGCGGATAAGATTCGCATCCCCGTTGTTTACTGGCGAAACGGAAGGCAGTCAACCAAGTGCTGAGCTTATCTCTTGTTCTGATCCCGGACGTGCTTGAGATAGTGGTCGTTGAGTTCCTTGGGCCAACTGAAGGTGGGGGCATCGAGCGGATCGAAGCCCGTAAGGTGACCGGGCGACTTGCGCTGGGACGGGCGCTGGTAGCGCCACCCGGTGTCGCCGAAAATCTCCCCAACCAGCTTGGCCAAGGCTGGGTCGTATTCCTTGAGTTCCTCGCGGGTATCAACGTGGTTGTGGTCGTGGTCCGGTGGACGGTTGGTGTTGAACCAGCTTTGCACACCCTCGGCCCAGTACTCGGCCTTGTTGTTGGCGGCGTATTTGCTCTTCCACAATCCCCCAGCCATGGCGGCCTTGTAGGTTTCGGCTAGCCGCTTGTCGAATGTCATGTCCACGTCGTAGATGCCGTTGAGGTGGATGGCGTGGGCAAACTCGTGGATCATGATATTCTCCGTGTTGTACGGATCGCCGGGATAGCAGAGCAGGTTTTCCTCGGCGCAACTGACTACCGGGTCGGAGCGGGAGGAACCGAGGCCCCGTGCGCGCCGATCCCAAAACTTGGCTGGTGTCATTTTGCTGTGCTCCGGCACCTGCGTGGTGAGTTCGTTATACGCCATGACGACCAAGCGACAGTTGCGCTTGATCATGTTGTCGATGATGTCTTGCCTGTGGCCGATCATCTTGTCGATGAGATAGGCGGCCTCCTTGAGCGCGAAATCGGAAACCTTGTCCGACGAAACAATCGGGAAGCCTTTGACTCTCGTGCTCTTCTTGTAGAAGGCGGGCAGTTTCAGGTGTTCCGGCAGTTTGGCGGACACGGGATGCTTGCCTGCATCGCCTTTTTCGGGCTTTGGGCGGCTGCGATATTTTTTGTAGAGGCGGTTGTGTCGGTTGTTGAGGTTGACCTTTCTGCCGGCGATCCACATCTGCTTCACCTGTGTTCGGATTTCAAGGATGTCGCCGTTGGCCGTGAAAAAGGTTGCTTCCTTTCCGGCCTCAATTGAGCCGAGCCGCTTGGCCACGCCGAGGATTTCCGCCGTGTTCAGTGTGATGGCTTTGTGCGCCTCGGCCCGTGGCAGTCCGTGCGCGGCCGACTGGGCAGCGGAGTAGGGGAGGTTGCGGGCGTTCGAAGCGGCAAAGCGGGCCAACCCCTCACTGAACACAACCTTTACGCCGGCCTTATGCAGAACACCAGCAGCACGAAATTGGGCGTCGTACCGGTCGAAGTCGCGCGTCGGAAGCGTGAACGTGTGCTCGAAAATCACAGGCACGTTGTGCTTGGCCAGGAGTTCGGCGATTTGCCATGCGTCGCGTGCACCCGCGATAATCGGCTTCCACCCGCGCTGAGTTGCCCACTTGAGCGCAGACTCGATTTGCACTCGCGAATTGGCGTGAATAAGCACCGGTTTTTCGCCGCGCACCCACGGCAGCATCGCGTCCCAGGTGGGGACACTCTTGTGCCTGGGAGCCGTTTGCGACTTGGCGTAGGCGCGGGCTTCCTCAAAGAAATCGTCGATCTCCTTCAGGCGTTTATCGCGATTTTTGGCCTGCTTCTTGGCGTCGTCCGCAGCGGGGTTGATGTTCATCGAAGGCCAGAACAAATGGAGAGCGACCGGCGAGTGGCGAAGCATGTTCTCGTACCCCCAGCCGATGGTGGCCATCAGTCCGGACTGCCCGGTGACCGTGCCTCCCTGCGGTGTTGGCACAAAGTGGGTGATGCCGTTGGCGCGAGCGACCGGGATGAGTTCTGAGTCGGGATTGACTGCGAGCCACGACTTTACCTCCGGCGTGTAGGCGCCAACCTCGTTTGTGTCGACCGTGGCTCGCACGGCCGGGATTTCCATCAAGCCAAGTGCTGTGGTCGGCGCGATAAGTCCGGGGAATAGGTGCTGTCCCTTGAGGTCGACAACCTGCGCCTCTCCGGCGTCGGGTTGCTCTTCGGCTGGGCCGACGGCCTTGATCGTGTCGCCGTCGACAAACACGAATCCAGGTGAGTGGATCGGCCCGGAGATGGTATGTACCACGGCGTTGGTGAACAGCGCGCGTTCAGCCAATCCGCTTGGCCAAGCGGCGAACATCGCGATTGTCGTGATTATCAATACCGGAATGAATGATTTTTTGAATGTCATGTCGGTTTTCCTGCTGGATTATTCGGTTTCAATTTTGCAGTCTCTGCAATCGACTACGCCCAAGCCGTGCGCTGTCTCGAGTGCTCGCCGGAAAAAGGAGGCCCGGGCGTCCTCGGAGTCTTTGTCATCCTCCATTTTCTTTTCCTTCTTCGCTTCGCCCTTCGCCTTTGACAGAAGTTTTTCCCGCTCTGTCGCCCTGCTTTCCGCGAGTTGCAGCGCTTCGTTCCGCTCAAAGTAGCGTTTGCCCTCGATCCACGTTTCCAGACAGACTGTGCCGGTGCTCATCGGGTGTAGTGACCAAACGGCGAAGTCGCCGTCCTTCCCCACTTCGAGCGAGCCGACGCGGTGGTCGATCCGTAATTGTCTTGCCGGGTTGATGGTGACGAATTGCAGTGCCTTGGTTTCCTTCGTGCTACCGTACTTCACGGCCTTGGCGGCCTCGAGATTGAGGCGCCGTGCGAGGTCGGATGAGTCGGAGTTGAACGACACCACCACGCCCCGCTCGTGCATCAGACTCCCAGCATATGGGATGGCGTCGATGACTTCGTACTTGTAAGCCCACCAGTCGGCAAAACAGGAGCCGCCGGCGCCGTGCGCGGCAATTTCGTCGGCCACCTTGTAGCCCTCGAGAACGTGCTGCAGTGTGCCAATCCTAACGCCAAATTTCTCCATCGTGCGCATGAAGGCGAGGATTTCATCTTGCCTGTACGAGTGGCAGTGAATCCACCGTTCGGCATTGATGATCTGGCCAAGCGTTTCCAGTTCGAGATCGCGTCTCGGGGGAGGGCCTCCTTTCTCGCGGAAGTGACGCCACTCGCGGTTGTATTGCCATGCGGCGGTGAAGCGGTTTTCGTGGAAGGCCGGAACGCCCATTCTGGTTTGGGGGAATCGCGTGTTTTTGTTGTCGCCCCAGTTGGACTGCTTCACGTTTTCGCCCAGCGCGAATTTGATACCGGGAGGCGCGGCCTTGAATTTCATCCCCTCCGGCCCTTGGCCAAGTCTAAGCTTGATGACTGCGTTTTGGCCTCCGATCGGGTTGGCCGATCCATGCAGCAGATTGGCCACGGTCAGTCCGCCGGCGAGTTGGCGGTGAATTTCTGGTGACTCGGAGTTGACGACATCGCCGATCGAGACCATCGCCGATGAGGGCAGGGTGCCTTCATTTACTGAGCCAAGGATCATGCTGTGGTTGTGGGCGTCGATAAGGCCGGCGGTGACGTGTTTGCCCTTGGCGTCGATCACGTGCGCATTTTCGGGCGACGGCAGGTCGCGGCCGATCCGTTTGATTTTGCCGTCGACGACCAGCAGGTCATGCTTTTTGAGCACGCCGCGCTTACTGCTCGTCCAAACCGTGGCATTGCGGACGAGTACGGCGCTGGGTTCGAGCACGTTGTGCTCGCCGACCGGCGATCGGGCGAGCCGCGTGTCTGGTTTGTCAGACTCTTCACTGGAGTCTTCCTTTTCCTCATCCTCCTTTTCTTCGTCCTCTTTTTTCTTGTCGACCCAAGCGAGTTTCTCCGGTTTGAGCGTGATCCATCGGCCCTCGATCCAGACGCCCTTAAGCTCGGCCTTGGGGTTGAAGTAGTCGCCCTCGACCACGACGAGGTTGGCCAGTTTGCCGGTTTCAACGGTGCCGAGTTGGTCGGTGACGCCGGTGAGTCTGGCCGGCGTGGTAGTCAGTGCAGCGAGCGCGTCGCGCTTGGCTAGGCCGCGCTCAATGACCTTGGCTAGGTTCTCCCGGAATGTCTTTTTGTCCTTGAGCCCGTGTGTGGTGAGGGCGATCTCGAAGCCGTTCTTCTGCAGTAAAACAGGGTTGTCCGAAGCCCAGTCCCAGGCGCGGAGTTGGTCGAGCGAGACTCGCTCCCAGTCGGAGTCACTCGGCATTTTCGGTGCCTTGGGGAAATTTATCGGCACGATGAAACGGGTGGCAGCGGGCTTCACGAGATCCGGCCGTCGCCATTCATGGCCGGTCGCGACGATGACCGGCTGGATGCCGAACTCGCCGGCAAGCCGTGTTGCCTTGTCCACCATGAGCACGCTGCCCGGTTCGATGACGACCTGTTGTCTGTTTTTTAGCACGGCTTGGAGTGTGTCGAGCGACTGGTTGTAGGCCGGCCGTTTGAACGTGCCGGTGTTGGCTCGGTAGTACTCCCAAGTGTCGTTGTAGTGTTGAGCGTCGGAGAGGGTCTGGCGAATCGCAGAGATCACTCCCATGAGTGACTTGGGGAACTCATCCGGCTTGGCAGCCTTTGGATCGAATACGATGTGCTGAAAAAGCCGCGGCTTGATGACAAGCCGGTTTGGTGAGCCCTGGCCAAGCGAGATGAGCGCGCTTTGGCCGCGGATGATGCCATTGGTCGGGGTGAGCGCGCCGGCGGTGAATCCCTGCGCGCGCAGTGCCTGATGTGTGTCCTGCTTCGGGCTGAACGTATCGGTGACATCGTGCTCTGGCTCCATCGTGGACAGGCCGGAGCCGGGGCCGGTTGTGCCGGCGTCAAGTTCGTTGCCCGGTGCGCCGAGAAAGCCCGGTTTGCCGGCGGCGGTTGCGCCGGCGCCGGTGATGCTTTGTGTCATCGTGGTCGAAATCGGCTTGGCCTCGGTGACGTACGGATCGATAAAGCCGGCGTAGAGCGTCAGGCCGGTCATGTCCCATTCGCGGGCGGTGCCGGGTGCCTGGCCTTTTTTAGTGACCGAGACGATACGCCCATCGCGGATGATGACCGTGGCATCGTCGATCGTGACGTCTGGCTTGACAACGACCTTGGCATGGATCAGCGCATGGTGTCCGGGCGGGAGAGGGCGGTTGCCTGGCGGGAGAATCTCGGCTCGAACCGGCGAAAGCACGGTCAGCAGCGCGGCGGTTGTCAGGGTTTGGCTCAATCTTGACATGGCCGGGGATTCAAGCAGAAGCCGACCCCACTGGCCAAGGAAAACTCTGCGCTTGGCTGGGGGGGCGAACTAGTGTATCACGACATCGTTCTTTGACTTGGGCATTTGCCAAGAGACAATCATGACGCCGGAAGGAACCTCGTGAGACTCGGGGACGGTTGCGCCACTGTGACGGGCTGCTTTGCAGTTCGAAGTCAGGTCAATTTCGCCGTCATGCTCGTCGGGTCGCTTTTGCGGCCAACTTCTCCGCATCTGAGAAGGATGAGGCCGGCACGACAGTGCAGCTTTAATCCCAAGACCCTCCCACGCGGAAGGTCTTTTTTTATGCTTCGCTCTCTTGTTGGTCTCAACAAAAAGAGATCAACAAATGGAACGTATCATTATCATCGCATTAGGACTCGCCGCATTGTCTGGAGTCGGGGAGGCACGGGTCACACAGTTTGCCGCCGAGGTTGTGTCGTACAAATCGGGGGTAGGTTTCGCCACCGATTGGAGCAGCGGCGCCGGTTACACGAATAGGGACACCGTTCTCGGCGCTCCGGCCCGCGAGACGCCGGGCGAATGGGGCGGCCCGATCACGCCGTTCAGTCCCCCATACCGACTCGATCAAATTCTCTCCATCGGCGAGGGCGGCGAAGTGACGCTGAAATTCGCCCGCCCAATTCGCGACGAACCGCTCAATCCGTTCGGACTCGACTTCATCGTGTTCGGTGCGGCGGGCTTCACGATCACCAATGGCGATTTCAGCGGCGGCGGTATCACGGATGGATTGCTCTTTGGTCAAGCCGACGGCGAGACGCGCGTGTTGGTCAGTGCCGACGGGGCGGCTTGGTTTGCGCTCGCCCCGGAGCAAGCACCGGCGTTCGATGCCTACCATCCGACCGACGGCAACGGCGACTTCGGGTTGCCCACGAATCCTGCGCTGGCCAAGGGCGACTTTGACAGCGGCGGCTTGGTCAAGTTCAGCGAACTTTACGCCGGTTCCGGCGGCGGGACCGGCTACGATATCGCTTGGGCGATCGATGCTGATGGCAACCCGGCATCTCTTAGGCAAGTGCAGTTCGTCCGTCTCGAGGTGTTGTCTGGCAAGGCCGAGATCGATGCCGTCAGCGATGTCCGGCCACGCACCGACAACCTCGCTTGGCACGTCGAGGATTTCTCGAGCAATCCGCTGACAAACGGCTGGATGGTGCACGGCGACGAGTCGCTATTCAAGTGGGATGCCGAGGGCGGGACGCTGGCAGTGACGTGGGATTCTGAGAAGCCGAACAGTCTGTTTTACCGTCCGCTCGGCCTGACGTTGACGGAGATGGACACCTTTGCATTTGCGTTCGACATCACGCTGCACACAGTGAAGGCGGGGCATCTCGACGGACAGCCGTACACGTTTGAGGTTGTGCTTGGCCTGCTCGACACCGGATCGGCCAAGGCTGGTGGATTTAGTCGCGGTACTGGCAGCGATTCACCGAATCTGGTCGAGTGGGATTACTTCCCGGATACCGGTTTTGGCGCGACGATTTCCCCGGCGATAGCTTCTGCAAACAGTCAGTTCGCTGCCGGATTCACGTTTCCCGTCGCAATGGCCGTGGGTCAGACATACTCCGTGCGGATGCAGTACGATTCCGGTGAGCGGGTGTTGAAAACGTTCATGCTTGAGAACGGCAATGCGTGGAAGAAAATCCAAACAGTGAAATTAAAAGACGGTTTTCAGGGCTTCGTTGTCGATGCGTTTTCGGTCAGCAGCTACACGGCCAAAGGCAGCGAGTCGAGCCTGCTGGCTGGTGGCAGCGTGGATAACCTGGCAATCGCCGTGGGTCGCTCACAGCCGCGAATTGTGAACGCGCGGTTGATCGATGAGCAGTGGTCTGCACGATCTTTTGGTGTTAGCGCTTGTGAATACGTTTTGGAGCGGTCCCGTAATTTGATCAATTGGGAGCCAGTTGAAAACGGGGTACAGCCGGATGGATATTTTTTGAAATTGGTTGATGAGACACCGTTGGAAGGCGGTGGGTTTTATCGGATGCGAAAGTGAAGTCTTACGGACTCGAAAACTCGTCCCCCCATGGGGCCTTGGGATCGCGCCAGGGTCATGGAGTGCGGCGCTGTGCGGCGCTTTGGGGGCGTTTGGTAAATCCAATCGGACGGCTGGGGCAGACGCTTCCATCTGCTGCGCCCGGTTTTTCACTGGTTGAGCTGCTCGTCGTGATCGCGGTTATTGCCATTTTGGCGAGTTTGCTGTTGCCTGTTTTGTCGGCGGCCAAGCGGAGGGCGCATGATGCGGTTTGTTCGGGCAACCTCCGACAACTTGGTCTTGCCGGGCAAATGTACTGGAGCGACAACGACCATCGCGCTTTCTCCTACCGAAGCGAGTCGGTGGACGGCGGCAACCTGTTTTGGTTCGGTTGGCTCGAGCGCGGCGGTGAGGGTGCGCGGCGATTCGACTTGGCTAAGGGCGCGCTGCAGCCGTACCTAGGCGGCAGCGGAGTGGAGACCTGTCCGCGCCTGGTCTACGTCGATTCGCGTTTCAAGTTGAAGGCCATTGGCGCGGCGTATGGCTACGGTTACAATTTGCACTTGGCTGGTGGGCTCGCCGGGCGGGGCGTGCGGATCAGTCGCTTGGCCAAGCCGGGCAGCACAGTGTTTCTCGCCGACGCGGCGCAGGTGAACACGTTCCAGTCGCCGGCTTCGCGAGAGCATCCGATGCTCGAGGAGTTTTATTACGTGAACGATCGCGAGCGGACGGCGCATTTTCGGCATGCATGGAAAGCAATGGTGGCATTTTGCGACGGCCACGTTGGCCAATCGGGATTCGTTACGGGATCGATCGATGATCGAATGTCGACCCATCGGGTGGGGCGCCTGCCCGGTGAGTTGCTGCGAGTCGGTGCTGGCGAGCGGTAAGGCTCAACCTTCGTTCTTTTCTCCACCGCTTTCGGCGGGATCTTCACCGGCAGATTGTTCTTCTGCAGACGGAGAGGGTGGCGCAACAACGCGGGTGACTTTCACTTCCTTGGGGTTGATTCCTTTTATTATGGTGCCTTCTGGCACCAGCACACGCACCTGTTTGTTGGTTTCGTTGATTCCGAAAGGGATGTCACTGGGGTCGAGCAGTACCTTGACGGCAACTGGGCTAGTAAGGTCAGGAGCGGGATCGGCATCCGATCCGAGTGTGAGCGTGACCTGCGCCGGTTCGAGAACGTATTGCGTAGGATCTTCCGGTAGTTTGAGCACCCGGATGTCGTAAGCCTGAATGACGTTGACGCGGTTGGTGGAGACTTGTGTCGGGGCGAGGGGGATAATGGCGGAGTTGTTGAGCTTGTTCTCCGTGAGCGCCTGGTCCTGAAAGCGGGTTGAGTTACCGCCGCTCTTGATTGTGTCAATCGTGAACCAAATAAGGGTGGCTAGCAGCAGAGAGGTGATTTTCCAGCCGATATTGCGGGTAAATATGTTCTGCCAGCCCATGTCAGTGAGGGGTCGTCTCGGTTTGGAGCGACGGATTTTCGGGCTTGGTTTTGAGTGAGTGCAGCCAGCCTTTAAAGCTGCGATTGCGGATGGGCATCACGAATACGGACATGAGCGTGCTGCGCAGTTTGGCCAGTGAGATACCGCGAACGAGCTGCCCCTTGTACGCGGTGGAAATGGTGCCGGTTTCCTCTGACACCACGATGGCCAGCGAGTCGGACTCCTCGCTCATGCCGATGGCGGCGCGGTGTCGAGTGCCGATGGTTTTGCTGATGTCCTGCCGGCGAGTCAACGGAAAGATGCAGGCGGCGCTCAGGATACGGTCTTCGTTGATGATTACTCCGCCATCGTGGATTGCGTTATTTGGAAAAAAAATCGTCTCGAGCATTTCCGGGGAAGCTTCGCAGTCTACAATGATGCCGGAATCGACAACATCTTGCAGGTGCGTTGACTGCTCGATGGCGATCAACGCGCCGATCCGTGCCTCACTGAGGCGGTCTACGGCTTGAATAATGACCTCAATATTTTCGCGTTGTTCGCGAAGCGACGCGAAGAATGTCAAGTTGCCCAAGCCGGCGAGCAGGCGGCGCAATTCCGGTTGGAAGATCACTAGCACTGCCACGGCTGAGAAACCGAAGAACGACGTCAACAGCGCCGAGAGCACAGTCAATTTCAGGGCGATGCAAAGCAGCGTGATACCCAGCAGGCCAAGGAACGCCACCACCATGGGCCAACCGCGTGTGCCCCGTACGAATTTGAGCGTGTAGTAAATGGTAACGGACAGAATGGAAATTTCAGCCACAAGACGCCAGTAATTCGTGACGCCCTGCCAGATGTTTTCCAATAGTTCCATTCGTTAAATTTCGTTGTTTAGCGCTTCCGCCATTCTGACAGCCTGCACCGTCTCGGCCACGTCGTGCACGCGGACGATTTGCGCTCCGTTGAGAGCCGACCATACCGCACAAGCCAACGAGGCGGGCATGCGTTCTCCGGTCGGAGTTCCGAGCAGCTTGCCGATAAACGATTTCCGGGAAACCCCGATCAATATCGGACGCTCGTTGACTGTAAACTGTCCGAGCCCGCTCAGCAACTTTATATTGTGTTCAAGTCTTTTCCCAAAGCCGACGCCGGGATCCAGCGCCACTTGCTCGGCGCCGACACCGTGTTCTGCCATCTTTGCCAAGCGCTCAGTGAAAAAAACGCCGACCTCCCGCAGCACGTCATCATAGTGCGGCTTCGCCTGCATGGTTTGCGGAGTGCCCTGCATGTGCATGCAGACGTAGCCGGCCTTGGCCTCGGCCACAACTTGCCACATCTCCGGTGACTCACGGTTGGCTGCGATGTCGTTGACGATCGATGCCCCTGCGTCCAACGCCGCCTTGGCCACGGCTGGCTTTTGAGTGTCAATTGAGAGGGCAGCTTCGCAGCGCCTAGCCAAGCGTTCGATCACCGGAATGACACGTTGCAACTCCTCCTCCGCCGATACCGGTTCGGAGTCAGGTCGGGTCGATTCGCCGCCAATGTCGATGATCTCCGCGCCCTCTTCGGTTAGGCGCAACGCCTGATCGACCGCCGAGTCTGTTTCGAGGAATTGGCCGCCGTCGGCGAACGAGTCGGGCGTGGTGTTGACGATCCCCATCACCAACATCGGGCGGGAGAACTCAAACGTGACATTGCGGGTGATCCAGCGCACGCGCGAGGCTAACGCCGCTTGACCAAGCGCGCAATCGGCAACGCTTATTTCAGGCCAAGTGTTTGATTAAGAACCGACTTCAGCGCAGCAACCGAGGGTGGCGGTCCGAACATTACCTTTTTCCCGATAATCGTCTGTGGCATAGACGATTTATTGCCGTTTTTCGAGTTCACCTCGTAGACGCGGATGTTCTCCTGGAGTTGCTGCGCGACCGCCGCTCCGCCGCTGGCGTTGTGCAGGGCCGCTGCGCCGATCAAAGTTGAGGCGTGTTGCTTGACTGTTGCGAGTGGCTTCGTGGTCTTGTGGTCCGAAAAGAGCCAGCGATCAAATGCATCGTACTTGGTGGGGGCAACCTGATGCACCGCGAGGCAGATTCTGGCGTACTTGCAAGCATCAACGTGGTCGCGCGGCGTGCGCTTCATCTGCGCGTTGCAGTTGGCGTCGAGCGGCATTGGGATCATTAGGCACGAAAGCTGGTCGCCAAACTCATCGATGACTTCCCTGATTTGCCCGTGCAACTGGCGGCAATGGTGGCAGGTGTAATCGAACAGACAGCCGATCCGGTGAGGGGCATCTGCCGGCCCGAGGAGTGGCAACCGGCTGGCATCAAGCGAAATGTTTGACCGGGGCACGGGGAAAGGCTTGGTGTTAGCGGCCAGGGCAGCAGGAGGCGTGACCACCGGAACAGGCTCGACTACGGGCGTGGGCGGCGGAGCGGGTTTGGGCTCGGGCTTGGCCACAGCGACAGAGGCGTTGGTTTGCGCTGGGCCAAGGTCAACGATCTTCGGTGCCGGTTTTTCTTTTGGAAGCATGATTTGGCCGGCGGCCATGACAGCCACCAAACCAAGCGCCATGCCGACTCCCGCGCCAAAGTTTAGCTGCACAGAAAGTCGTGAGCCGATGACGTTGGCTTGGCTGAGGAAAATCAACGCTGCCAGCGACGCCATGCCGTGTGCCGTGCAGCAGTATGGACAAAACGCCCCGATCGCCACTGCCTGTACCCCGACGAACCAAGCTGCTGCTCCGAGAACGGCAAACGAAATGAGTGTCATCGAATTGAGCGCACGCCGGGCCTTTTGCTGTTGCCCGATCTTGAGCGAAAAAGTCGTGAAGAAAAATGCCCCGTAAAGGCCAAGACCAAGCAGCGACACAGGGATGCCGAGCCAGTAGGCCCACGAACTACCCAGCACCCTGTCGCAATCCGAATCCGGCCCGCAGCCCGGTACTTGCCCACCCTTGGCCAACGTGGCAAGGGCCAGATAGGCGGTGATGATCGCTGCTGAAAACAACAGCATTCGCACCGCATGAATCCAAGTGCTGATCAAAGGCGCTTGGGCTGCCTGTTTCTTTCGTTCACGGTTGGTTTTACCCATGTCGTATTGGCTTTCAAAAAAGGACGGCAAGAATCTGTGCAGGACAAACCAGTTGCAAGCGCGAAGTTTCAGACTGGATTTCACTTGGCGTACAAGGGTGGAGTTGTTGACAAATGCGAGTTTGCATTTCATTGTCCTTTTACAACGCGATCTCGTTGCTTGTACCATCTCATGAGCCACAATACGTTTAGTTCACTGAAATCGTTCGATCTTGGGAACGACCTACAAGGCAAATTCTACTCACTACCGGCGTTGACTGAAGCTGGACTGGGAGATGTCTCGCGCTTGCCGGTTTGTATCCGTTTGGTTTTGGAGTCAGTGCTTCGCAATTGCGATGGGCAAAAGGTGACGGAGGAGAACATTCGCCAACTCGCTGGTTGGCAGGCAAAGGCCCATCGCACCGACGAGATTCCGTTCACCGTTGCCCGGATTGTGCTGCAGGACTTTACAGGCGTTCCATTGCTGGTGGACCTCGCGGCGATGCGTTCGGCGGCGGCTCGATTAGGCAAGGACCCGAAAATCATCGAGCCGTTGGTGCCGGTGGATCTGGTGGTTGATCACTCGGTGCAGGTCGACTTTGCCGGTTCGGAGGATGCGATGGACAAAAACCTAGATTTGGAGTTCACTCGTAACAGGGAGCGTTATCAGTTTCTCAAGTGGGGCATGCAGGCGTTCGATACATTCAAGGTCGTGCCGCCGGGCATTGGCATCGTGCACCAAGTGAACCTCGAGTATCTCGCGCGTGGCGTGCTCGGCAACACGGACGGCATTTACTATCCGGACACGCTTGTTGGCACCGACTCGCACACGACGATGATCAACGGCTTGGGCATTGTCGGTTGGGGTGTTGGCGGGATCGAGGCTGAGGCGGGGATGCTTGGCCAGCCGGTTTATTTTTTGACGCCGGATGTTGTTGGCGTGCGGCTTGAGGGAACGCTGCGAGAGGGTGTCACTGCGACCGATCTGGCATTGACCGTCACGGAGATGCTTCGCGAGGCAAAGGTGGTCGGGAAGTTTGTCGAGTTTTACGGCAAGGGCGCGGAGCAGTTACCTCTGACCGACCGTGCCACCATCGCGAACATGGCACCCGAATACGGTGCGACGATGGGTTTTTTTCCGATCGACGAAGAGACGGTGAATTACCTCCGCATGACAGGTCGATCCAAGGAACACTGCGCAACTTACCGGAATTACTACATGGCACAGGGACTGTTTGGCATCCCGGACGAGGGAGACGTTGATTATACCGTAAGCCTCACGCTTGACTTGGGCGCGATTCAGCCAAGCGTAGCTGGGCCGCGTCGGCCGCAGGATCGCATAGAGGTATCGAGCCTTGGCAGCAAGTTTGAGGAACTCTTTTCGAAGCCGGTTGCTGAGGGTGGTTTTGGTCGGGACACGGCTGACCTTGCCGGTGTCACCGTCGACGTGTCGGTGCAAGCCAACGGCACTGAATCGATGGGTCACGGCAGCGTGGTGATCGCCGCGATCACGAGTTGCACCAACACTTCCAACCCAAGCGTGATGTTGGCTGCCGGGCTCTTGGCTAAGCGTGCGGTCGAGCGCGGCCTCAAAACAGCGCCGTTGGTCAAGACGTCGCTTGGCCCGGGTTCGCGAGTTGTGAGCGATTACCTCGACAAAACCGGGCTGCAACCTTATCTTGACAAGCTTGGATTCAACCTTGTTGGGTACGGATGCACGACGTGCATCGGGAACTCTGGCCCGCTCGACGGCGAAGTCGAGAGCTCGATTCTCGACAACAATCTGGTCGTCGCCTCGGTACTCTCCGGAAATCGAAATTTTGAGGCGCGCGTGCATCAAAACGTGCGCGGCAACTTCCTAATGTCGCCGCCTCTAGTGGTCGCATTCGCTTTGGTCGGGCGGGTTGACATCGACCTGACCAGCGAGTCCCTTGGCCAATCGGAAGACGGTTCGGATGTGTTTTTGCGCGATCTTTGGCCGAGTTTGGCCGAGGTGCGGGACCTCATGCAGACGGCCCTTAAACCGGAAGTGTTCCGCGAGCTTTACAGTAACTTTGCCGATCAAAACCCGAAGTGGAACGAAATCCCCTCGAGCGTCGGGCACGCCTACGAGTGGGACGGCGCAAGCACGTACATCCAAGAGCCACCGTTCTTCGATGGGTTTGGAATGGACGTCGGCGCGATTTCAGAGATCACCGGGGCGCGGCCACTGGGTGTGTTCGGTGACTCGGTGACAACGGATCACATCTCGCCTGCCGGCGCGATCAAGCCCGACTCGCCGGCGGGGCGTTATCTCGTGAACAACAGCGTCGAGCAGTCGAACTTCAACAGCTACGGCTCGCGCCGGGGCAATGACCGCGTCATGACACGCGGCACTTTCGCCAACGTCAGGATCAAAAACCTGATGGTGCCGGGCACTGAAGGCGGCGTGACGAAGCATCAACCAAGTGGCGAGCGAGTTGATATTTATGATGCCGCCGCCCGCTATAGAGAGGAAGATACACCGCTTGTGGTCATCGGCGGTAAGGAGTACGGCACCGGCAGTTCGCGTGACTGGGCGGCCAAGGGCACACGGTTGCTCGGCGTGCGCGCAGTAATCTGTGAGAGTTTCGAGCGCATTCACCGGTCAAATCTGATAGGCATGGGCGTGTTGCCGCTGCAGTTCCGTGAGGGCGATGGGGTGGCATCGCTGCAACTCGAGGGCACGGAGCAGTTTGATATACTTGGCCTGACTGATGACCTCAAGGCGCAACAGGAGTTGACACTGCGGATCACTCGCTCAGATGGAGCTGCCGGGGAGGTGCCGGTGCTTTGCCGGGTGGATACTGATATTGAGGTCGAGTACTATCGGCACGGTGGCATCTTGGCCTATGTGTTGCGGCAACTGGTGACAAACAGCTGACAGAAGTCAGTTTATTGCTGTTTTGGCTTGCCTTTTGGACCAACATGCAATTGATTCCTCCGCCTGCTTATGAGCGAGTCGAGCGAACCAGATATCATGTACCACGGAGTTGAGTGGTTTGACCAAAACAAGGGCAAACTGCTTAACGGCGCGCTGGTGGTCATCATTGCCATGGGGGCGTACCAGTGGATTAACAAAAGCCAGAGAGAATCTCACGCCTCCTCCGAGTCGGCGTTGTATGCCATCCAGAATCAGGGCCTGACAAACTTTGTGGAGCTCGCAGGAGCCTACGCGAAAGTGCACACGGAGCAGGCCGGTGAGCCGGTCGCAGAGAGAGCGATGATTCTAAGTGCCAAGACATGGTTACAGGCGGCGAATTACGACAAGGCTCAGGCGGCATTCAACAGCTATCTGGTAAAGCATGCCGATGGACAGTGGGTGAACGAGGCAAAGCTTGGCCAAGCGATCTGCAAGGAGTCCATGGGCGACATGGGGGCAGCAATCAGCGAATACCAAAGCCTGACCAACAGCACCGATGCTGCCACTAAGAGCCGTGCAACAGCGTTGCTTGAGGCGGCGCAGACCCAGCTCGAGCCGCTTGTGGCAAAGCCGAAGCCCGCGCCTGCGCCACCGGTTGAGGCACCCAAACCGGAGGCACCCAAACCGGAGGCACCTGGTGCACCATCAGTACCGGTCGCCCCAGACAACAAGTAGCTCATAGAGTTGTGAACATTGCAATCATCGGTACCGGCTATGTCGGCTTGGTGACGGGAACGTGTTTTGCCGAGGTCGGCCACAACATCCTCTGCGTCGATTGCGATGAGGCCAAGGTCAAACTGCTGCAAGAGGGCGGCATCCCCATCTTCGAGCCTGGCCTCGAGGAGATGGTCAAAAAGAACGTGGCCGAGGGACGCCTCAATTTCACTGCCAGCACTGCGGAAGGAGTAGAGAAGTCAGATGTCATTTTCATCGCTGTGCCGACTCCACCGCTTGATGACGGATCGGTCGATCTCAGCTTTATCGAACGAGTGGCTCGCGATATCGCCAATGCGATGACCTCCTACAAGGTTGTGGTAGACAAGAGTACCGTGCCGGTCAAGACCGGCGAAAAAGTTGCGGACACAATCAAACGCTACTGCAAGGCGGATTGTGACTTCGATGTAATCAGCAATCCTGAATTTCTGCGCGAAGGCTTTGCAGTGGAAGACCTTATGAATCCAGATCGCATCGTGATTGGATCTACTTCCAACAAGCCCGAGTCGGCGATGCGGGAGATTTACGAACCGTTCAACGCGCCAATCCTCTTCACCGACATCAATTCGGCCGAATTGATCAAACACGCCGCGAACTCATTTCTTGCGATGAAGATTTCCTACATCAACGCTGTGGCAGCTATCTGCGAGGCGTCCGGCGCGAATGTTGGGGAAGTAGCCAATGGCATCGGGATGGACGAGCGCATTGGCCGCCGATTCCTCAATGCGTCGCTCGGATTTGGGGGTAGTTGTTTTCCGAAAGATTTGAGCGCGTTTATCCGGATCAGCGACGATCTTGGTTACGACTTCGGTCTGTTGAAAGAAGTGCAGAAGATCAATGCCGGACAGATGGATCGCTTCCTGAAAAAGATCACTGACACGCTGTGGATTTTGAAGGACAAAACCATTGGCGTGCTGGGCTTGGCCTTCAAGCAAAACACGGATGACGTTCGGATGTCGCCGGCGATCGAGGTTTGCCAACGTCTGCTGAAAGACAGGGCAATGCTGCGTGTGCACGATCCCAAGGCGATGGAGAAGGCCAAAGAGTTGCTGCCGTCGGAGGGAGTCACATATGTCGATAACATGGACAGTGTTGCCGAGGGTTGCGATGCGCTCGTGGTGGTGACTGAGTGGCCGGAGTTCAAGGAGCTGGACTTGGTCAAGGCACGTGATGCCATGACGGCACCGCTGCTGTTCGACGGGCGAAACCTCTTTGATCCAGCGGAGATGGAGCAGCTTGGGTTCACCTACAAAAGTATTGGCCGCTAAGCCCATAGACGTTGCCGTTGGGCTGGTTTTTCACCAACAAAAACTTCTCATCACGCAACGACCAGAGGGTTCCCACTTGGCTGGCTTGTGGGAGTTTCCGGGTGGTAAACGCGAGTCGGGCGAGAGCTTCGAGGAATGCCTTGTCCGCGAAATTCATGAGGAACTGGCTATCGAGATCGAACTTGGCCAGTTGTTTGAGGAGATCATCCATGACTACCCCGAGAAGACTGTTCGCTTGAAATTCTTCCTCTGCCGCTTGGCCAAGGGTGAGCCAAAGGCTATTGGCTGCGCTGCATACGAGTGGGCTGCGCTGGAAAGCTTGGCCAAGCGCGAATTCCCTCCGGCGGACGGACGGCTATTGAGGCGCTTGGTTGACACACAGTCGCTCTGGCGGTAGGAATTCTGCTGGTTTTGTCACAATTCCTTAAGAATTGCGACCTTTTGTCGATATTCAACGCAGAGTGGTGAGCCGTTTCTCCTCGTTTTCAATAGAGTCGTGGGTTTTCGGCACTGAACCACTTACAAAGACGTTGTTTTAGTGACGGAGTTTCCAGACATATTTGCCTGTGTTTCTTGCGATAAGGCGCTTTTTCTCTACGAGAATGAGCGAACTTCGGGGAGTCACACCTGTCCATTCTGCCAACATGAGCATGTCCCGGCCGATGCCATTCAAGTGGATGATGAGTCAGGAGCAACCGACGGCAACGTGGAGACAACTCCAGAAGAGATCGTGACAAACGAGTCGTCAACCGACGAGGACGGCGGGGAGGAGTTGTTCATTGAAGAGGAGGGAGAGCTTTCAGACCAAGCACCTGCTGAGACACAGCAGGCTCCGAATGAGTTCGAACTGTTCACAGAAGAGTCAAGTGAGGAACAGGAACTTGGATCAGTTGACGAGCCGCCGGTGGAGGATGACGAGGGATCTTCAATTGAGGAACCTGCAGAGGCGGAAACACCACCGGAGAATGTGGAACTGCCGGATGTGTTCGCCTGTTTGTCCTGCGACAACGCCTTGTTCCTGA
>Ga0163108_10000489_pt1 | contig 29610 bp, 24 predicted proteins | sample Fk1155metaG_FD_109644 | JGI IMG/M metagenome (GOLD analysis project Ga0163108, IMG submission 109644) | Marine microbial communities from the Central Pacific Ocean - Fk160115 155m metaG | ecosystem: Environmental > Aquatic > Marine > Oceanic > Photic zone | place: The Central Pacific Ocean...
CTGGAACCCATCGGTAACATCCCGCCAGCAGAGGCCGAGGCAAACTTCTATGCCGCTCTGGAAAGATCAGACATGGCCGCGTAACTAAGACAAATCAGCCTCCGGAAAACCCGGCGCGGTTCACTTCGTCGGTCATCATATCATCGCTCAGCGCAGTATGCAGTTTCGTCATAAAGACAGGATCAGACTTCATCTTTAATCATTTCTCCGTTGCTCACAATGCTTGGAAGACTTTTCTCTGCCTCTTCCCTTGCCGTCTCTATTACCGCGTGCCTCATCATGAAAAATGAACTCAACGCCGCCAGCGCCAAGACTAATCCGAGAACCGTTAACGACAAGCTAACGACATCGAGCCTACCGAGTTCCGAGGCGAGCTTGATTGCATCTTCTTTGAAGCCTTCGCAAAGAGCACCTACCAAGCTTGGCTTGTCCTCGTCTCCTACGGGAGACCGTCCTACCCAAAGAAAATAAGCAAATACGGAAAGCCAGACAGCATGAAAGAACAGGGCCAGCATAGCCAATGGCTGACGGCTCATATGTGATGAGTTCTTTTTCATGATTCAAGCCTGCAAGCTTCGCACCCCGACTTCCCCTTCCTCGCGTGACCGGATGGCGGCGACCGCTGCGATGCTGCCTGCGGCCGTGGTGAAATAGGGGATCTTGTCATACAGCGCGACAGAGCGGATGTCGCGGCTGTCGGCGATGGCCTGCACGCCCTCGGTCGTGTTCAGGACCATCGCGATCTCGCCGTCCTTCAGGCGGTCGACGATGTTCGGGCGGCCCTCGTAGACCTTGTTCACGCGGGTCGATTCCACGCCCTGCGAGGCGAGGAAATCGGCCGTGCCCGAGGTCGCCGTCAGCGCAAAGCCCATCGCCACCAGATCGCGCGCGGCCTGCGCCATCGCGTCGGTCTTGTCGGCGTCCTTGACCGAGATGAAGACACGGCCGTCATGGGGCAGCGCGACGCCCGCGCCCAGTTGCGCCTTTAGGAAGGCGCGCGGGAAGTTGCGGTCCCAGCCCATCACCTCGCCGGTCGAACGCATTTCCGGGCCCAGCAGCGTATCGACGCCGGGGAAGCGGGCGAAGGGCAGCACGGCCTCCTTGACCGAAAACCAGGGCGTGATCGGGTCGGCCAGGGTCAGCGGATCGGCAAAGGGCAGGTCGTCTTCCGGCCCGACGCCTTCGGGATAGGGCGCGCGTTCGGGAAAGTGCGACATCGGCTCGCCGGCCATCAGGCGGGCGGCGATGGATGCGATGGCGCTGTCGGTGGCCTTGGCGACGAAGGGCACGGTGCGCGAGGCGCGGGGATTGACCTCGAGCACGAAAATCTCGCCGTCCTTGATCGCGAATTGCACGTTCATCAGGCCGACGACGCGCAGCGCCCGCGCCATCGCGGTGGTCTGGCGTTTCAGTTCCGCGATGGTGGCCGCGTCCAGCGTGTGGGGGGGCAACGAACAGGCGCTGTCGCCGGAATGGACGCCCGCTTCCTCGATATGTTCCATGATGCCGGCGACGTGCACGGTTTCGCCGTCGCTGAGGGCGTCCACATCCACCTCGATCGCACCGGAAAGGTAGCTGTCCAGAAGCACGGGGTTCCGGCCCGAAACGGTCACCGCCTCGGTGATGTAGCGTTTCAGGTGGTCCATGTCGCGCACGATCTCCATCGCGCGGCCGCCCAGCACGTAGGAGGGGCGGATGACCAGCGGAAAGCCGATCCGTTCGGCGATGGCGATGGCCTGGGCATCGCTGCTGGCGATGCCGTTGATCGGCTGGCGCAGGTCGAGCCGGTTCAGCAGGTCCTGGAAGCGTTCGCGATCCTCGGCCAGGTCGATGGCGTCGGGGGTGGTGCCCAGGATCGGGATGCCCTCGGCCGCCAGCGCATGGGCCAGTTTCAGCGGCGTCTGGCCGCCGAACTGGACGATGACGCCGTGCAGGGTGCCGTTCTCCTGCTCGATTCGCAGGATTTCGAGCACGTGTTCCAGGGTCAGCGGTTCGAAATAGAGCCGGTCCGAGGTGTCGTAATCGGTCGAGACGGTTTCCGGGTTGCAGTTGACCATGATCGTCTCGTAGCCCGCGTCGGTCAGCGCGAAACAGGCGTGGCAGCAGCAATAGTCGAATTCGATGCCCTGGCCGATGCGGTTGGGGCCCCCGCCCAGGATGACGACCTTCCTGGCACCGGTCGGGCGCGATTCGCATTCCGCGTCGCCCATCGCCGGGGCTTCATAGGTCGAATACATGTAGGGCGTCTGGGCCTCGAATTCGGCGGCGCAGGTATCGATGCGCTTGAAGACGGGGCGGATGCCGGCCTGGGCGCGGGCGCGGCGGATGTCGGATTCGGCGCGTCCGGTCAGGGTGGCGAGGCGTGCATCGGTGAAGCCCATCATCTTGAGGCCGCGCAGGGCTTGCGCGTCGGTGGGCAGGCCATTCTTGCGGACGCGGTGTTCGGCATCGACGATCTCGCGGATGCGCGACAGGAACCAGGGATCGAAGCTGGTGACGCGCTGGATGTCGTCGTCGCCCAGGCCGAAACGCATCGCCTCGGCGATGATGCGGATGCGGTCCGGCGTCTGTCTGGACAATGCGGCGATGACGGCCGGCCTGCCCTGTTCGGCGGCGCCCTCGATGGCGATGTCGTCAAGGCCGGTCAGGCCGTTTTCCATGCTGGCCAAGGCCTTTTGCAGCGATTCGTGAAAGCTGCGCCCGATGGCCATGACCTCGCCCACGGATTTCATCGCGGTGGTCAGGTCGGGCTTGGCGCCCGGGAACTTCTCGAAGGCGAAGCGCGGGATCTTGGTCACGACATAGTCGATGCTCGGCTCGAACGAGGCCGGCGTGACCTTGGTGATGTCGTTGTCCAGTTCGTCCAGCGTATAGCCGACGGCCAGTTTCGCGGCGATCTTGGCGATGGGAAACCCGGTCGCCTTCGAAGCCAGCGCCGAGGACCGCGACACACGCGGGTTCATCTCGATCACCACCATCCGGCCATCCTCGGGGTTGATCGCCCATTGCACGTTCGATCCGCCGGTCTCGACCCCGATCTCGCGCAGGACCGCGATCGAACCGTTGCGCATCCGCTGATATTCGCGGTCGGTCAGCGTCAGCGCGGGCGCCACCGTGATCGAATCGCCGGTATGGACACCCATCGGATCGACGTTTTCGATCGAACAGACGATGATGGCATTGTCGGCGCGGTCGCGCACCACCTCCATCTCGTATTCCTTCCAGCCCAGAAGGCTTTCGTCGATCAGCACCTGTGCCACGGGCGAGGCGTCAAGCCCCGCGCGCACGATGCCTTCATAATCGTCGCGGTTATAGGCCACGCCGCCGCCCGTGCCGCCCAGCGTATAGGCCGGGCGGATGATCGCGGGCAGGCCGATATCCGCCAGCGCCTCGACCGCCTGGGCGACGCCGGCGGCGATGTCGTATCTGCCATTTGCCAGTTTCGGGGCGGCGATGATCGTGGCACGCGGATTTTCCAGCCCGATCCGGTCCATCGCCTCGCGGAACAGCTTGCGGTCCTCGGCCATTTCGATGGCCGAACGCTGCGCGCCGATCAGTTCGACCCCGTAGCGGTTCAACGCGCCGCTATCGGCCAGCGCCAGCGCGGTGTTCAGCCCGGTCTGCCCGCCCATCGTCGGCAGCAGCGCGTCGGGCCGTTCCTTGGCGATGATCTTTTCGACCACGGCCGGCGTGATCGGTTCGATATAGGTCGCATCGGCCATTTCCGGATCGGTCATGATCGTGGCGGGATTGGAGTTGACCAGGATCACGCGATAACCTTCCTCGCGCAGCGCCTTGCAGGCCTGGGCGCCGGAATAGTCGAATTCGCAGGCCTGACCAATGACGATGGGCCCGGCCCCGATGATCAGGATCGACTTGATATCGGTTCTTTTCGGCATGCAAGCCTCCGGGCTGTCTGGGATCGGCGCAAATCGTCCGGGGTTATAGCCAAGCGCGTCTCATGTGCAAGGGCGCGTGGCGGCCTCGGTCGCCGGCGAGACAGGCTTGCAGACGCCAAGGGCTGTCGCGCACCGAGCGTCCGTGTAGACCAGAGCAGAGCCTTTGGCGATGCAAGTTCGCAAGAACCGACGAAATGCGCCGAAGAGCGGCGCGTTTCGAAAGGGCGAATCCGGCGTCAGGATGTCAGAAGCGTCAGCGCGGTGCTGTAGCGGTTCTGGGCAAAGCTCGTGGTGATCTGCGAGCGCGCCAGGTAGGATGTGACCAAGCGATCGATCCCGGCATCGCTGGCAATATCCTTGAAATCCGCGCTTCCAAGATAGCGTTCTGAAGCCTTGGTGAATTCCTCCAGCTGTCGATCGACCGAGAGCTTTCCGTAATCGCTGCCGAAACCGAACGCCTTTTCGAATACTTCGCGCAACGGCGGGTTGCCCAGGACTTCATACCACAAGGTGTTGTTGGAGGATGTGCGTTCCCTCATGGATTCCAGTTCGCGCCGCGCATTCAGCGCCAGGCGCAGCGATTCGTCACCTTCGCCCACGCGACGTTCGAATTCGCGTTCGAGATAGGCTTCGGATATGCGTTCGCCCAGATTGGCGGAAGCGTTCCCTCCTTCCTCCATCCCCATCGCCTGGGCCAGCCGAAGATAGCGCTTGTCGCTGAGACGATTGACCAGCGATGTCTGGTCGCCGACATCGGATTCCAGAATCTTGCGGAGAAAGGCCTTGTTCGGCAAATCGTCTTCCAGACCAAAGGCGCCCAGCGCGACGCTGAGCAGCCGGTAATTGCCGACCAGATCCTCGGCCGTGATGCCCGAAGCAGTATTCTCGCGAAAATACGCCGTCGAGCGCTGAACGACCGGATCCTGCGCGATCGCCTGCACCTGACTCGCCTCGGTGCGTTGCAGGATGCGCCATCCCGCGATGCCGCCGATGCCCAGATTGATCGCAGCGTTTGTCATCGGGACCTCAATTCGGGCGCGCCGCGAAAAGCCGCGCTTCTCGCGGCAACAACTCGCGCAGCTTTCGCATCGCCGGATAGGGCGCGCCGGCCAGCGCATGGTCGGTCGCCTCGGCAAGAACAAGGCGGCTGTCACGATCATCGAACACCTGGCTCAGCGCCTCGATCGAGACCAGCAATTGCCGCCGCCCCTCCTCCGGCGCGGCATCGCCGGACAGCATCAGCTGCGCGATATAGCAGGCGCGCGACACAGGTGTCCTGGCATTGTCGGGATGAATCGCATCCTTCAACCGCAACACGTTCACGTTCGGCGTCTTGATCGAGATCTTCGACCGCTTCTCGCCATTCTCGATGACGGCGCCGTTGATCAGCACACGCTCACCGGGGCCCAGCTTGAGGACAAGGCCGCTCATGCCCTTACCTCGCCGCGCAGGCCCTTCATGATCGAGATATTGACGTCGATCAGCACCGCGCTTGTCGCGTTGCCGGCGAGAACGCGATCGGAGTGACGCAACGAAAACCGCGCAAGCGACAGAAGCTGCGCCTTCAAAGCGTCGGGCAGGCCGTTGCCCGGGTCGGCCAGGTCCGCAGCCAGTATCATCCACAATTCCTTGTTCTTGTGAATGGCTGCGATCATGCCCGTCTCGCATCCTGGTGCCTGGGATTGGCGCATCATGCGCGTCACCCGTGAAAAGGCGTCGTATTCGAGTTCTCGGGCCGGGCGCAGGTTGGGCGCGCCGTAACCGTATTCGGACTGTGAAGTCAACGCATTCAATGTCTTGGATCCCGGTATGGCTGGGTGGTGTGGGGCCGGGGCGCCCGCGGGCGCCCCGGAAGCGGATCAAGCCCGGATCAGCGGAACAGGGCCAGGATCGACGAGGGCGCCTGATTGGCGATCGACAATGCCTGGATGCCAAGCTGCTGTTGGGTTTGCAGTGCCTGCAGCCGAGCCGATGCCTCTTCCATGTCGGCATCGACAAGCGAACCGATGCCGGTCTTCATCAGATCGGTCAGCGTTCCGACGAAGTCGTTCTGGGTTTCGATCCGGTTCTGCGCCGAACCCAGAGCCGCAGCCGCGTCGATCGCGGTGCTGAGCAGACCTTCGACCTTGGTCAGCGCGTCGGCGGCGCCGGCATCGCTGGTCACGTCGAAGCCTGCCAGATCGGCCATGCCCCCGCCCGAGGCGGGCGTGCCGCCCGTCGCGGTCACCGCGGTCACGTCGATATCGTTGCCGACGCCGGCAGCAAGGTTGTTGGTCAGGCGGATTTCGTCGCCGACCCGGGTCACGCTGTATTGGGTGATCCCGTTGGCCATCAGATTATTCTGCAGAGCCTGGCCCAGCGCGTTGGCAATGTCGCTGGTGCTGTCGCTGGGCTTCGCGACATAGTCGAAGGTCCGTGAGCCCAGGACGTTCTGGTTTGCACTGTCATCGAGCGTCAGCCGATAGCTGTAGCCCGAGCCGACCGAGGCGATCTTGATGGTCTGGACACTGCCACCGCCGACAGTGTCGGCAGTTCCGGCCGCGGTCCCGCCATTGTTGATGATAGACGTATCGGTGACCGCTGTTCCGCCGAAGGTCGCGGCAACCGCGCCGGCCATCGAAAGATCCTGGCGATCCACCTGGATCTTCGACACGTTGACGGTCGAGCCCACACGATCCAGCGACGATACCATGTCGTAGGTGGCGGTGCTGGTGCCATCGATCAGGTTGACGCCGTTGAACTGGGCCGCGTTGACGATCGATTCGATCTGCTTGCTCATCAACTCGATGTCGTCCTGCAGCTTGACGCGGTCGCTGGAGGAGGCCGACTGGGCCGTCACGACCTTGTCCTTGATCCCCTTCAGCTTCTCGGTGATCTGCTCCGCCGCACTGCGGGCGGTCTCGACCGTGGCTTTTGCCGTATTCAGGCTGGTCGAAACCGCCTTGAAAGCGCTGACATCGGCTTCCATCGTTTTCGAGATCGCCCAGATCGCGGCATCGTCCTTGGCGCTGCCGATGGCCTTGCCGGTCGAGATTTCCGACTGGGCCTTGTTCAGACCGGAATTGATGCTCTTGAGCGTCTGCAGCGCAACGATGGCGCCCTGGTTGGTCAGAATGCTGGACATGTTGTCCTCCTTGAATTGGGGCGCTTTGCGCCCGCGATTGCGTAGGGTTCTGGCCTTCTGACCCGTCGGGCATCTTCGCCCCGCACCGTTCGCGGCACGGCCACCTTCATATCGGCCTGCGGTTTACAACTAGTGAACCGGCCCCCTTATCTCAAAGCCTCTTCGCGGCGCATTTTATCTAAAAGCGATGCGGCGCCGGGGCCGTCGTCGATGTCGCGTGACGGCGCCCCGCACTGTCATAGGTCTGGAGAGATCGCGCGGCCTCGACGATGGCGCGAATCTGCTCGATCGCCTGGCGCGCACCGCGTTCGGACGCCTGTGCCAGATCGCGGATCTCCGACAGGCTTGTTTCCGCCTGCGCGCGTTCTTCCACGCCGAGGCCGCGCCGCGCCATATGGGCCAGATCCTCGAGACAGGCTGTCGCGGCAACGGGATCGGCCGCGATCACGGCCGATTTCAGATCGGTCAATTTCCTGAGAAACCGCGATTTCATGCCTGTCCCTCGTTCAGCATCGCGCCGAATCCCAGATCCAGGCGCTCCGCCATCAATCCCGCCCATTCGCGGCTGAGAAAACTGCCGAACTGCTCCTCACCGATCCCGCCACCGAAATCGCCCTGGCCCGACGACGGCCCGTAATATTTCAGCATTTCCTCCAGAAAAGCCTGTTCCAGCCTGTCCGCCGATGTGGCCGCGGGGCGTGGCAGGCCGCTGGGACCGCCGATCATCTCAACCTGCATTTTCAGAAAAACTCCGATATTTTCAGATTTCGTCAGGCTAGGGGTCACGGGTAAAATAATTGGTAACGCTTCTCGATTATGAGTGAAAAAAATCGAGGTGAAGATCATGGACGTCACCAGTTTGTCCCTTCCCGACGAGTCGGGCACACCATCGCGGCCGATCCGGCCGGCACCGGATCCGGCAGCCGGGCAGGTTTTCGCCGACAACGTCGATGAAACCGGAGAGATCGAGCCGGCCCCTGGCGCAGAGGCCGCCGAATCGCCCGAAATCGCGGCCGAAGCCGCGGAATCCGATGCAGAGGACGGCGACGAAGCGACCGATGGCGACGTGGCCCAGACCCAGGCCGATGTCTTGCAACGCATGATCGAGGCCTGGTCGGGCATCACGTCGGAAATCGCGCCCGCCGCCCGGCCGCAGGATCGGGCCGCGGCGGAAACCGCCATTTCCGGAACCGCGCCGATTGTGCAGAACATCGTGAGCGATGACCGCGTGGGGACGAACGGCGAGGCGATGATCACGGCTGACATTCCGGACGAGGCCCTGCCGGAATTCGGGCCCGATCGGCCGAGGAGTGGGAACACACAGCCCCCCTCGGCGGCATCGGCTACGATACCGCGCGCCGATTCGGAATTGACTGGCGGCGGCGATCGAACGGATGAGATCCAGACAGAATCGGAAGGTGATGGCGCGAATCGCCAGGGCGAGACGGCTCGCGGGACCGAGGGGCGCATCGCCGAGACCAGGCTTTCGGCCGACGGGTCCGGGCTTTCGGCCGACGGGTCCGGGGGCAATGGGCAGGCCGCATCGCCTCTGGCGCAGGACCGGGCCGCGGTGCCGGGGCCCTTTTCCACCGATCCGGCGATGCTGCGGCTGTCCGATCCGGGTCTGATTTCCATCGATTTCAGCGACGCCCCGGGCCAGAAACCGCAACTGCCGCGCCACGATCCCGGCGCGGCGATCAGGCAGATCGCGGACGCGGTCGTCCGGCAGCGCGATGATCGCATCGAGATCGCCCTGTCTCCGGAAGAATTGGGCCGGGTCCGCATGACACTGAGCGGTCGCGACCATGCGCCGCATGTCGTGATCTGGGCGGAACGGCCCGAGGTGATGGACATGCTGCGTCGCAATGCAACGATGCTGATCGAGCAGTTCATCGATGTCGGCGTCGAGGATGCGACTCTGGAATTCGATCATCGCGGCAGCGGCGAACAGGACCGGAACCCGGCAGGGCAGAATCTGCCGGATTTCGGCGACGGGCCGACGGGCCTGGTGATGCAGACGGCCATCGCCACGTCGGCCGGGCCATGGATGTCCGGCCTTGGCCGGCTCGACATCAGATTGTAGAGGGAGAGATCATGATTTCGGCCATTTCCAACACTGCCGGAACCACGGCACAAGGCGCCGCTGGCGCCACCGCCGCGCCGGGTTCGGGCACTGATTTCGACACTTTCCTGAAGATGCTGACGTCGCAATTGAAGAATCAGAACCCGCTGAACCCGATGGAGGGAACCGAATTCGCGGTGCAGCTTGCGACCTTTTCGGGGGTCGAGCAGCAGGCGCAGACGAACAAGCTGCTGGCGCAGATGGTCGCGCAGATGGGCGGCGGCGGTGGTCTTGGCCAGATGGCCGAGATGATCGGCAAGGAGGCGCGCACGACCTCGGCGGTCAAGTTCGGCGACAAGGCGCTGACGCTGGATCTGTCGCCGGATCCGGCAGCCGACAGCGTCACGCTGGTGACGCTGAACGGCAGCGGGCAGGTGATCAGCCGGGAAGAGATCGGCCCGGGCAGCGGGCAGATCGACTGGTTCGGCCGGGACGATCTGGGTGCGAAACTGCCCGATGGACAATATTCCTTCATCACCGAAAGCCTGCGCGAGGGCGAGGTGATCCGCGAGGATCCGGTCGGCGTCTATGCCCGCATCGTCGAAGCCGAAGCGGGCGAAGATGGCACGCGGCTGATCTTCGAGGGCGGCGCCTCGGCCCTGGCCAGCGAGATCGATGCCCTTCGCGAGGCAAGCTGACACAGGCACCGGCCCTTCCGCGACCCAGGCTGAAATCATCGGGCCGGCCATCAGGCCGCGCCGGTTCCGGCCAGGGGCCTTCGCGGCTGCGCCGCAGCGCCGGACTTGACGGCAAGCGCGCAACCGGGCAGCAGACGGCAACGTGATGTCAGGAAGGCTCGCCATGAGTTTCGAACGCAAGATCCGGATCGCGCCATCGATCCTGTCCGCCGACTTCGCCGATTTCGGGGCCGAAATCCGGGCGATCGAGGACCAGGGTGCCGATTGGGTTCATGTCGATGTCATGGACGGTCATTTCGTGCCGAACCTGACCTTCGGCCCGCCGGCTGTCAGGGCGTTCCGACCGCATGTGACGACCTTCATGGATGTCCACCTGATGATCGCGCCGGTCGATCCCTTCATCGAGGCCTATGCCGAAGCGGGCGCCGACTCGATCACCGCCCATGTCGAGGCCGGTCCGCATCCGCACCGCACGCTTCAGGCGATCCGTGCCACCGGCAGGAAGGCGGGCATCGCGCTCAATCCCGGGACAGCATTGGAAGCCGTGGAATATCTGCTGGATCTGTGCGACATGGTGCTGATCATGACGGTCAATCCGGGCTTCGGCGGGCAGAAGTTCATTCACGGTCAGCTAGACAAGATCGCCCGCCTGCGCGGCATGATCGGCGACCGGCCCATCCGCATTCAGGTCGATGGCGGCGTGGACCCCGGAACCGCTCCGCTGGTCGCCAAGGCGGGCGCGGATGTGCTGGTTGCCGGATCGGCGGTGTTCAAGGGCGGATCGGTCGATCGCCCGCAGATCTACGGCGACAACATCCGCGCCATCCGCGACGCCGCCGAAAGACGCTAGGGCCGGCGCTTCATCCCGGCCGGACGATCCTGTTCCGCCCCGCAGGCGCCAACGGGCGAAGCCGCCTGCCCGAGATTTGACAATCCCGCGCCGGCCGCGTTTGCTGCGGCGCGAAACCGCCACAGGAGGACGCGATGGATCTGGGCATCAAGGGCAAGCGGGGGCTGGTCTGCGCCGCCTCCAGAGGGTTGGGCCGCGGCTGCGCCGAGGCGCTGGCCGAGGCCGGGGTCGATCTGGTCATCAACAGCCGGACCGAGGCGCAGATCACCCAGACCGCCCGTGACATTGCCGAGAAATACGGCGTTTCCGTCATCCCGGTCGCCGCCGACATCACGACCGAAGAGGGCCGCGCCAGGGTGCTGGAGGCGGCGGGCGAGACCGACATCCTCGTGACCAATGCCGGGGGGCCGCCTCCGGGCAACTGGACCGACTGGGACCGCGACGATTTCATCCGGGCCATCGACGCGAACATGATGACCGGCATCGCGCTGATGCAGGCGCTTGTTCCGGGCATGATGCGGCGCGGCTGGGGCCGGGTGGTCAACATCACCTCGCAATCGGTCCGCTCGCCGATCCCGGCGCTGGGCCTGTCGAACACGGCGCGCGCGGGGCTGACGGGTTTCGTCGCCGGCATGTCGCGGCAGGTGGCCGGCCACGGCGTCTGTGTCAACAACATCCTGCCCGGCATCCACGCCACCGACCGCGCCGACAGCCTGGACAAGGGTGTTTCGGAACGGCAGGGCATCAGCATCGACGAGGCCCGCAAACAGCGCCAATCCGCGATCCCGACCGGCACCTATGGCCGCGCCGACGATTTCGGCGCCACCTGCGCCTTCCTGTGCAGCCAGCAGGCCCGCTTTATCATCGGTCAGAACGTCCTGCTGGACGGCGGCGCCCTGAACGTGACGATCTGAGCCGAACTTGCGGGTTTCGCCTGCCCCTGCTAGGGCAGGCGAAACCTGACCAAAAGAATCGGCCAGTCCCGTGACCATTCCGCCCCGACTCGAGGTTCAGAACCTCGTCCGTGCCTTCGACGGGCAACGCGTCGTGGATGAGGTATCCTTCACAATCGGCGCCGGCGAGGTCGCCTGCCTGCTGGGACCGTCGGGATGCGGCAAATCCACGACGCTGCGGATCGTCGCGGGCGTGGACATGCAGGACAGCGGATGCATCTTCGTCGATGGCGGGCTGGTCTGCGACACGCATTTCCGCATCCCGCCCGAGCGCCGCGCCATCGGGCTGATGTTTCAGGACTTCGCGCTGTTCCCGCATCTGCCGGTCAGCGAGAACGTGGCCTTCGGGCTGAAGGGCCGCTTTGCCGCCAACCGCGGCCGCGTGCTGGAACTGCTGGAACGCGTGGAGATGGACAATCATATCGACAGCTATCCGCACGAATTGTCCGGGGGCGAACAGCAGCGCGTCGCCCTGGCCCGCGCGCTGGCCCCGCGACCGCGCGTGCTGCTGATGGACGAGCCCTTCAGCGGCCTTGACGAGCGTTTGCGCGACGGCATCCGCGACGAGACCCTGTCGCTGCTGAAAGAGGAAGGCGCCGCCGTCCTGCTGGTCACGCACGAACCGGAAGAGGCGATGCGGATGGCGGACCAGATCCTGCTGATGCGCCACGGCCGGATCATGCAGCACGGCGCGCCCTATAATCTCTACAATGCGCCGGTTGACCGCCAGGCTGCCGCATTCTTCAGCGATATCAATGTCCTGACCGGCCGTGTCCAGGGCGCGCTGACCGACACGCCCTTCGGGCAATTCCTGACGCCGGGCGTTCCCGACGGCAGCGAGGTGGACATCGTGATCCGCCCGCAGCATCTGAAGATCGATTTCGACCGGGCCGGCCAGGGCCCCGCGCCCACGATCGAGAACGGCACCGCCGCCCGCGCCCGTGTGACCCGCGCCCGTTATCTGGGCCGGGAATCGCTGGTCGAATTCCGGACCGACCAGGGCGGCATCGCGCTGATCGCGACCGTGCCGGGGGTGTTCCTGCCACCCGAAGGCACGCCCATGTGGCTGATGCTGCGCCGCGACCGGGTCTTCGTCTTTCCCAGAAGCTGACGATCACTGCCCGGTCGCGGCGCGGTAATCCTGCAAGACCCGCGTCAGGTGCCGGCGGCGCAGGTCCGGATCGGCCAGCGCCGCGCAGATTGCCCGCGCCCGTTCCGAGATGCGCCCACATTCCGCCGGGTTGGCCCGTGCCCAGGCCAGTCTTTCCGCCAGATCGCCGCAGCCTTGCGCCAGCGGGACATAGTGCCGCCAGGGCTGGAACAGGCCGGAATGAAAGCCTTGCCAGTCGTCTTCCTCTTTCAGCACCACGGACCGGGTATTGGCCAGGGCCGCGAAATCCCGAAGTCCCGCCACACCGCCCAGGCAGATCAGATAGCGGTGCGACAGCAGAAACGCCTCGTCCGCGCGCCCGGTGGCCAGGCCGCCATGCCCGCGCCGGTCCAGCGCGGCGCGGTCCCCGGGCAGGAAGGCGGCATCGACATCGGTCGATCCGGCATGGGCGGCGACAAAGCCCAGACGGTCTGCCCCGGGCGGGGCACCGTCCTCTGCGGCATCGTCCGACAGCGCCCCGCGCCAGATGGCGCGGTCCCGCTTGTCCGGAAAGGGCGGATCGGCGCGGTCGGGATTGCCCAGAAAGGCATCGTTGCCCGGCCAATGCGCGCGCGGCGCGGGCCACAGGAACACGTTCTCGGCCCCGGCACGGCGACTGGGGGCCAGGATCGGGCGGCCGATCCGCGCACCGTCCCCGGCACCGGCGCGGCAGGCTGGCTGCATGTCGATGTAGTAAAGCCCCCGCGACGCGACCTCGGCGATGTCGTTCACCGCCGCCGCGACGTTCATCCAGCGCGGAAAGGCCGGGTCCAGGTGAAAGCGCCGCCCGGCATCGGGCAGGATCGGCAGCGGCACGCCACCGCGCGCGGCGACCTTGCCGGTCGCCGCGTCGAAGGTGGCGAACTGGCCGGAACAGGCGGCGAAACCCACCGGTTTCATCCGTATCCGCGCCGGCCGGGCAAAGGCTGCAAGCCCGCCTGCGATGCGGTCGTGATCGGCGGCGGGGATGGCGGCGCACGGGGTGTTCAGCATCCGGTCCAGCGCCGGCAGATAGCCGGCCCGCTTGCGCCGCAGGCCCGGCCCCGGCAGGTCCGGACAGGTCGGCAGGTCGAAATACGGCGCCAGCGCATCGCGGTAATCGGCGGGACCGGCCTTGTCGATGTCGATCTGGATCAGCTCCGGGCGGCCCGCGAAATGGCTGCGGACGGCGGCCAGATGCGCGTCCCAGTCGGCCTGCCACAGATCGGCCAGGTCGGGCAGGCCGACGCCGCGGGCCTGGGCGCAGGCGCGCGCATAGCGGCCGCCGCGATGCCGGTAGCGGCTGATGATCCAGTCCTCGACCCGGCGCGTGTTCAGCAGGAAGACCGAACCCGGGAAGCTGCGGTCCAGATAGGCGAAATCGCGGAACGCCTCGACGATGGGCAGGTTGATCGAGCGCACCGATTCCATGTCGGTGAAGGCCGTCACATGCGCCCAGGGTTGCAGCGGTGCCCGGCCCGACAGCTTCGAGAAGGCGATATCCTCGGCCAGTCCGTTTTCCTCCCAATGCACGGTCGGAATGCCGTTCATCGCGAAGAGACGCGCGATGAAGGTCGTGCCGCATTTGTTGAAACCGATCTGGAAGAACTTGCGCGACAGGACGGGCCTCGAGGCTGGCGGCGGATGACCGATCTTGTCGGGCGGTCGGGCGATGCTGTCAATCGCCCGGTCCGGCCGGCCCGAAAGCGCCGCTTTCGCGACCGCATGCGACAAGGGGCTTGCCTCGGGCGCGGGGCGCGGATAGCTGTCGGGACAGGATTTCGGGAGAATCCGGCCCGGCGCCGGTGCCGAAGGAGCAGCCGCCCCGGCGAACTCTCAGGCCAAAGGACCGTCATCCGTCAGAACTCTGGAGAGTGGCCGGAAGGCCCGCCGAAGGGATAACGATCTCAGGCGCCCGGCCATGATGGTGCGGGCAGGGACAGAGGGGGCATCGCGGGGCGGGTTTTCCGCCGAAACGATGCCGGCTGTCCGGCGAGGAAAGAGGGGGCCAGATGGGCCAGGAACTGCGCCGGACCGGGCTTTACGATCTGCATGTCGCCCAAGGCGGCAAGATGGTGCCCTTCGCCGGCTGGGAGATGCCGGTGCAATACCCGATGGGCGTGATGGCCGAACATCTGCACAGCCGCGCCCATGCCGGCCTGTTCGATGTCAGCCATATGGGACAGGTTCTGGTGCGCCCGCTGGACGGCAATCCCCAGACCGCCGCGCTGGCGCTGGAAAAGCTGATCCCGGCCGATGTTCTGGGACTGCCGGAAGGACGCCAGCGCTATGGCCTGTTCACCAATGCGGCTGGCGGTATTCTGGACGATCTGATGATCGCCAATCGCGGCGATCACTATCTGCTGGTCGTCAATGCCGCCTGCGCCGATCAGGACATCGCCCATCTTCAAGGCCTTGCCGGTGTCGCGGTGCAGCCGGTCACGGATCGCGGGCTTCTGGCCCTGCAGGGCCCAGAGGCGGCGGCGGTCCTGTCCGCGCTGATCCCCGACGCGACGGGAATGCGCTTCATGGACAGCCGGGCCGCGGACTGGCAGGGGGCCGGTCTGTGGATCTCGCGTTCGGGCTATACCGGCGAGGACGGGTTCGAGATTTCGGTCCCGGAGGCGGTTCTGGAACGCTTCGCCAAGGCCCTGCTGGCCGATGACCGGGTCGCGCCCATCGGCCTTGGCGCGCGCGACAGCCTGCGGCTGGAGGCGGGAATGCCGCTTTACGGACATGACATGGACAAGGATGTGCTGCCCGCCGAGGCCGGGCTGGGCTGGTCCATCCCCAAGGTCCGCCGCAGGGGCGGGGCGCGGGCGGGCGGATTTCCGGGCGCGGATCCGGTGCTGGCGCAGCTGGCCGACGGCGCCGCCGTCACCCGGCGCGGCCTGCGTCCCGAAGGCCGCGCCCCGATCCGCGAAGGCGTGCCGGTCTTTGCCGGATCCGAGGGCGGCGAGGCGATCGGCGCGGTCTCGTCGGGCGGCTTCGGCCCCTCGGTCGGCGGCCCCGTCGCGATGGCGCGAATCCCGTCGGACATCGCCGATGGCGCGGTGCTTTTTGCCGCGTTGCGCGGCAAGCGGCTGCCGGTCGTCGTCACCCCCCTGCCCTTCATCACGCCCTCTTACAAACGCTGAGGAACCCCATGCTGAAATACACCGAAGATCATGAATGGCTGCGCGAGCAGGACGGCGAGATCACCGTCGGCATCACCCGGCACGCCAGCGAGCAGCTGGGCGACGTGGTGTTCATCGAATTGCCCGAAACGGGCCGCAAGGTCGAGGCGGGCGAGGAGATCGTGGTGATCGAATCGGTCAAGGCCGCCTCTGACATCAGCGCGCCGGTCGCGGGCGTGATCACGGCGATCAATGCCGACCTGGCCGAGACCCCCGGCGGCGTGAACGACGACCCGATGGCGGCCTGGTTCTTCCGCATCAAGCCGGCGGAACCGGATGCGATGGACGGCTTCATGGACGAGGCCGCCTATCACGACCTGATCGGATGAGAGCCGAGGCCGGGCCTGCGGCCCGGCGAAGGCCGGGGGCGCTTCGCCCCCCGGACCCCCCGAGGATATTTGACGACCAAGGCAGGCCCGGCGGGTGCTGCACGACGGAGATGCGGATGAGCAGCTGGACACCGACCGACTACAACCCCGACGATTTCGCCAATCGCCGTCACATCGGTCCCTCGCCCGACGAGATGGCCGAGATGCTGACGGCAATCGGTGCGGACAGCCTGGATGCGCTGATCGACCAGACCGTGCCCAAGGCGATCCGGCAGGACCGTCCGCTGGACTGGCCCGCCCTGTCCGAGGCCGCGCTGCTGGCCCGGATGCAGGAGGTCGCGGCCGGGAATCGCGTCATGACCAGCCTGATCGGGCAGGGTTATTACGGCACCGTCACGCCGCCCGCGATCCAGCGCAACATCCTGGAAAACCCGGCCTGGTACACCGCCTATACCCCCTACCAGCCCGAAATCGCGCAGGGCCGGCTGGAGGCGCTGCTGAATTATCAGACCATGGTCGCCGACCTCACCGGGCTGCCCGTCGCCAATGCCAGCCTGCTGGACGAGGCGACGGCGGCGGCCGAGGCGATGGCGATGGTGCGCCGGCAGGCCAAGTCCGGCGCCGATGCCTTCTTCGTGGCCGATGATCTGCATCCCCAGACCATCGCCGTGATCGAGACGCGGGCCGCGCCCCTTGGCATCCGCATCCTCAAGGGCGGGGTCGGCGATCTGAAGGCCGATCAGGTCTTCGGCGCGATCTTCCAGTATCCCGGCACCCATGGCCATGTCCGCGACCTGACGCCCGAGATCGCGGCGCTGCACGAGACCAGGGCGCTGGCCATCGTGGCTACCGATCTGCTGGCCCTCTGCCTGCTGCGCGAACCCGGCGCCATGGGCGCCGACATTGCCGTGGGCAGCGCCCAGCGATTCGGGGTGCCGATGGGCTATGGCGGCCCCCATGCGGCCTTCATGGCCTGCCGGGACGCGCTGAAACGCGCCATGCCGGGCCGGATCGTGGGCGTCTCCGTCGATTCCGGCGGCAATCAGGCCTATCGCCTGTCGTTGCAGACCCGCGAACAGCATATCCGGCGCGAGAAGGCGACCAGCAATGTCTGCACGGCGCAGGCCCTGCTGGCGGTGATGGCCAGTTTCTATGCGGTGTTCCACGGGCCGGTGGGGCTGCGGGCCATCGCGCAGCGGGTGCATCTGAATGCGGCGACGCTGGCCAATGCGTTGCGCGCCGCCGGGGCCGAGGTCGCGCCCGAGGCGTTCTTCGACACGATCACGGTCAAGGTCGGCGTGGGTCAGGCCGGAATCCTGGCCGCCGCCGAACAGCGCGGCATCAATCTGCGCCGCGTGGGCCGCGACCGCGTCGGAATCAGCCTCGACGAGACGACCGATGCGGGCGTGATCGCGCGGCTGCTGGATGCCTTCGGGATCGACGATCCCGCCGCCCCTGCCGACCGGCCCGCAATCCCCGACGATCTGCTGCGCGACAGCGACTACCTGACCCATCCCGTCTTTCACATGAACCGCGCCGAATCCGAGATGATGCGCTACATGCGCCGATTGTCGGACCGCGATCTGGCGCTGGACCGGGCGATGATCCCGCTGGGTTCCTGCACCATGAAGCTGAACGCCGCGGCCGAGATGATGCCGATCACATGGCCTGAATTCGGCCGCCTGCATCCCTTCGCGCCGCGCCATCAGGCGGCGGGCTATGCCGAGGCGATCGGCGATCTGACCGACAAGCTGTGCGAGATCACCGGCTATGACGCCTTCTCGATGCAGCCCAACAGCGGTGCGCAGGGCGAATATGCGGGGCTGCTGACGATCCAGGCCTGGCACCGGTCGCGCGGCGACGATCAGCGCGATGTCTGCCTTGTCCCGGCCAGCGCCCATGGCACCAACCCGGCCAGCGCACAGATGTGCGGCATGAAGGTCGTGGTGGTGAAATCCGCCCCCAATGGCGATATCGACCTGGAGGATTTCGCCGACAAGGCGGCCAAGGCCGGGACCGCGCTGGCGGCGGTGATGATCACCTATCCCAGCACGCATGGCGTCTTCGAGGATACCGTGCGCGAGGTCTGCCGGATCACCCATGATCATGGCGGGCAGGTCTATATCGACGGGGCCAACCTGAACGCGCTGGTCGGGCTGGTCAAGCCGGCCGAGATCGGCGGCGATGTCAGCCACCTGAACCTGCACAAGACCTTCGCCATTCCGCATGGCGGCGGCGGGCCGGGCATGGGCCCGATCGGCGTCAAGGCGCATCTGGCCCCGCATCTGCCGGGCGACCCGCGCGAGGATGGCAGCGGAGCGGTCGCGGCCGCGCCCTATGGCAGCGCCTCGATCCTGCTGATTTCCTGGGCCTATTGCCTGATGATGGGGGGCGAGGGGCTGACCCAGGCGACACGGGTGGCGATCCTGAACGCCAATTACATCGCCAGCCGTCTGGCGGGCGCCTATCCGATCCTGTTCATGGGCAATCGCGGCCGGGTGGCGCATGAATGCATTCTGGACACGCGGCCCTTTGCCGACCATGGCGTGACCGTGGACGATATCGCCAAGCGGCTGATCGACAACGGCTTTCACGCCCCCACGATGAGCTGGCCGGTCGCCGGCACGCTGATGGTGGAACCCACGGAATCCGAAACCAAGGCCGAGATCGACCGCTTCATCACCGCCATGCTGGCGATCCGGGACGAGATCACCGAGATCGCCGAGGGACGCATCGGCGCCGAGGACAGCCCGCTGCGCCGCGCCCCGCACACGGTCGAGGATCTGGTCGCCGATTGGGACCGGCCCTATAGCCGGGAACAGGGCTGCTTTCCGGCCGGTTCGTTCCGCGTGGACAAATACTGGCCGCCGGTCGGGCGGGTCGACAACGCCTATGGCGACCGCAACCTGGTCTGCACCTGCCCGCCGCTGGACAGCTATGCCGAGGCGGCGGAATAGGTTCCTGCGCGCTGGCATGGCGGGCCCGTGCGGGCCCGTGCGGCCGCGACCCGCGAGCCGCGACGCCGGTTGAGGCCCCCGTGATCCAGGGCGATGTTTGCGGTATCGGCCGCGGGCGGGGATGGAACCGGCATGTCTCTGCCGGTCTTTCCTTTCCAGACCCGCCGGCAGCCGGCACCTTTGCGCCGACCGGACGGGCCCGGACAGGAAAGGAGACATCATGTCAGCATCCGTTTCTCATGCCGCGACGCCGCAGAGCGCCCGCGAAGAACTGGTCGCGACCGCGATGGCGTTGCCGGCCGTTCTGGCTGTCGTCGTGGGCCTCGTCGATTATTTCAGCCACGAATCGGGCATCCGGGGAACGCCCGGCGCATTGCTGGTGACGGGCGGATCGCTGGTGCTGGCCATCACCGCCTTCGCGGTGGGCCGCATGGCCCCCGGCGCCTGGCGCACGACGCTGACCGTGATGATCCTGGTCGGCGCGGCGCTGACCGCGCTGGCGGCATGGTTTCTTGAAAGCGTGCTGATCGTGCTTGGCATGGTTCTGCTGATGGCCTGCTGGGCGGTTTTCATCATGGTCGCGAGGTAGATCCGATGACACGCGTGATGACGATTCTTCCCCTTGTGGCCGCCTTCGCCCTGCCGGCGGCGGCGCAACAGACCGAATGGCCCACCTTTCAGGGCGATCTGAAGGCGCAGAAATACGCCCGCTCGACCCAGATCACGCCCCAGAATGTCGGCCAGCTTGAAAAGGCGTGGGAGCTTCATACGGGCGACGTCTCGGACGGGTCGGGCGATATTCCGGGCACGGTCTGGTCGGCCACCCCGATCCTGGCCAATGACATGCTGTATGTCGGCACGCCCTTCTATCGCATTCTGGCCGTCCGGCCCGATACGGGCAAGGTCGAATGGACCTATGATCCGCAGACCGAACTGAAGGCCCTGACCCAGCCCGAGTTGAAGAACCGCGGCGTCGCCTATTGGCAGGCCAGCGACGGCAGCACCGGCCCCTGCAGCAAGCGGGTCTATATCGGCACGATGGATGCGCGCCTGCATGCCGTGGACGCCGAGACCGGCAGGCTGTGCCCGGATTTCGGCGATGCCGGGATCCTGGATGTGAACCAGTGGAACAAGCCCGACGCCAATTTCCCGCTGTCGCAGTTGCAGCCGCCCACGGTGACGGGCGACACGCTGATCATGGGCTGGGCCGGCAAGGACTGGTACGATGCCGAGAACCCTCTGGGATCGGTGTTCGCGGTCGATGCGCGCACCGGCAAGCGCAAATGGACCTATCAGTCGATCCCGCAGGATTATGACGGACTGACCGGCACCGCGAATGTCTGGACCGCCATGTCGGTGGACGAGGAAAACGGCCTGGTCTATCTGCCCGTGTCCAGCCCCAGCCCGGATTTCTATGGCGGCACCCGGCTCGACCCGATTCCGCAAGCCACCTCGATCACCGCACTGGAGGTCGAGACCGGCAGGGTCGCCTGGTCGCGCCAGCTGGTCCATCACGACATCTGGGATTACGACATCAACGCCGCCCCGACGCTGGTCGATATCCGGAAGAATGGCCAGACGATTCCGGCGCTGGTCGCCACCACCAAGATGGGCCTCTATTTCGTCCTGAACCGCCTGACCGGCGAGCCGGTCTATCCGATCGAGGAAATGCCCGTCCCCGCCAGCGATGTCGAGGGCGAGAAGGCCGCGCCGACGCAGCCGATGACGCGACTGCCCGAACCCGCGACCGCTGATGACTGGGGCGGCGTGTTCCGCCTGGCCGATTGGGCCTCGTTCGGCTTCTGCTCGGCCAAGGCGGCCGACCTGCGCTATGAGGGCCGCTATACGCCGCCTTCGCTGCGGGGAACACTGACCTTTCCGGCGACGGCGGGCGGGATGCAGTGGGGCGGCGGCACGGTCGATCCCGACACCGGCATCTACTATGTCAACAGCTCGAAGATCGTGCAGATCTATCAGCTGATCCCGCGCGAGGAATATGACCGCCTGACCTCGGGCGGCAGCGAGGCCGGGGGCGGCTTGTTTCCCCAGAACGGCGCGCCATACGGGTTCCGGCTGACCAATTTCCTCAATCCCTTGGGCATGCCCTGCTGGAAACCGCCCTATGGCACGATGTCGGCGGTCGATCTGAAGACCGGCGAAACGCTGTGGAAGGAACCTTTCGGCCAGGTGCAGAAATGGGGCTTCTACATGCCCGAAAGCTGGGGTTCACCCACCATTGGGGGCCCGGTTCTGACCAAATCGGGGCTGATCTTCATCGGTGCCTCGATGGATGCGCGGGTCCGGGCCCTGGAAGCGAAGACCGGCAAGGTCCTGTGGAAGGCGCAGGTCGATGCCCCGGCCGTGTCCATTCCGGCGGTCTATGACTACAAGGGCCGCGAATATGTCGTCTTCACCGCGGGCGGAAACTCGATCGTCAAGCCCCAGGTGGGCGATCAGCTGGTGGCTTTCGCGCTGCCGCAATCGTCGGATCAGGCCCGATAGGACAAGGGGCCCCGCTGCGCCGCGCCGGGGCCCTGCGGCCTATAGCCCGGTCTCTTCCGGCAGGCCCAGCATCAGGTTCATGTTCTGCACCGCCGCGCCGGACGCGCCCTTGCCCAGATTGTCCAGCACCGCGACCAGCGTCGCGCAACCCAGCGAATCGTCGCCATGGACGCTGATCCGCATCATGTTGGTGCCGTTCAGCGCCGTCGGAACGATTCGCGCGCCGATCGCCTCCGGGCTTTCGACCGCGACGAATTGCTGGCCCGCATAATGGTCCGACAGGGCCTCGCGCAGGGCGGCAAGGGACCGGCTGTCATCCAGATGCAGCGGCACCTGCACCGCCATTCCTTGCGCGAAATTGCCGACCGAAGGCGCAAAGACCGGCTGCACCAGAAGCCCGGTATAGGCCATGATCTCGGGGATGTGCTTGTGGTTCTGCGCAAGGCCATAGACGAAATGCGCCGGCGCGCCGCCATCGTGATATTCGCTGATCAGCGCCTTGCCGCCGCCGGTATAGCCGCTGACCGCGTTGATGGCGACGGCCTCTTCCTCGTCGATCAGGCCGGCCGCGATCAGCGGCGCGATGATCGCGATGGCGCCGGTCGAATAGCAGCCCGGATTGCTGAGCAGCCGCGCGCCCGCGATCTGGTCGCGGACACCTTGGGCCAGTTCCGCGAAGCCATAGACCCAGTTTTCATCGACCCGATGCGCGGTCGAGGCGTCGATCAGCCGCACGTCCAAATCGCGGGTCAGATCCACCGCCTCGCGCGCGGCATCATCGGGCAGGCAGAGGATGGCGATGTCGGCGGCGGCAAAGGCCTCGCGCCGGGCATCGGCATCCTTGCGGCGTTCCGGGTCGATCTGGATCAGCGCGATATCGTCGCGGCCCAGCAGGCGGTCGCGGATCTGCAGACCCGTCGTGCCGGATTCGCCGTCGATGAAGATGCTGTGCGCCATGATCGAACCTCCAGGGGGACGCGCAGCTTATAGGCGATCGGTCGCGGCTTCACAATCGCGGGACCGCGGGTCAGGTCGCGCACAGGTCCGAACGGGTCAGGAACCGCTTTTCGCGCCCGTTATCCAGGCTGAACATGCCGCCCCGGCCGGGCACCACGTCGATGGTCAGATCGGTATGTTTCCAGGTCTCGTACTGGCTGGCCGAGATATAGAAGGGCGCGCCGCCGATCTCGCCGATCTTCACGTCGCGTTCGCTGACCTTGAAGTCGTCCTGCGGGTAACACATCGGGCTGGACCCGTCGCAGCATCCGCCCGACTGGTGGAACAGGACCGGCCCGTGATCGGCCGTGATTTCCTCGATCAGTTGCAGGGCTTCCGGTGTCGCGGTGACGGTGCTCATGATTTCAACCTCCTCCTGAGGAATGTCAGGACCTGCTTTTCCTCGGGTCGCAGATCCGGCTTTTTCAGATTGTCCGCGATCTTCTCGCGCAGTTCCAGCTTCAACCCGCCCGACAGATAGGCGTCGATGATCTGCGGATGAACATAGCATTTGCGGCAGATCGCGGGCGTGTTGCCCAGGGTCGCGGCGACGGTCTCGATCGCCTCGCGGACATTGGCCCGGGCGGCGGCCTCGCTGTCGGCGGCCTCGTATTCCGCCAGCGCCAGCGCGGCCAGCACGGTGCCGGTCCAGGTGCGGAAATCCTTGGCCGTCACCTCGCGCCCGGAAATGTCGCGCAGGTAATCGTTGACCTCGGTCGAACTGACCTCGCGTCGCTGGCCGTCCTCGTCGAGATACTGAAACAGGTGCTGGCCCGGAACGTCCTGGGCGGCGCGGACGATTTTCGCCACGCGGGCGTTGCGGATATCCAGATCCCATTCCTTGCCGCCCTTGCCCTTGAAGCGGAACCGCACCTCGGACCCGGCGAAGGTCACATGGCGGTCGCGAAGGGTGGTCAGGCCGTGGGACCTGTTCTCCTTTACATAGCCGCTGTTGCCGACGCGGATCATGGTGTTTTCCAGCAGCCAGACGATCGTGGCCAGAACCTTTTCGGCGGGCAGGCCACGGCGGCCCATGTCCTTGTCCACCTGGCGGCGGATCCGGGGCAAGGCGGTCGCGAATTCCAGCATGTGATCGTATTTCGCACTGTCGCGCACCTCGCGGAAATCGGGGTGATAGCGGTATTGCTTGCGCCCCTTCGCATCGCGCCCCGTCGCAAGGATGTGGCCGCGCGGGTCGGGGCAGATCCAGACATCCTCGTAGGCCGGCGGGATGGCCAGCGCGGCCAGACGCTTGCGTTCGGCCTTGTCGCGGATCGTGCGGCCCCTGGCATCGCGGTAGGAAAAACCCCTGCCCGCGCGGATGCGGGTGATCCCCGGCATGTCGTCGTTGACATAGATCAGGCCGGCGCCGGTGGCGGCGTCCTCGGCATCGAGGATGGGGCTTTCGGTATCCTTGGGCATCGGGACGATCCGGCAGGGAGGAGACGTGATGTCCCAACGCCGCAAGGCCCCCGCAGGTTGCGGGGAGGGGACGGCCCCGAAGGGCCGCCCCGCTTGGCATCAGAAGAAGCCCAGCTTCTTGGGGCTGTAGCTGACCAGCATGTTCTTGGTCTGCTGGTAATGGTCCAGCATCATCCGGTGGTTCTCGCGCCCGATACCCGATTGCTTGTAGCCGCCGAAGGCCGCGTGCGCCGGATAGGCGTGATAGCAATTGGTCCAGACCCGGCCCGCCTTGATCGCGCGGCCGAAGCGATAGCAGGTATTGGCCTCGCGCGACCAGACGCCTGCGCCCAGCCCGTAGAGGGTGTCGTTGGCGATCGACAGCGCCTCGTCATCGTCCTTGAAGGTGGTCACGGACACGACCGGGCCGAAGATCTCTTCCTGGAAGACCCGCATCTTGTTGTTGCCCTTAAGCACCGTCGGCTCGATATAATAGCCGCTGGACAGATCGCCCCCCAGATCGGCCGCCTTGCCGCCGGTCAGCACCTCGGCACCTTCCTTGCGGCCGATGTCGAAATAGGACAGGATCTTTTCCTTCTGCTCGCTGCTGGCCTGCGCGCCGACCATCGTTTCGGAATCGCGCGGATCGCCCTGCTTGATCGCCTTCACGCGGGCCAGGGCGCGGTCCATGAACCTGTCATAGATCGATTCGTGGATCAGCGCGCGCGACGGGCAGGTGCAGACCTCGCCCTGGTTCAGCGCGAACATCACGAAACCCTCGATCGCCTTGTCGAAGAAATCGTCATCCTCGCGGGCCACGTCCTGGAAGAAGACGTTCGGCGACTTGCCGCCCAGTTCCAGCGTCACCGGAATCAGGTTCTCGGACGCGTATTGCATGATCAGCCGGCCGGTCGTCGTCTCGCCGGTGAAGGCGATCTTGGCGATGCGGTTGCTGGAGGCCAGGGGCTTGCCCGCTTCCAGACCGAAGCCGTTGACGACGTTCAGCACGCCCGGCGGCAGCAGATCGGCGATCAGATCCATCAGGACCATGATCCCCGCCGGGGTCTGTTCGGCCGGTTTCAGCACCACGCAATTGCCCGCCGCCAGCGCCGGGGCCAGCTTCCAGGTGGCCATCAGGATCGGAAAGTTCCACGGAATGATCTGGCCCACCACGCCCAGCGGCTCGTGGAAGTGATAGGCGACGGTATCATGGTCGATCTCGGAAATGCCGCCTTCCTGCGCGCGCAGGACGCCCGCGAAATAGCGGAAGTGATCGACCGCCAGCGGCAGGTCCGCGGCCATCGTCTCGCGGATGGGCTTGCCATTATCCCAGGTCTCGGCGGTGGCCAGCAGTTCCAGATTGGATTCGATCCGGTCGGCGATCCTGTTGAGGATGTTGGACCGTTCGGCGACCGAGGTCTGGCCCCACTTGTCCCGGGCGGCGTGGGCGGCGTCCAGGGCGGCCTCGACATCCTCGGCACCGGATCGGGCGATCTCGCCGATCTCGCCTCCGGTGATGGGCGTCGTGTTCATGAAATACTTGCCCGATTTCGGCGCCACCCAGGTGCCGCCGATGAAGTTGTCATAGCGTTTGGCAAAGGGCAGCACGCCCACGCCCTTGAATTCGTGCGTCTGGTCGTTCGGCATTGTCTTGATCCTCCTCTCGTCCCGGCATTTCCTGACCGGGCCTGGGTCACAGTTTGGGATGCTGAGGATTCGATTCAACGCAGGCGGGATCGCCATCGCGTGAACCTGTCTCGCGGGTGAGACAGGTGTCGGAACTTATCGACGGCGGCACGCCCCGCGCCGGGCCGGCCGCGCCGATGACGTTCTCCGGCGCCGGCTATCTGTCCGCCAGACCCAGCCGCGCCATGCGCCGATACATCGTCGCCCGTCCGATCCCCAGGGCGCGCGCGGCGGCCGAGACGTTGCCCTCGGCCCGCGCCAGGGCCCGCGTCACGGCGGCTCGTTCGGCCCGGTCGAAACCCTGCATGTCATCCTCGCGGCCCAGAAGATCGGCGGCGGGGCGCGGCTTGATCGCGCCTTCGCGTTCCAGCCCCATGGCGCGCCGCGCGGCACGGGTCGCGCCGATGGCCAGGTCGTCCTTGTCCACCGCCAGAAGCAGCGTCGCCTCGGTTCCGTCGCCCGAGGCGACGACGATCCGCGCATCCGGGAACGAGGCGCGAAAGAACACCGCTTCGATCGCCCGCGCGGTCTGGGCCACCTGCGCACCGATCAGGCGGTTGTAGCGTTCGGTCTGGTCGGCGCGGGCGGAACTGACATCCAGGGCCGCCATCAGCCGTCCGTCCGGCCCCCAGATCGGCGCATCCATGCAGGACATCCCGGTATTGCGGGTGCGGAAATGTTCGTCGCGATGGATGGTGACCTGCCGCGCCTCGGCCAGGCAGGTGCCGATGCCGTTGGTGCCCTGCGCGGCCTCGGACCAGTCCATGCCCTGCCACAGACCCCAGTCGCGGAATTGCGCCGCATCGCCATCGCTGACGCGCTGATCCAGCACCACGCCCGCCGCATCGGTCAGCAGCACGTTGCAGCCCGACAGGCAGACCAGGTTGTAGAGCTGGTCCAGCTGCGGTGCCGCGACTTTCAGGAAATGCTCCATCGCCTGTCGCCGGGCCGACAATTCCGCCAGGCTCAGGCGTTCAGGACCGCGGGCATCGCCCGGATCCAGCCCATGCTTCAGCAGCGAGCGGCGCCAGGATGCCGCCAGCGCCGAGGTCGCGGATTTCGACTGCGACTGCTCGGCCACCAGATCCGCGTGGCTGCGATGCGCCATGATTCCCCCCAATCGCGACGAGTATAGCAGATCGCGGTATCGGAGATTTACGACTTTCGTCGCAGAATCAGCGGACCGGGCCCTCGGGCTTGATCAGCCCGTCCTCGATCCGGTCGCCATCCTCCCCGTCCCTGCCCCCGTTCCGGTCCTGTCCGTTCCGATCTGCCGGCATGGCGGCCGCGCCGCGATCGCCGCCCATGCTGCCTGCGGCGCGGGCCGTGCGCGGCTGATAGGGCGGCAGGTCGGTGCCGTCGCGATACAGAAGCGAATTGCCCTTGTGAAACAGATGCAGCGCCTGCGGATCGGCGGTCAGCCGCACCGTGCTGCCCTTCAGCCCCGGATGAATGCCGGACAGCTTGGCGATGATCGGCACCGCACCGCCCTGGGTGCCGAAATAAAGCAGCGTCACCTCGCCCAGGGCCTCGGTCAGATCGACCTTGCCTTCGAACAGGGCGGTGCCGTCGGTCTCGCGCATGTCCTCGGGGCGGACGCCCAGATTGATCTCCATCCCCTCGTCGCCGGGGCGCGTGGGGATCGCCACCTGCGCCTGGCCGCCGCCGTCCAGTGCCACGCCGGTCATCTCGCCGACCGCCGTCACCTTGCCCGGCAGCAGGTTCATCGCCGGGCTGCCGATGAACTGGGCCACGAATTCGTTCACCGGACGTTCATACAATTCCAGCGGCGCGCCGACCTGCGCGATGCCGCCGCCCGCCAGCACCACGATGCGGTCGGCCAGCGTCATCGCCTCGGTCTGGTCATGGGTGACATAGATCATCGTCCGGTCGGGCATCGAGGCCTTCAGCTGCGCGATCTCGATCCGCGTCGCCACCCGCAGCGCGGCGTCCAGGTTCGACAGCGGCTCGTCGAACAGATAGACCTTGGGGTCGCGCACGATGGCCCGGCCGATCGCCACCCGCTGCCGCTGGCCGCCTGACAGGGCCTTGGGCAGCCGGTCCAGATAGGGCGTCAGTTGCAGCATCCGGCCGGCGCGGTCGGTCGCCTCGCGGATCTCGGCCCTGGACTTGCCGGCGATCTGCAGCGCGAAGGCCATGTTGTCGCGAACCGTCATGTGCGGATAAAGCGCATAGGACTGAAACACCATCGCGATGCCGCGCTGGCTGGGCGGGATGTCGTTCATCCGCTGGTCGTCGATCTGCAGGTCGCCGCCGGTGATCCGTTCCAGCCCCGCGATCATGCGCAGCAGCGTGGACTTGCCGCAGCCCGAAGGCCCGACAAAGACGATGAACTCGCCCGAGGCGATCTCCAGGTCGATATCGCGCAGAACCTGCACGTCGCCATAGGACTTGGCGATGTCCTTCAGTTTCAGATCGGCCATCCCGCGTTTCCTCCCCGTTCAGCCCTCGATGACCTGGACCTGCCACGGCGCCAGCCCGCCGACCTCTTCCTCCGAAAGATTGGCGCGGATCCGCAGGGTCTGTTCGCTGTCGGCGCGGGTGAAGGACAGGATCGGGCCGTCGGCCTTCATGTCGCTCATGCTGCCCAGGCGCAGCGCCGAATGCTTGTTGCGCAGGCCGATGGCCCAGCGATAATGATGCAGCACCGATTGCGCATCGGCCTCTTGCGCGACGACGGTGCGTTGCAGATGGGCATGCGGCACGGGCAGCCAGGGCTGGCTGGTCGAGAAGCCGCCATTCACGCCCATATCCCAGACCATCGGCGTCCGGGATCCGTCGCGCCCCTTGTATTCGGGCCAGAATTCGATCCCATAGGGATCGCGCAGATCCTCGAACTGCAATTCGGCCTCGGGCAGGCCCAGCTCTTCGCCCTGATACAGGCAGACGCTGCCGCGCAGGCACATCAGCAGCGTGCAATAGGCCTTGGCGGCCTGATCGGTCAGGCTCCAGCGGCTGATATGGCGCATCACGTCGTGGTTCGACATCGCCCAGCAGGGCCATGCGTTCGGCGCGATGCTGTGCAGCCGGTCAAAGACCTCGACCACGCGCGCCGCCTGCAAGCCGTCGCCCGACAGGAAATCGAACACATAGGACATCTGCACCCGGCCGGGCACGCCCGTATAATCCTCCAGCAGTTCCAGCCCGCGCTCGCTGTCGCCGATCTCGCCCACGACGACGGCGCCATGCGGTTTCAGCATCGCCGCAAAGCGTTCGAGGAATTTCAGGTTCTCGGGCTGCGACTTGTCGTATCGGTGGCTTTGATGGTTGTAGGGGTTCACCGCCGGCGCGGTATCGGCCTTGCGCAGCTCCGGCGCCAGCGGCGGGTTGTCGCGCAATTTCCGGTCGTGGAAATAGAAATTGATCGTGTCCAGACGAAAGCCGTCCACGCCCTTGTCCAGCCAGAAGGCCGTCATCTCCAGCAGCGCGTCCTGAACCTCCGGGTTGTGGAAATTCAGATCCGGTTGCGCCGACAGGAAGTTGTGCAGGTAGTATTGTTCGCGCCGGCCTTCCCATTGCCAGGCACTGCCGCCGAACAGCGACAGCCAGTTGTTCGGCGGCGTCCCGTCGGGCTTGGGATCGGACCAGACATACCAGTCGGCCTTGGCATTGTCGCGGCTGGCGCGGCTTTCCTTGAACCACGGATGTCGGTTCGAGGTATGCGACATCACGAGGTCGATCATCACCTTCAGGCCCAGCTCATGCGCCCGCTCGATCAGCCAGTCGAAATCCTCCATCCCGCCGAAGATCGGGTCGATGCCGCGATAATCGCTGACATCATAGCCGAAATCCTTCATCGGCGAGGTGAAGAAGGGCGAGATCCAGAC
>Ga0163108_10000490_pt1 | contig 29603 bp, 28 predicted proteins | sample Fk1155metaG_FD_109644 | JGI IMG/M metagenome (GOLD analysis project Ga0163108, IMG submission 109644) | Marine microbial communities from the Central Pacific Ocean - Fk160115 155m metaG | ecosystem: Environmental > Aquatic > Marine > Oceanic > Photic zone | place: The Central Pacific Ocean...
ACTAGATTAGCTGCCCATGTAACTTTAGTTGGACGAAATGTTGATTTAGAAATTGCGGAAGATTTACTGCAAGATTTATTAAGAGCAAGCGATAGAAGAACCACAATTGATCAAATACAAAAAAAAGTTGCAGAACATTTCAATGTCAAAATATCAGATATGCATTCAGCAAGAAGATCAAGAACTGTTGCTAGACCAAGACAAGTAGCGATGTTTTTGTCTAAAAATTTAACTACAAGATCACTTCCCGAAATTGGTAGAAAATTTGGTGGCAGAGATCATACAACAGTGATTCATGCTATAAAAAAAATACAAGAATTAGTAAAAAATGATTCAAGCCTCTCGGAAGATCTAGAAATTTTAACCCGCTCTTTACAAAGTTAAAATTTTTTTTTGTTTAAAAAACTGCTATAATAAGCTTCTAAATTAATGAAACTACAATTGCCGAAATCTAATTTTGCGAAATCACTTTCATTCGTTCAGAATATTGTTGAGAGCAAAGGTACGATTCCTATTTTAGCAAATGTTCTGCTTGAAGCTAAACAAGGAAGATTAAATTTGTCAGCAACTGACATGGATATAACAATTTATGATAAAATAAAAATAAACAATATTGAATCTGAAGGGTCAACTAGTGTGCCAGCACATACTTTGTATAATGTGATTAAAGAACTGCCAGATAACGATCCTATTAATTTAAGTTACGATCAGAATAGTAAAAAATTACATTTAATGGCATCTAAATCAAAATTTGTTTTTTCTTGTTTGACTAAAGAAGAATTTCCAATTTCTTCATCTGAAAATTTTAAAATAAATTTTAATTTAAAATCAGATGTATTGAGAGAAATAATAGATAAAACATATTTTGCTTCTTCCAATGAAGAAACAAGATATTACTTAAACGGTCTTTATATGCATACTACTTCAGAAAATAATCAAAATTATTTAAGAGCTGTTGCAACGGACGGGCATAGACTTGCACAATACCAAGTAAGCGCTCCTCCTACAATTACAAAAAATAATTTTGGTGTAATAATCCCTAAAAAATTAGTTTTTGAATTAAGAAAATTAATAGATGATATAAAAGAAGATGTAAAAATTGATTTATCAGATAGGAAAATAAGATTTTCATTTAATGAAACTGTAATAGTCTCAAAATTAATTGATGGCAAGTTTCCTGATTATGAGAAAGTAATACCTAAAAACACAAAAAATGCTTTTTCTATTAATAAAAAAAAGTTCCTTGAATCTGTTAATAGAATATCAACAATTTCATCAGAAAAATCAAAAGCAATTAAATTGAATTTAAATAAGAATAAAATAACGATATCAGCAAACAATATAGAAGAAGGAGGAAGTGGAGTTGAAGAAATAGACATAAAATATGATGGTCCAAGTTTAGACATAGGATTTAATTCAAGCTATCTTAAAGAAATAATAAATCAATTTTCGTTAGAAGAAATTACAATATTATTCTCAGATTCCACTGCTCCTACAATTGTTAAAGATACTTCCAAGTCTGAAAGTTTATACGTTTTAATGCCTATGAGAGTATAAGTGTTTATGAAATTGAGATCTGTTTATTTAGAAAATTTTAGATCTTATAAAAAATTAAATATAGAAATCAAAAATATCAAATATATTATTTTAACTGGAAAAAATGGTATAGGAAAAACAAATATACTTGAAGCCATATCCTTTTTATCTCCTGGAAAAGGTTTTAGAAACAGCAGATTAGATGATGTTATAAATACAGATTCAAATTCAAATAAAAGCTCTATTTTTTTTGTAATTGAAAAAGAAAATGAGAAAAATGAAATTGGAATAGGTTTTACAAAAGAAAGTATTGATAACAGATTTCAAGGAAGAAAAATAATTCATTTAAATGGAAAAAAATTAAAAAAACAAAGCGATCTACCTAACTTAGTTTCTTTAATTTGGTTAACCCCTGAGATGGATATTTTTTTTAGAACAAATTCATTATTTAGAAGAAAATTTGTTGACAGATGCATCTTTAATTTAAAGCCTGATTATTTGAATTATTTAAAGGTTTATAAGAAAAATTTAAATGAAAGAAATAAAATATTAAAAGATATATCTACAAAAAATCTATTTTATGTAGAAGGTAAAAATATTGAAAAAGATTTATGGTTAAAAAAGATAGAAGAAAAATTAGTAAACGAAGGGATAAAAATTTTTCTAGAAAGAATTAAATTATCAAAAGATTTTAATTCTCTATCAAATAATTTTAAAAGTTTTCCAAAAATAAATATTTCATTAATAGGTGATATAGAAAAACTTTTGTTAACTGAAAAATTAGATTCAGTTAAAGAAATCTATATTCAAAAATTGCAAAGTAGCAGAAAAATAGATTCTATAAAAGGAAGCATTTCATATGGCCCAAATAAAAGTGATTTAAAAGTTGTTTTTTTAAAAAAAAAGAAATTAGCTGAGAAATGTTCAACAGGGGAGCAAAAAATTATTTTGATATCTTTAATTATTCAATTTTGCAAATTAATGAATAATAAAGAAAATTTTCCAATTCTTTTATTAGATGAAATTGTAGCTCATTTAGATAATAAAATAAAAATTAGTTTATTCGAAGAACTAAAAACTTTAAAAAACCAGGTATGGATGTCAGGATCAAATAAGGACCTTTTTTCTTATATAATTAAAGAAAAAGAAGTTGTTAATTTAGAAATTGAAGATTTATTAAAACAATAATAAAATATAATTATGGCTAAATCTAAAGAGTCTATTATAAGAAAAAATGACAAATATGAAGCAGACTCTATTAAAGTCTTAAAAGGCTTAGAGGCAGTAAAAAAAAGGCCAGGAATGTATATTGGCGATACAGAGGATGGTTCCGGCCTACATCATATGGTTTATGAGGTTGTTGATAATTCAATCGATGAAGCCTTAGCAGGTCACTGTAAAAAGATTTCTATAAGTTTGAATTCTGATGGATCTGTAACAGTTACAGATGATGGAAGGGGTATACCAGTAGATATACATCCTCAAGAAAAAATTTCTGCTGCAGAAGTAATAATGACACAATTACATGCTGGAGGAAAATTTGATCATAATTCTTACAAAGTTTCCGGAGGACTTCATGGCGTAGGTGTTTCAGTGGTTAATGCTCTTTCTGAGAAATTAAAACTTGAAATTAATAGAGATGGGAACTCACATTTTATGGAATTTAAAAATGGTTCTTCGGTAAAACCACTTAAAAAGATTGGTAAAAATGGAGGTGGCCCTGGTACCAAAATAACATTTTGGCCTTCAAAGAATACTTTTAAATCTATCAATTTTGATTTTAAGAAATTAGAAGATAGATTTAGAGAGTTAGCATTTCTTAATTCTGGAATTGAAATTGAAATATTAGATGAAAGATCATCAGAAAAAAAAATATCAAAACTTCATTTTAAAGGTGGCATAGAATCGTTTGTCAAATTTTTGGATAAATCAAAAGAAAATTTCATTTCTAAGCCGATAACTTTTACAGAAAAAAAAGGTGATTTAGTAGTTGATGTTGCAATTATTTGGAATACTGGATATTACGAAAACATGCTTTGTTTTACAAATAATATTCCACAAATCGATGGTGGAACACATTTAGCAGGTTTTAGATCATCTTTAACTAGGGTTATTAATAAGTTTGCAAATGAATCAGGTATTTTAGAAAAAAACAAGATTGCTTTAACAGGAGATGATTGTAGGGAAGGTATGACTTGTGTTTTATCAGTAAAAATGCCAGATCCGAAGTTTGCAAGTCAAACAAAACATAAATTGGTATCATCAGAAATAAGGCCGGTTGTTGAAGCAGCAGTTAATTCCGGATTAGAACAATGGCTGGAAGAAAATCCTAAAGATACAAAATTAATTTTAACAAAAATACTTGAGTCAGCACAAGCTAGAGAAGCTGCTAGAAAAGCAAAAGAACTGACAAGAAGAAAAGGAATATTGGATTTTGGTAGTCTCCCTGGAAAATTAGCTGATTGCCAGGAAAAAGATCCTACAAAATGCGAGCTTTTTATTGTTGAAGGTGATTCAGCAGGAGGCTCAGCAAAGCAAGGAAGAGACAGAAAACATCAAGCAGTTCTTCCACTTAAGGGTAAAATTCTAAATGTAGAAAAAGAAGCAAAAAGACAAGATCGCATATTAGAATCAGATGAAATAGGATCTCTAATTAGTGCTATAGGAACAGGAATAGGTTCAGAAGAATATAATTATGAAAAATTAAGATATCATAAGATAGTTTTAATGACAGATGCAGATGTTGATGGAAGTCATATTAGAACTTTATTATTAACCTTTTTTTTCAGACAATTTAAAGAATTAATTATAAATGGACATTTGTATATTGCTCAACCACCTCTATATAAAATAAAAGCACCAGGTATTGGAGAAAAATATTTGAAAGATGAAAAAGAAATGAATAATTTTTTAATAAGTAATGCAGTAAATAATCTAAAACTTTTATCAACAAATAAAAAAGGATTTGGAGATAAAGAATTAAGCAACATAATTAAAAAAACAATAAAAATACGAGATGCAATATCAGAACTTGGAAATAAGGTAGGATCCATCCAGCTTGTAGAGCAAGCAGCAATCGGATGTTTTTTTCAGAAAAAATTATTAAATTTTAAATTTAATGAGAAACAATTTAAAGAAACTGCAAATTTTGTTGCCAAGAAATTAGAACTATCTGGAGAACTAGCAGATTGGTCAGGGGAATTTATTAATGATAAAAATAAAAAAGAAAGATATTTTTCATTTATAAAAAAATCAAGAGGTGTTGAAGAACAGTTTTTTATAAAAGAACAACACTTAGAATCCCCCGAAGCAAAATTTCTTGCAGAAGATGAAAACTTTAATATATTATTAAATTTTTTCAGTACTGGAAAAAATTTCTTAATATCAAATGAAAATAAATTTCCAGTTAAATCTACTTTTGGATTTTTGGAAACAGTTAAAGAAGCTGGAAAAAAAGGAGTTAATATACAAAGATACAAAGGTTTGGGAGAAATGAATCCAGAACAACTATGGGAAACAACTTTAGATCCTGAGAAAAGAATACTATTAAAAGTTGGCATAGAAGAAGAAACAGATATAGAAAATACTTTTGTAGATTTAATGGGTGAGAAAGTTGAAAAAAGAAGAGAATATATTCAGGCAAATGCTAAAAAAGTCGTTAATTTAGATATATAATTTTAAAAAATGATAAAAAAAAAAACTAATTTTCTATCTACAGTTTTTTTGTTAAATTTTTTTATTTTTTCCTTTGTTATTAACAAAGGAACTTTAAGCGGTGTTTATGATGATAGTGATAGACCTCTAAGCCAAGAAGAACAAAGAGAAAAAGCTTTAGGAATAGATAGACAAGACTGGGATACTAAACATATAACTAAAGAAAAATTATTAAGAGATATTGAGTTAAATAATATAGAAAATGTTAAATTATTTGTAAAGAATAACGGAAATAGTGTAAATTTTATTGTCAATAATACAAATCCATTTATACATGCGGCAGCTCTAAATAATTTTGAAATTGTTAAATATTTACTAAATGAAACTGAAATTAATATTGACGTTATTGATAATCTTGGAAACTCAGCTTTAATTATTGCATGTGAAAAAGGATTATTAGAAATAGCAAATTATTTAATTAATAATGGGGCAAATGTTAATCATCAAAATAAACAAGGCTTAACACCAGTAATGAAAGCTGCTGAAAAAAATAATTTTTTTGTAGTTAAATTGTTATTAGAAAAAAATATAGATTTAACAATATCTGATTATTCTGGAAGAACCGTAAAAGAAATTTCTGAAAATAGTAGAGATAAAAGAATATTGAAACTGTTAAATGAAAAGAGTTAATTATTCTTCTTTAATTTTTTTATAACCTAATAAAAAAAGAGCAATTGTGAGTACAAAAATTATAGGCGCAGTATTTATTTCATCATTTCTAAATTTAAAAAATAAACCTGGAATTGGATTATAAATAATTGTGATTACAGCAAATATTCCTGCAAAAATATTATCTTTTTCATCAGTATAAAATTTGTAGCTTAATACTAAAGCGCTAATAAATACATAAATTCTAAGTATTGCAAAATATAATTGGGAATCTTGAATAAGACCAATTAAAAGTAAAATTCCAGGCACAATAAAAAAATAAGTTTGAGGATCTAATTTTAAAAGCTTTAAACAATATTTTTTTATAAATTCAAAATATTGTCCCGGGTCTTTTAAATCAAAATTTTTAGCACTATTTTCTTTTTTTTCTACCATAAGAAATATATAGTTTTATTTTTTAAACTACCTAACTAATAATACTAATATTATTAAATAATTCAAAATTTAGATATGAAAAAATTAAATATAAGAGAAATATTTGAAGATGAAATAAACAATCATATTTCAAGTATAGATATTTTTTTAAAGAAAAATTTTGATGATTTTAATATTTTTTTAAATCTTGTAATTAAAACACTAAAAAAGGGTAACAAAATAATTTTATTTGGAAATGGAGGTAGTGCATCTGATGCACAGCATATAGCAGCAGAATTAGTTGTAAAATATAAAAAAAAAAGAAAATCTATTCCTGCTATATCATTATCAACGGACACTTCGGCGTTAACTGCAATTGGAAATGATTTTTCATTTAACGAAATTTTTTCAAGACAAATAGAATCTATAGGTAAGTCAGGAGACATTGCTATTGGAATAACTACTTCAGGAAAAAGTAAAAACGTGATTAACGCATTAAAATTAGCTAAAAAAAAAAAAATAATATCAGTTATTTTAACAAAAGAGAAATATCCAAATAAACAACACTTAAAAAAAATTTCTGATTTTATTTTGGGTGTTCCAGCTAATGAGACTGCAAGAATACAAGAACTTCATATTTTAGTAGGACATTTGATGTGCGCCGTTATAGATGAAATATTTTAATTAAAAATATGTCAAATAATATATCTGAAAATATTTTATCATTATTGAATTGTAAAGTTTTTTGTCTAGGCGATCTTATGTTAGATGAATATGTAATTGGAACTACCAACAGAATATCTCCTGAAGGGCCCATACCTGTTTTAGATATAAACAAAGAAGTTAAAATGTTAGGCGGAGTTGGTAATGTTGTTAGAAATTTAAGCACATTAGCAACAGAAACTTATTTAGTTAGTTTACTCGGAGATGATTCAGTTAGCAAAGAAGTAGAAAAAAAATTAGAAAAAATAAATGTTCATAAGAATATAATTAAGGATTCTAATAGACCGACAATTACAAAATCTCGTTTTATAGCAAACGACCAACAAATACTTAGGGTTGATAAAGAAAATACAATCCCTATCAGTAAAAAAATAGAAAAAAAAATATATGAATGTTCAAAGAAACAAATTTTAAAAACTAATGCGGTTGTTATATCAGATTACAATAAAGGTTTAATAACAAAAAATATTTTAAAAAAAATAATAAGTTTCTCAAAAAGCCATAAAAAACCAATAATAATTGATCCAAAAAGTTCAGACTTTGAAAAATATAGAGGAGCTACAATAATTACTCCAAACATTAAAGAATTAGAGGCTGTAATAAATAAGAAAATAATTAATGAAAAACAAATTATTGATTCTTCTAGAAAATTAATTTCAAAATTTAATTTTAATCATTTATTAGTAACCATGGGCAAATCTGGAATGATTTTAGTTTCAAGACAAAGAAAAAATGCAATAAAATTAAAGGCGGAATCAAAAGAGGTTTTCGATGTTTCTGGTGCTGGTGATACGGTTGTATCTTATATAGCTGCAGGATTAGCTAGTCCATTAAAAATAGAAGAAGTTGTGGAAATTGCTAATGTTGCTGCCGGCGTTGTAGTAAATAAAACAGGAACATCAGTAGCACATTTTTCTGAGATTTTGATGTCTGTTAACAAAAACAATTATCAGTTATCCAAACTCATGGATTTTTATGAAGTAGAAAAAATTATGAATTTTTGGCTAAATAAAAAAGAAAAAATTGGTTTTACTAATGGTTGTTTCGACTATCTTCACCCAGGACATATTTCTTTATTTCAACAAGCAAAACAAAAGTGTTCAAAACTAATTGTTGCAGTAAATTCTGACAATTCTGTTGTAAAAAACAAAGGTCCTTTAAGACCAAAACAAAAATTGAGCACGAGACTTCAAGTTTTGAATTCAATTCCGTTTATTGATCTAATTGTTGTTTTTTCTGATAAAACACCTCTTAACATTATTAAAAAAATTCAACCACACTTATTGATTAAAGGAAATGATTATAGAGAAAATCAAATCGTAGGTGCAAAAGAAGTTAAAAAATATGGAGGAAAAATTTTGAGAACAAAAATATTAAACAACTTTAGCTCGTCTATAATTATTGATGAAATATTAGACACTTCTTTTTAGAAATTAATTTTTTCAAAAAAATTATTTTTTTGTAAAAAATTATTTCTATTTTTTTCTATTTTGAAACTTTTATATGACAATGCTAGTTTAGCATATGCTGTTTCAAAAGTTATTCCATATAGACACTTTACATTTAATTTTAATAAAGATTTTAAACTTGCATAAATATTTTTATTTTTTTTTTGAAATGGGAGTAATATAAAAGGGAATTTTTTTATACTTATTTTTTTTTATAAATTTTTCTACTGAAAAATTTTCTTTAGTATCTTTTCTAGTGTTAGCCGTTCCAGAATGGAATAACGTATGTAAAATGGCTTTTGGCTTTATTTTGTTAAAATTATAAATATCATAATTTAATCCTGGATATGGATTTATAATTAGAATTTTTTTTGAGAATCTAAATTTATTATTTAATTTATAACTATTACCATTCTTTTTTATAGATAAGATTGATGGATTTTTTATTTTTATAAATTGAAACTTATTGTTTTTAAAATTACAAAAAATATCACTATATCTTGCATTTAAAGTATTATCATAACTATTTATTTGTTTCACCCTACTTCCTAGATAAAAAGATACAAAGTTTTCTTTAGGATTTTTATAAGATACATAAGTGCCTGGTAGATTTTTTTTTAAAATGAAATTTATTGCAGCTTCAAGATTAAATTTTCCAGTGGCATTTTTTTCCTTAATTGGCTTATCGCTACTAACTAAAATAACTGGTTTATTAAAATTATAAAAGTATTGAGATAAAGCGGAAGATGTAAAAGAAAGCGTATCGGTCCCATGTGTAATTATTATTCCTGAATAATCATTATTCCAGTTTTCTTCAATAGATTTAACAATGTTATTCCAATCATCCGGAATAGCGTTTTCACTTAAGATATTAATAGGTTGCACAATTTTAAAAATAATTTCTTTGTTGGTTTTTTTTAAAAAAGAATGCAAATAATTTGTTTCTGAAACATTTATTATATTTTTTTTTTTTTCACTTCCTATTGTTCCGCCAGTTAATATTAGTAATATTGTTTTCATAGGATTATTATAAAATAAATTACATTATTAAGAAAAAATGTTTCGATTATTAGTAATTTTTTTAGTTTTTTTTACGTACAGTTGTTCTTCTTTTAATACTGAACCCAAGTATACAATTAGAACATTTAATAAAAATGATCCTAAAATTTTACTGATGCCCGTGGATATAGAAATTTGTGAACTAACCATAGCCGGCATGTGTGAACCTAGCGCTTCATGGACTCAGAATTCAAAAAATAACATTATTACGAGTTTTAAAGAAATTTTAGCAAAAAGGAATGCTGTTTTAATAGAATATAAAGAAAATAATGAAAATGATCATTTAATTCAACTAATTAAACTACACACTCAAATAGGACAAGAGATAATAAATAATGAATACGGCCCTTTTGAGTTACCAACTAAAAAAGAATTTAATTGGAGTATGGGTAGAAAAGTTAATTCACTAAAAAAAAAATATAAAAGCGATTACGCTATATTTATTTATTTTAGAGACCAATATTCAAGCACTGAAAGAGTAATTTACAATATAGTTACGGCTGTTTTATTTCCTGGAATTATACCAATGGGGGGATCCCAACTAGCTTTTGCTAGTTTAGTTAATTTAACTAATGGTGAGATTACATGGTTTAATGGATATTACAGATCTTTTGGTGATGTAAGAAGTTTAGAAAAAGCACGAGGAACTGTAAATAAACTTTTTGAAGAATTTCCAGGATGAAGAAAATATTTTTAATTATAATTATTTTTCTCACAGGTTGTACAACGCCAATAGGTGGAGCAAAAAAAGTCGAAGATATTAAACCTCACGAAACTCCATCAATAGAAACAATTGAAGCAGGATTATGGATGCAAATGAATAATTATGAAGAAAAATTAAAAACTTCAGGCTCTAGAATTAAAGATAAAAATTTAGAAAAGTATTTGAAAAATATTTTATGTAATTTAACACCTGATTATTGTAAGGATATAAGAGTATATGTTCAAGATATGCCTTATTTTAACGCGTTTATGGCACCAAATGGTATGATGGTAGTTTGGACAGGATTACTTTTACGTGCTCAAAATGAAGCGCAAGTTGCAGCTGTTATAGGCCATGAAGCAGGTCATTATATAAAAAGACATTCTCTTAAAGCATGGTTAGATGCTAAATCTAGGACAGATTTAATGGCACTTTTAGCAATCGGACTTTCAGTAGGTGGAGTACCATCAGGTGGAGATATATTTAATTTAACACAATTGCTTCAGGTAGGGTTTATGGCTAAACATAGTAGAGACAATGAAAGAGAAGCAGATAAAATAGGTTTAGATTTTCTAATAAAAGCAGAATATGATCCCAAAGAAGCACCAAAAATATGGGAAAACATAATTAAAGAAATGGAATTAGGAGAAGTAAAAAAACCTTTGGCATTTTTAGCATCTCATCCTGCACCAAAAGAAAGAATAGAAAATTTAAAAAAACAAACTCAAAAATATGAAAAGATAGAAAATAAAAAGAATAAAGAAAAATTAAAACAAAAAACTTCTTCTCATTTAAAAAAATGGATAAAAGATGAAATGAGGCTTAAGAATAAAGTTGAACAAACAGAATTTATATTAGATTTAGTATATGAAGATAGTGAAAATGAATATTTGTTAAAATTCTATAAAGGAGAAATTTATCGTTTAAGAACTGATGTTGAAAATAATTACCAAAAAGCAATCAATTTGTATAAAGAATCAATCAAATTAAAAGAAGATTTTCCTGATGTATATAGAGAGTTAGGTCTGTTACAATTTAAAACTGAAAAAGATAATGAAGCAAAAAAAAATTTACAAAACTATCTCAAACATGCTAAAAATCCTAAAGATAAGTCAATAATTGAAAGTTATTTAAATTAAATGGTATTTATAAAAAAAATATTTCTTATTTCTTTTCTTTTAATTTTAATTTCTTGTGAGGGAGATAAAACATATATTTTAGTTGAACCTGGAAAAGTTGAAATAGAAAACATTTATTCTGTGAGTACAAATAAAAAATGGAGTCAATTTCAAGACAAAGGTTACAAATTCCTTTTTTGGACAGTAGATGGATATACTTTGGAAAGAATCGTTTTTTTCAAACCACTAGAAGATGGAAGATCACTTTTTGATCACGATAGTTTGTTCACAAAAGAAAATAAAAAAAGACCTATATTTAATTCAAAAATGAATAAATTTGAAATGAAAGAGTTTTTTGAAGATTGTATTCATTGGACAAGAGAATTTACAAATTTTGAAACAGTAAATATAAAAAATTATAAAATTAATGATGTTGAAGGTATATCATTTGATATAAAAGCTCAAAACGAATTAGGTTTAAATTATAAGGGTTTTGCCATAGTTGGTATAAAAAATAAAAAGTTTTATTCAGTATATTTTATTGCTACTGAAATGGAATTTTATGGTAAATATAAGGAAGAGGCTAAAAAAATAATTTCTTCAATTAAGATTTTGTAATATTTATAAAAATATCTTCTAACTTTTTTCTTTTAAATTTTTTCATAATTTTCTTTTTAGTTTCAGATAAAATAATTTTTCCATTATTTACAATACATATTCTATCGCATAATCTTTCAGCTTCTTCTATGTAATGAGTTGTTAAAAGAATAGACTTCCCTTTTGATTTTAAATTTTTAATATATTTCCATAATTGTTGCCTCAGTGTCACATCAACACCGGCGGTAGGCTCGTCTAAGACAAGTATCGAAGGATCATGGACTAAAGCTTTTGCTATCATGAGTCTTCTTTTCATACCTCCTGAAAGACTTCTTGTATATGAGTTAGCTTTAGTATACAAATCCAAATCTTCTAGAATTTCTTTTGTTTTTCTATATTTTTTTTTTATTCCATAAAGTCCTGCTTGAACTTCTAATATTTCTTTTGGAGTGAAAAAAGGATCAAAATTTAATTCTTGTGGAACAATACCTATTTCACAACTAGCCTCTTTTCTATTTGTATCAATATTATAATTGTTTATTTTAACTACCCCTGAATCTTTTAAACATAAACCTGCTAATATATTTATTATAGTTGATTTACCCGCTCCATTTAAACCTAACAAACCAAACAAAGACCCTTTTGGAATTTGCAAACTTACATCAATTAAAGCTAAAATATTTTCTTTTTTTTTGTTAGTAAAAGTTTTATTTAGCTTTTTTATATCGAGCGCATATTTAATTTTATTTTCCACTAATTCAAAATTATTTTTTTTAATGGTAATATAAATAACTTCTTTTTTTAAAATGTATATAATTAGTTAAAATTGAAAAACTTATTTTTAATTGACGGATCAGGATTTATTTTTCGTGCATTTTATGCACTCCCTCCATTAACAAACCCAGAAGGCACTCCTATAAATGCAGTTTATGGATATTGTAATATGATCTTAAATATATTTAAAAAATTTAAACCTGAACAAATAATCGTAGTTTTTGATACTAAAAGAAAAACATTTAGAAATGATATTTATAAAGATTATAAAGCCAATAGAACTGAGCCTCCCGAGGAATTAATACCTCAATTTTCAATAATTAGAGAAGCAACTGACGCATTACAAATCCCTAGAGTAGAAATGGATGGATATGAAGCAGATGATATTATTGCCACATATACAAAAGAAGCTGAAAAAAAAGGCGTTACAGTGACAATTATATCTTCAGATAAAGATTTAATGCAGCTAGTCAATAAAAATACAAAAATGTATGATTCAATGAAAGATAATTTTATTGGTATTAAAGAAGTTGAAGAAAAATTTGGGGTTAAACCTTCTAAAATAATTGACGTTATGGCTTTGGCTGGCGATAGTATTGATAATATTCCCGGAGTTTCAGGAATAGGTATTAAAACAGCGGCAGAATTAATAAATAATTTTAATAATTTAGAAAATTTATTAGCTAAAGTTAATGAAATAAAACAACCAAAAAGAAAACAAGTTTTAATTGATGAAAAAGAAAATGCTTTAATTAGTAAAAAATTAGTAGCTCTAAAAGATAATATTGATTTAAAAAATAAATATAATTTTAATTTGTTTCAAGGTATTAATCAAAAAACAGCATTAAAATTTTTTGAAAAGCATGGTTTTAAAAATTTAATTACAAAATTTAGTAAAAAAGATGAAAATGATCCAAACAATCAATCTTCTAAAGAAAAAAGTAAAAAATATTTTGTAATACAATCATTAAATGATTTAGAAAATTTAGAAAAAAGAATTCAAAAAACTAAATTACTTTCAGTTGATACTGAAACAAACTCATTAAATGCAAATTCAGCTGAGCTCGTGGGAATATCATTATCAATAAGTAAAAAAGAAGCTTTCTATTTACCATTTAAACATAGTTTAAATACTGATAATAAATTTAAAAATTTAAATTTAAAAAAATGTTTGTCAATTCTAAAAAAAATTTTTGAAGAAAAATCTATAATAAAGGTAGGCCATAATATTAAGTACGATAAAATTGTTTTATCAAATGTTGGAATTAATTTAAATCCAACAGACGACACCATGCTTTTATCTTATGTTTTAGATGCAGGAAAATTTAGACACAACTTAGATGATTTGGCAAAAATTTATTTAGATCATGAAACAATAAAATACAAAGATATTGTTGGTGTTGGAAAAAAAGAAAAAACATTTGATGAAGTTAGTATAAATGAAGCGTATATTTATGCAGCAGAAGATTCTGATGTAACATTTCAGTTATATGAAATTTTAAAAAAAAGAATTATTTCAGAAAAAATTTCAAGCGTTTATGAACATATTGAAAAACCTCTTATTAGAGTTATAGCTAAAATGGAAAAAGAAGGTATTAAAATTGATGTAAAACAATTAAGAAATTTAGGTTCAACTTTTCAAAAAAAATTATTAAAAATTGAAAAAGAAATTTTTAAGTTATCGAATATAAAGTTTAATATTGCCTCACCTAAGCAATTAGGCGAAATATTATTTGATAAATTGGGTTTTAAAGGCGGAAAAAAAGGTAAAAGCGGAGCATATAGCACTAGCGTAGATGTTTTAGAAAATTTATCTTATCAGGGACAAAAAATTGCAGACTTTCTTTTAGAATGGAGACAAATATCAAAATTAATAAACACTTATATAGAATCTTTAATTAATGAAGTTAATAAAAAAACATTAAGAATACACACTTCTTATTCTATGGCTGCCACAAATACAGGAAGATTATCATCAACTGATCCAAATTTGCAAAATATTCCAATAAGAACTGATGAAGGAAAAAAAATAAGAAATGCGTTTATATCTGAAAAAGGATTTAAATTAGTATCTTTGGATTATTCTCAAATTGAACTAAGGTTATTAGCGCATATAGGAAAAGTTGAAGATTTAAAAAAAGCATTAGAACAAAACATAGATATTCATAAAAAGACAGCTTCTCAAATTTTTAATGTAAAATTAGAAGATGTTGATGAAGATTTAAGAAGAAAAGCGAAAACAATAAATTATGGTATTGTTTATGGAATTAGTGCATTTGGTCTTGCAAAACAATTAAAAATTCAAAGATCTGAAGCAGATTTAATTTTGAAAGAATATTTTAAAAATTATAAAGGAATATTAAATTATATTGATGAAATAACTAATTTTTGTAAAAAAAATGGATTTGTTAAAACATTATTTGGGAGAAAATGCTATATTAATGGAATTAACAATAAAAACCCCAACTTAAGGAATTTTGCAATTAGAGCAGCTGTTAACGCGCCAATTCAAGGCTCTGCAGCAGATATTATAAAAAAAGCTATGATAAATATAGATAAATTTCTCGAAGAAAAAAAAACTAAATCAAAAATGATTTTACAAGTTCATGATGAATTATTATTTGAAATGTATGAATCAGAAATTAATTATCTTTCAATGGAAATAAAAAAAATAATGGAAAATGCATCTTTACCAGAAATAAAATTAGACATACCATTAATAGCTGATGTTGGGCAAGGATTTAGTTGGGCAGAGGCACACTAAATTAGTATTTAATATGAAAAATACCATTTTTTTAATTGATGATGATAAAAATATATTAACATCAGTTTCTATGTTACTTGAGACTGAAGGTTTCAATGTTAAAACGTTTTCTGACGGTGAATCTGGTTTAAATGCAATTTTGAAAAATAACCCAGATATAGCCATTGTTGATATTAAAATGCCAAGATTAGATGGAATTGAATTACTAAAAAAATTGCGAAAAACTTCACAATTACCAGTTATTTTTTTAACTTCAAAAGATACTGAAATTGATGAATTATTAGGATTAAAAATTGGCGCTGATGATTATATTACAAAACCATTTTCACAAAAAATTTTAGTAGAAAGAATAAGAATTTTAATTAAAAGGTCTGAATTAATAAATAAAAAAAAAGTAGGTAAAATTGAAAATAAAAATTCAATAAAGATGGGGAATTTATTATTAGATACAGAAAAATATATGTGTAAATGGAAAAATAAAGTTGTAAATCTAACTGTAACAGAGTTTTTATTAGTTAAATCTCTAGCAGACAGCGTTGAAGTTGTTAAATCAAGAGATCAATTAATTATTTCAGCTTTTGGAGAAGATAAAAAAAATATTGATGATAGAGCAATTGATCATCATTTTAAAAGAATAAGAAAAAAATTTAAAAATATAGATAATAATTTTAATTCTATTGTCACGATTTATGGTGGCGGATATAAATTTTCTGAATAAAAATATAAAAAAATGTTCAGGAATAAAATCACAATATCCCCATTATTATTAAGATTATTGACCTTAAATATCCTAGCCCTTTTCTTTTTATTAGGAGGGCTATTTTCTATTGATAGATACCAGCAAACATTACAAGAAAATGAGTTTAAAAAATTAGAAGATGAAGGCAGAATATTGTCACAAGCAATAGGTAGAACAATTCTTTTAACTGATGATTTTAAATCACAAATATTTATGACTACAGAAGCTCAAGAAACAATTAGCTTTTTGCTTAGCAAAAGTAGAGTGAGAATTAGATTGTTTTCATATCAAGGGGATTTATTAGCTGACTCCATAAAATCTGTTGGATTTCAAACTAGAGTTAGATCTTCAGAACTACCATCTTTACAACAAAAAAATTTTATAAGGATATTTTTTGAGAAAATTTATTCTTATATATCTCTCCTCCTTGTTAAGACAAGTAAATTAAGCGTGTATAAAGAAAACACATTACAACAGGCAGAAGATTATGAAGAAGTGTTAAAAGCTTTATATGGAGAAAAAACTAGGGTTTTAATGCAATTAGAAAATGGAAAAAAACTATTAGGTGTAGCATTACCTGTTCAATCATATAAAAAAATAACAGGCGCTATTTTGTTAACTTTGGATAGCACGAATATTGAAAATAAGCTTAAAGATTTTCGTTATGAAGTTTTTAAAATCTTTTTTTTGGCATTATTTTTAACTATTTTTGTATCTATATACTTGTCTACTAATATTGTAAAACCTATAAGAAAATTAGCTAATGCAGCAAAAAATATAAACCCTTCTGAAGGAAGAAAATTATCGATACCACAATTTTCAGATAGAAAAGACGAAATAAATGATTTAGCAATCTCAATAAAAGAAATGTTAAATTCAATATGGAATCGAATGGATGCAATTGAAAATTTTGCCGCAGATGTAGCTCATGAAATTAAAAATCCATTGACATCATTGAAAAGTGCGGTTGATGTTGCTAACAATACAAATAACAAGAAACAATTAAATAAACTTTCAAAGATTATTAATCAAGATATAAAAAGATTGGATCGTCTAGTAACAGATATATCTAATGCATCTAGATTAGATGCTGAATTGTCAAGGGAAGGAATGAAGAAATTTAATATTAAAAAAATTTTAGAAGAAACTACTAATTTTTATAATAGAGATGAAAATAAAATTTTATTTAATTTTATAAAAAACTCTAATTATTCAATTTATGGTAATAAAGAAAGATTGTCTCAGGTTTTTAATAATATAATTGATAATGCTTTGTCTTTTAACAAAGGTAACAAAAAAATTGAAATTCTTTTAAAAAGTAATAAAAATAATATATTTATTGAAATTAGCGATTATGGGCCTGGGATAAATAGAAATAATTTTAATAAGATTTTTGATAGATTTTATACAGAAAGACCTTCAAAAGAGAAATTTGGCGAACATTCAGGTTTAGGATTAAGTATAGTTAAACAAATATTAGAAGTTCATAAGGGTTTGATTAAAGTAGAAAATAGACTAGGAAAAAACAAAAAAATTATTGGTGCTAAATTTATGATAACTCTTAAAAAACACATTTAATGTCACCATATAATTTAGATTGATTATAAAATTTTTTTTATTAAGTTCAATTTATCATGCCAGATTTTAAAATAAAAGATATAACGCTTGCTGATTGGGGTAGAAAAGAAATAAGTATTGCTGAAACTGAGATGCCAGGTCTCATGGCGCTAAGAAAAGAATACAAAAATAAAAAACCATTAAAAGGTGCGAAAATTTTAGGTTGCCTACATATGACAATTCAAACTGCTGTTTTAATTGAAACATTGTTAGACCTAGGAGCTGAAGTTAGGTGGAGTTCATGTAATATTTTTTCAACACAAGATCATGCAGCAGCAGCTATTGCAAAAAAAGGAATCCCGGTTTTTGCTTGGAAAGGTATGACTGAGGAAGAATTTTGGTGGTGTATAGATCAAACAATTATCGGAAAAAAAAATTGGAGACCAAACTTAATTTTAGATGACGGGGGAGATTTAACAAAAGTTATGCATAATAAATATAAGAATATTCTTAAATCTGTTAAAGGTTTATCTGAAGAAACAACAACAGGCGTTCATAGATTATATGAAATGGAAAAAAAAAATAAATTATTAGTACCAGCAATTAATGTAAATGATAGTGTTACAAAATCAAAATTTGATAATTTGTACGGATGTAGAGAGAGTTTAGTTGATGGTATTAGAAGAGCTACCGATATTATGCTCTCAGGTAAAGTTGCGGTTGTATGTGGTTATGGTGATGTAGGTAAAGGATCTGCGGCTAGTCTAAGAAATGGAGGTGCAAGAGTAATGATAACCGAAATTGATCCAATTTGTGCTCTACAGGCCTCAATGGAAGGGTATGAAGTAGTTAAAATTGAGGATGTATTAAAAAAAGGAGATATTTTTTGTACAGCAACCGGAAATGTAGATGTAATTACATTAGAACATATGAGAAGAATGAAAGATAGAGCAATTGTATGTAACATTGGACATTTTGATAGTGAAATACAAATTGATGCTTTAAAAAATTATAAATGGGATGAAATTAAACCACAAGTTGATGAAGTTCAGTTTCCAGATGGAAAAAAATTAATTGTTTTATCAAAAGGAAGATTAGTAAATTTAGGAAATGCAACAGGACACCCAAGTTTTGTTATGAGTGCATCTTTTACAAACCAAGTTTTAGCTCAACTAGAATTATGGAAAAAATCTAAATTATATAAAAATAAAGTATATGTTTTACCAAAAGAACTTGATGAGAAAGTGGCAGAATTGCATTTAGAAAAATTAGGGTCTAAATTAACTAAATTATCAAAAAAACAAGCAAAGTATATTAATGTAAAAGAAAAAGGTCCGTTTAAACCGGACTATTATAGATATTAGATATATTGTAAAATTATTAAAATTTTAATTACATCTCTTAAAAAGACAGAAGAAATAGCTAACAAAATTGCATCTCGATCAAGTATAGGAGACATTTATTTTTTACGAGGTGAATTGGGATCTGGAAAAACAACATTTGCACGTTTTTTCATTCAAGAAGTTGCTAGAATAAATAAAAAAAAAATTAAAGAACCAATAACTAGCCCTACATATAATTTAATTAATAATTATAACTGTGGTAATAATATAAATATTTGCCATGTAGATCTTTATAGGATGAAAACTATTAAAGAAATAGAAAAAATAGGATTATTTGAGGAAATAGAAAATAAAATAGTTTTAATTGAATGGCCAGAAAAAGTTGAAAAAATTCTAAAAAAAAGAATAGATATTTCATTTATAAAAAAACAAAATAAATAAAAACTTTATGGATACTTCTATTTTTAAAAAAATTGGCATCAATGATTTTAAATTAAAACCAATAAAATCTGATGCATCTTTTAGAAAATATTTTCGTGTTTATATTAGAAATCAAAAAAGAAATTTATTGTTGGTCAATTCCCCAAAAAAAACAGAAAATAATTTAGGTTATTTAAAAGCTACAAATATTTTTGAAAAAATAAATCTTTCAGTGCCAAAGATTATTAGTTTTAATATTTCGAAAGGCTCTTTTTTGATTGAAGATTTTGGCATAAATACATATACAAATTCCTTAAAAAACGGTGAGAGTGAATATAAACTTTATAATTTAGCTACAGATATTTTAATATATATTAATAATCAATCAAAAAATTTGAAAAAAAAATTACCTCAGTATACCAATAAAAAATTAATAGAAGAATCCATGTTATTTTTAGAATGGTATTGGCCTGCAATCCATAAAAACAAACCAAAAAAAGATGTTGTAAATGAATTTATTAAAATCTGGAATAATTTATTAAATAAAAATTTAAGAACAAAGAAAGTATTAGTACATAGAGATTTTCATATAGATAATCTTTTTTTTTTAAAAGATAGAAAAGGTTTAAAAGCTTGCGGTCTAATTGATTTTCAAGATGCAGTTATTGGACCAACGTCATATGATTTGGTATCTCTTTTAGAAGATGCTAGAAGAAATGTTAATAAAGAGGTTATTTTTAAAATGTATAATAAATTTGTTAGAAAATTATCGAAAAAGCAAAAAGAAGATTTTGTTAAAGAATATAAAGTTTTAGCAACTAATCGCCACTTAAAAGTTATTGGTATTTTTACAAGATTATGCAAACGTGATAAAAAAAATTCTTATTTAAAACACATTCCAAGATTATGGAAGTTAATAGAATATAATTTAAATTTTTATTCATTAAGCGAGTTAAACAAATGGATTAATGAATTTTTTCCAAAGAAATTTAGAATAAGACCAAAATTATAAAATGAATATATCAACTATTATGATTCTTGCTGCTGGTTTAGGAAAGAGAATGAAACACTATACAAAAGAAGTGCCGAAACCATTAATAAAATTAAACAATGAAACCTTAATAGAAAAAATAATAAAAAGAATAGAAAATTCAGGGTTTAAAAAAATAGTTATAAATATTTTTTACTTAAAAAGTAAAATAAAAAAAGAATTAAATAAAAAATTTAAAATAAGAATTTTTTATTCAGAAGAAAAAACATTATTAAATACAGGAGGAGGAATTAAGAATGCTATAAAAATTCTAAAGGATAAAGAATTTTTTGTTGTTAATAGCGATATTATTTGGGAAGAAAGGTATAAAAATCCTTTTAAGCAATTAAATGAATTTTGGGATAATGATAAAATGGACGCGCTTTTATTATTGTTTCCAAAAAAAGCAAATAATAATGGTGATTTTAATATAAATAAATCATATAGGATTATTAAAAATAAAAAAAATCCTAGATATATTTTTACTGGTATACAGATTCTTAAATCAAAAATTTTTTCAAAAATAAAAAAAAAAAAAATTTCCTTTATCTTTAATTTACGACCAATTAATTGAAAAAAGAAGAATTTTTGGAGTAGTTTATAAAGGAAACTGGTTTCATATAGGAACTTTAGAAAGTTTGAAAGAATATGAAATGATGCTAGAATAATCTTTTTTTTTTCATTATGAGCGTTAAATCAATAAAAGAAAATGAGTTTGAGAGCGAAGTTATTAATTCAAATAAACCAGTTTTAATAGATTTTTGGGCAGAATGGTGTGGACCATGTAAGGAAATTGGACCAATTTTAGACGAAATTGCTGATGAAATGAAAGATAAAATAAAAGTTGTAAAAATAAATATAGATGAAAACCCAAATATACCTAATAAGTATGGAGTACAGAGCATACCTACAATGATTATTTTTAAAAAAGGTACGCCAATATCAACAAAAATAGGAGCAGCAATTAGATCAGAAGTAAAAACTTGGATCGAGACATCAATATAAAATTATTTTTTTGATAATTCAGATACTTCTTTGTACATATAAAGAGATCCACATATTAATACACGCCCAGGCATCTCATTTAACAATATTTTTTTTATTGCATGACTTATAGTTTCTGCCGTTTCTACATTAAATTCATTTAATTTAGCAATTTCATAAAGTTTTTTATTTGGGTAATAAGGCGAATTGCTTTTTATTGAAACAGTTATAAGTTTAGTAGCAATTTTTTTAAAATAATTTAAAAAATCTTTCGGATCTTTTGAATTTAACATTCCAAAAATTATATATAATTTTTTTCCATGCCAAGCCTTGAATGTTTTAGCTAAAGCTTTACTTGCACTTCTATTATGCCCACCATCAAACCAAAATTCCCATTTTTTATTATTTATTTTTTTTGAAAATAATTTTTTATTTAAATATATTTTTTGAAGTCTTCCTGGCCATTTAACATTTTTTAAACCTTTTTTTATAAAATTTTTATTTATTTTTTCTTTCATTATTAAATTAAAAGCTTTTAAAGCTATCCCGGCATTAATAATTTGATGTTCCCCTATTAAACCAGGCTGAGGGTATTTTTCTTTTTTATTATTTTTTAAGTTATTAAAAAAAATTATATGATTTTCTTTTTTAATTTTTTTTATAAACCAATTTTTTTTATAAAAAAATGTTTTTGCTTTTAAATTATTTGCTATTTTTTTAATAATTTTTAATACTTCTTTTTTTTGCTTACCAACTATAAGAGGAGAATTTTTTTTTATAATTCCCGCTTTTTCTTTAGCTATTTCTTTTATATTTGAACCTAGAAAATTAGTGTGATCAATTGATATTTCATTAATAATGGTGACAATAGGTTTTTTTATTATATTAGTTGCATCTAATCTTCCACCAAGACCTGTTTCTAAAATTGTAAAATCAGCAGGTTTCTTTTTAAAAGCTAAGAACGCTGCCGCTGTTGTTATTTCAAAAAAGGTTATTGGTTTACCATTATTTTTTTTATTACATTCATCTAAAAGAGATGCTAAAAATTTATTAGATATATTTTTACCATTTAAGTTAATTCTTTCATTGAAATTAATCAGATGAGGAGATGTATAGGTATTTACAGTAAAACCAGATGCTTCTATAAATGATTTTAAAAAAGCAAGAACCGAACCCTTTCCGTTTGTTCCAGCTATGTGTATTATATTTTTAATTTTTTTTTGAGGATTTCCTAATTTATATAAAATTTTATTTATACGATCAAGGGACAAATCAATTTTTTTTGGATGTAATTGCTGTAATTTTTTCTCTAGAGTAATTTCAAGGTTATTAATTTTTAATTTTTTTTCTTCAGGAGATATAGTTTTTTTTTGATGAAGCATTTAAAAAATATTATTTTAGTTTTTTTCTATGAATTTCAAAATTTTATAAATTTTATTTTTTAAATCTTTTCTATGAACCACTATATCTATCATTCCATGTTCTAAAAGATAATCAGCTGTTTGAAAATTATCAGGTATCGTTTCTTTAATAGTTTGTTCAATAACCCTTCTTCCTGCAAAACCGATTGTAGCACCTTTTTCAGCAATTAGCACATCTCCTAGCATAGCAAATGACGCACAAACGCCGCCGGTCGTTGGATCTGATAAAACAACAATATATGGAATCTTATTTTCTTTTACTTTCTGTATAGCAGCAATAGTTCTTGGCATTTGCATTAATGATAAAATACCTTCTTGCATTCTTGCCCCTCCAGATGAAGAAATAATTATTAAAGGTAAATTTTTTTTTACTGAGATTTCACATGCTTTTACAATAGCATTTCCAACGTTTATTCCCATTGATCCTCCCATAAAATTAAAATCAAAAACAACTAGCAAAACATCAATGCCTTCAATTTTTCCTTCAGCTAGTATAACAGCATCATCTTCTTTTGTTTTTTTTCTAGCTTGCTTTAATCTGTCTTTATACTTTTTTTTATCTTTAAAAGACAATGGATCCGTTTTACTTATTGAAACTTTAATTTTTTCATATTTTCCATCATCTAATAAAAATTTGATTCTTGTATCTGCAGGTAATCGCATATGTGTTCCACATTCGTTACATACTCCTAAAGATTTATCATAATCTTTGTAGTAAATCATCGTTCCACATTGACATTTGATCCATAAATTTTTAGGTATATCTTTTTTTTTTACTAAAGATTCTAATTTAGGTTTTATATAATTTGTGAGCCAATTCATAGTATTTATAAACCAGAAGATAAATTTCTAATATAATTTAACACATAATTTATTAATTTTATTCTACTATAATTTTTTTTAAGAGCTTCTTCTATTTTTTTAATAATTGAAGATCCTACAACGACAGCCTCGACATTTCTAGATAATTTTTTAACATCTTTTTTATTTTTTATTCCAAATCCAACAGCAATTGGTAGTTCAGTAAATTTTTTTAAATTTTTTATCTCTCTTTCAAGATTTATATTAGATTTATAATTTGCACCTGTAATTCCTGTTATAGAAATATAATATATAAAGCCAGAAGAATTTTTTATAATTTTTTTAAATCTATTTTTATCAGTTGTTGGTGTTGCTAATTTTATAAAATGTATTTTATTTTTCATGACTGGCAAACATAATTCATTATCTTCTTCAGGAGGTAAGTCGACGACAATTACGCCATTTACTTTATTTTTATTTATTTGATTTATAAAATTTTTTATACCAAATCTATGAATCGGATTATAATATCCCATTAAGATCAAAGGTGTAATTTTATTTTTTTTTCTGAATCTTTTTATTAAATCAAAAGTTTTTTTTAAATTCATTTTATTTTTTATTGCTCTATCATTAGCTTTTTGTATGATAGGTCCGTCAGCCATTGGATCTGAAAAAGGCATGCCTAATTCAATAATATCTACACCAGATTCGGGAAGTTTCTCTAAAATTTTATAAGATGTATTAAAGTCAGGATCACCAGCAGTTATAAATGATATAAATCCACATTTTTTCTTTTTTTTTAGCTCATCAAATTTTTTTTTTAATAAATCTTCTTGTGACATTAAATTTAAATATTAATTTTTAGTTTTTTTGCAACAGTAAATATATCTTTGTCTCCTCTTCCACACATATTCATTATGATAATTTTATTTTTTGGTATTTTATGAGCTTTTTTAATTAAATAAGCAAGAGCATGAGAGGGTTCTAGTGCAGGAATTATTCCTTCAATTTTTGTACATAACTGAAATGCTTCAAGGGCTTCTTTATCTGTAACACTAACATATTTAACTCTTTTAGTATCTTTTAACCATGCGTGTTCAGGACCTATTCCAGGATAATCGAGACCTGCTGATATGGAATGCGGCTCAATAATTTGCCCGTCTTTATCTTGTAAAATGTAAGTTTTGCTTCCATGAAGAACACCTAATTGTCCTTTTGCAATTGATGCAGCGTGTTTTTTGTTTAGACCTTCACCAGCGGCTTCAACGCCAATCATTTTAACATTTATGTCGTTTAAAAAGGGATAAAAAAGCCCCATAGCATTAGAGCCCCCTCCAACACATGCTATTAAAAAATCTGGTAATTTACCTTCTGCTTTTTTTATTTGATCCTTTGTTTCTCGACCAATAACCGATTGAAAATCTCTAACCATTTCAGGATACGGGTGGGGTCCAGCAACACTACCAATTATATAGAATGTATCTTTAACATTTGTTACCCAGTCCCTTAATGCTTCGTTCATAGCATCTTTTAAAGTTCTAGATCCACTTTTAACCTTTTCTACTTTTGCACCAAGAAGCCTCATTCTAAAAACATTGGGCATTTGTCTTTTATAATCAACTTCGCCCATATAAATAGTACATGGAAGATTAAATAAAGCACAAACTGTAGCAGTTGCCACACCGTGTTGGCCAGCACCTGTCTCTGCTATTATTCTTTTTTTCATCATATTTTTTGCAAGTAGTATTTGTCCGAGTGTATTATTTATTTTATGAGCTCCCGTATGATTCAATTCATCTCTTTTAAAATATATTTTTGGACCTCCAAGTTTTTTTGTTAGATTTTCCGCATAATATAAGGGCGAAGGTCTCCCAACGTAATCTCGTAAATATTTTTTGAATTCTTTAATAAACTCTTTTTTTCCTCTAATTCTTTTGTAAGCTTTTTCTACTTCTAGAATTAATGGAACGAGTGTTTCTGCAACAAATCTCCCACCATATTTTCCAAAGTGTCCTGAAATATCTGGTACAGATTTATAAGTATTTCTTTTCATTATTATAATTTAGTAGCTAATTCTAAAAATTTGTTTATTTTTTTAATATTTTTTTTTCCAGAGATAATTTCAAGACTGGAAGAAACATCCACAAAATTTATACCTGATTCTTTTATTGCTTTTTGCAGGTTAGTTGTATTTAGTGCTCCAGATAAGATTAATTTTCGTTTATTTTTAATTTTTTTTAACAAATTCCAATTTAATTTTTTGCTTTTTTTCTTAAAACTTAAATTTTTTCTTTTTATTATTTTTGTATCTATCAAAATATAATCTGAAATTTTTTTAAAACGAGAAATTTTTTTTATATCATTATTATTTGATATTTTTAAAGCTTTAATAAGTTTAATTTTTAATTTTTTTTTTACATTTTTTATAAAACCAACAGTTTCATTTCCATGAAATTGTAAATAATCAAGCTCTACATTCTTAGTAACTCTTTTTATTTCTGTAATATTTGCATTTGCGAAAACACCCACTCTTTTTATTTTATTCTTTGAAAAATTTGAAATTTTTTTTGCAGTTTTTAAATTTATATATCTTGGAGATTTATTATAAAACATTAGTCCAATCATTTTAGCTTTTCCTTTAACACATGCTTTCACATGACTAATGGATTTAATACCACATATCTTTACATTGAGAGTCATTAATTTTTTTTTAAATAATTTTCTATTTCTTGATTAATTAATTTAAGAGTTTCTTTTGGATTTTTTGATTTTGTTATTGGTCTACCGATAATAATATAAGTTGCTCCTTTTTTAATAGCACTTAAAGGATCTAAAAATCTTTTATGTTCATCTTTTTTATTTTTTTTTGGTCTAATACCTGGAACAAAAATTATAATTTTTTTTCTAATTTTTTTTACTATTTCAAGATCTTGAGGCGCAAGAATTAAACCAAAAACATTATTTTTTAATGCATTAAGAATTAATTTTTTTATTTCATTTTGTATTGATTGTTTTATTCCAATTTCTTTAATACTTTTTTGGTTATGATGTGATAAAAGCGATACAGTTAATATTTTTGTAAAGCTTGATGCTTTTACAGCAGATTTTATCATATCATTACCTCCTAGACTATGTATGCTTAAATAGTCTGCTTTTAAAGAATTTATTGCTTTTACAGCTTTATATATTGTCGTAGGAATATCATGAAATTTTAAATCTAAAAAAATTGGTAATTTATATTTTTGAAATTTTGTAATTATGCTTGGTCCGTAACAAGAAAATAATTCTTTCCCTATTTTTATACCTGCAAGATCTTTTTTTAATAACTTAACAAAATTTTCAGCTATTTTTATGTTGTTGGTATCTAAAGCTAAAAATACTCTTTTAAATTTTTTTTTGGACAAAATATCAGATTACTTTGGATTTAATTTTTTAAATAAAATTTTACCCATTTTAAATTTTGGATGGGTTTTTTTTTCTATTTCAATATTTCTTCCATTTTGTGGGTTTATACCAATTCTTTTTTCTCTTTTTTTCGTATAAAAAGAACCAAACCCCCTAATCTCAACCCTTTTTTCTTCTGAAAGTGCTTTTTGAATTTCTCTGAAAAAAATATCTACAATATTTTCAATTTCAGATATTTTATATTTATTATTATTTTTATGTATTGATTTAATTAAATCTGATTTATTCATTTTTTTAAATTATTTTTTTTTTTTTACCTTTTTTACTTTTTTTACTTTTTTCTTTTTTTTTTCTCCTAGAATCTTTCCAAGACTAGCACCACTATCTAATGAACCAAACTCTTTTTTTATCTTTTTTTGTTCTTTTGATTCAATTTCTTTAATAGATAATACAATAATTTTATTTTCTTCATCAACTTTTTTTATCATCGCATCTAGTTTTTCGTTTGCCGCATATCTTCTTGGATTTTGTTCAGATTCGTCCATAGATAAATTTTCTTTATCAATAAACCCATCAAGATTATTATCTAATTTAACTTTAACCCCATTATCTTTTATATGAATAACTGAGCAAGTTACTACATTTTTGATTTTAATATCCTTAATTTTTTCTTTAAAAGGTTTGTCATCAAGTTGCTTTATACCTAAAGATACTCTTTGTTTTTGTTGGTTAACGTCTAAAACTATAGTTTTTACAACATCTCCAGTTTTAAATTTTGTTGTTGATTTATTGTCCCATTCCCAATCTAAATCAGAAATGTGAACCATTCCATCTAAATTGTTTTCTAAATTTACAAAAATACCATATTCAACTATATTTCCGACTTTACATTCTATGATTTTTCCTTTTTTATATTTTTTTGAATATTCATTCCAAGGATTAGCACTTTCTTTTTTCATTCTAAAACTTAATTTTCTTTTGTCTAAGTCAAGTTCTAGAACACTTACATCAACAACATCTCCCATGGAAACAATTTCATTTGGATTAGTTTTTTTTTTGTCCCATGTCATTTCAGATACATGTATAAGTCCTTCTATACCATCTTCTAATTCAATAAATGCTCCATAATCAGTTATTTTACTTACTTTTCCTGAATACTTCTTTCCCACTTTATATTTTTTTTCTATATTTTTCCACGGATCCTCACTAAGTTGTTTAATTCCCAGTGAAATTTTATTTGATTCAAGGTTAAATTTTAAGATTTTAACTTTTATATTTTGACCAATTTTTAAAAAATCTGAAGGATGATTAATTCTTCTCCATGAAATATCAGTTAAATGAATAAGTCCATCTGTTGTTCCAAGGTCTACGAAAGCTCCATAATCTGTAATATTTTTAATAATTCCTTCCACAGAAATTCCTTCTTTAAACTCTTTTTTAATATCCTTTATATCTCTTTTTAAATTTTCTTCTAAAAAAGATTTTCTTGAGATTACAATATTTCCTCTTTCTCTATCGATTTTTAATACTTTAAATGATAATTTTTGTTCAACAAGATGATTAATATCCTTTATTGGTTTAATATCAACCTGACTTCCAGGTAAGAAAGTAATAACACCATCAATATCAACTGTATAGCCGCCCTTAACCTTTCCGTAAATTTTTCCATCTACTGGTTTATCTTTTTTTAAAACTTCTTCAAATAAATCAAACGCAGCTTCTTTTTTTGCTTTTTCTCTACTTAAAACAGCTTCACCATTTTTATCTTCCACTCTTTCAACAAAAACATTAATTTTATCTCCTACTTTAATTTCTTTTTCTTTATCACAGAATCTAAGTTCATCCATAGAAATTCTTCCTTCGCTTTTTAGTCCAACGTCTACCAATGCATGGTTGTGATCTATTGATATAACAATTCCACCTACTACTTTACCTTCAAAATTTTTTATTTTTTTTAAGGATTGATTTAATAAAGATTCAAAATTTTCAGTATTTTCAGTCATAAACTCGGTTTTATAGACTTTATGCAGTTTTTCTTAATTTTAAAAGCTTTTTTTTTAATTTTTTTTTGAAAAATTTCCTCCTAGACTTTTTATTAATGATACAAAATTAGGAAAACTTGTTTTTATACAATTTAAATTATCTACAATTATTTTTTTCTTAGAAGCTAAATCCATTATTAGGAATGCCATGGCTATTCTATGATCATAATAAGTTTTAATTTTAGCATATCCAGCAGTGTTATTTTCTTTATTTCCAGTTATTTTAAGACCGTCCCTTTCTCTTTTTACTTTTATTTTGCATGCTATTAAACCGTTATATAAAGATTTTATACGATTACTTTCTTTGTTCTTAAGCTCACCACCACCTTTAAAAGATGAATTTCCTTTAGCAAATGTAGCTAAAATAGAAAAGATTGGAATTTCATCAATCATTTTTGCGAC
>Ga0163108_10000491_pt1 | contig 29600 bp, 21 predicted proteins | sample Fk1155metaG_FD_109644 | JGI IMG/M metagenome (GOLD analysis project Ga0163108, IMG submission 109644) | Marine microbial communities from the Central Pacific Ocean - Fk160115 155m metaG | ecosystem: Environmental > Aquatic > Marine > Oceanic > Photic zone | place: The Central Pacific Ocean...
AACCTGGATGACGCGCGCTCGGCGCTCCGCGAGGCGATCAAGCTGGCGCCCGGCCATCCTCGCGCCAGCCTCTCCCTCGCCCGCCTGGAATTCCGCGCCGGCAAGCCCCTGGGCGCCCTGCCCCTGTTTGACACCTATTTTTCGGCAAAGGCAGGGACTGCGGACGATGCCTTGTCTTGGACGGCGAGACTCGAATACGGCAGGGCGCTTCGGGCGGCCGGCAGATATCAGGATGCAGCTGATCAGTTCGCCATTGTTCTGGAACACGAGCCGACCCGCAGCGAGTGTTATTCGGAGCTCGCGGCGACCCTTTACAGGCTGAAGCGCCGCAAGGAGGCCCGGCTGATCGAGGGAATCTACCGGGCCCTGTCACAGGGCAGTTTTGAAGAATACGGGGTCGACAAGATGCGGCTGCAGGGGCGTGAAGCCCAGGCCCTTGCTCAGCAGGCCTCGAACCAGCAGCGCCAGCGCAGGTTCCTTGCCGCGTTCCGCTCGCACCGCAACGCCCTGGAGGCCAACAATAAGGATGCGAGAATCCCGGGACTCTACGCCCGCTATTGCCTGACCTTCAGGCGGACCAGGGAAGGGCTTGATGTGATTTCTGCCGCGGTGGCCGCCGGTTGCCGGCCGGTTTCGGGCCTCTTGTGGGAGCGGGGACGGATCGAGGCCGCCCGGAAAGACTGGCCGGCCGCCGTCGAAGCTTTTCGTTCAACTCTCCAGGCGATCGATTCTGAAGACGGGAAGGCTGGCCGCCAGGGGCCTGGACGGGGCCAGGCCAACAGGTTCTCAGCTCAGCTTGGGCTGGCCCGCTGTTTTCTCGAGCTGGGACACCGGGAGCCGGCCCTCGAAGCCATCACGGCGGCACAGAGACTGTCACCGTCAACCTGGGAGCCCAGCTATTGGAGGGGGCGTTGGCTGCTGTCGGGCGGCGATCCAGGCTCTGCGTTGGAAGCCTTTGAAGCCGCCGAGGGGAACTGCGGGCGCCAGGGGCTCCAGGTTCCCGATGATCTGGCGGTCTATAAGTCCGTCGCCAGCTGGCGTTCCGGATATGCACCCGGAGCCTTGGAGGCGCTGGTTGCCCACCTGGAGAGAGCTCCCGGCCGTCTTGAGCTCTATGCCGAGCTGATGAAGCCCGAGGCAAAGGACCCGGTTCGGCAGGAGTGGGCGCGCAAGCGGCTTACGGAAATGAAGGCGAACCAGGCGAAGATCGATCAGCTCGAGACGCGGCTCCAGGAGAGCCCCTTAGCGGCCTCCGCGGCGCTCTACGCTGATCTGGCCGCGGCCTGCGCCAGGTTCAGGGAACGCGGCGCCTACGACTATCTTTTCCTGGCCAGTGACCTCGACCCGGCCAACGCGACCGTGTTGAAAAATCTGCTGAATATACTGAGCCGGCCCCAGGATGTGTTTTTCAGGCTTCGCCTGCTTCGACGCCTGCTGGCCGCAGAGGCCGGCAGCGAAGCCGCGTTTTACGGGATGGCGGAGATCTTTCTGCAGCTGCATGTTCGTCCTGGCGAAGCACGGAAGCTGGTTCAGTCAGGCCTTGACAGCCATCCAGGCAGCGCGCGGTTGAAGGCTCTGCAGGCGCGGCTGGCCGCGCGCGGCGCGGGCGCATCTTCGCCGGGCAAAGGGCGCCCATAAGATGCTTGCAGCGGAACGACTCCATGCAATGATGTCGTCGTGATGCACGAAAGATGTGACCGGTTCAAGACCATCGGGGCGATCTTCACGGCCGCGGCGCTCCTTGCTCTGACTGCAGGGTCCTGCAGTCAGAAGACTCCACCGAGCGCCTCGCCTTCGCAGGAGGAGGCCTCGCCTGCGGCGAAAGAGCCGGCGGAGACGGCAGAGCTCGAGCAGCTTCGCGTCCGGGCCGCGGCGCTCGAAGCCCAGCTCGCAAGCCTCGCGGACAAGAATACTCCGCCAGCCGACGACGCATCGGCGGTCCTGATGGGACATCTTGACAACCTCAATGGGCCGGGCATGTACACGGCGATGGAAAAGCGCCTCCTGGGAGAGGAGAAGGACCACCGGGAGCTGCTCCAGTTTTTCATCGCGTGCGATCAGGAGCACGAAAAGATTCTTACCCTGACTCATGATTCCCGCCTGGTGTTCGCCATGCTCCGGCTGGTGGCGCTCTATCCGGGAGAAACGGCGGCTCTCTGCGCTTATATGATTCGCAACACGCGGGAGCAAACAGGTTCGTTTGTTCGCCGGGAGATCTACAATTTTCTACCCGTCTTTCTCAACTATCACCGGGGCAAGTATCCTGAGCTGCGCCGGCTCCTCAAGGAGGACATTGTCTTCCAACTGCAAAAGGGCGGCGACTACCTCTACAAGCTGATGTTGGCGATGCGGGACCTGCAGTTCAAGCCGCCGGTCGACTCGATGCTGCCGATTCTCTACAGCGAGGAGAAGCGTTCTCTTCACGGCGCGGTCCTCTCCCATCTCGCCAGCCGCGGAGATGAGGGCCTCCAGGCGATTCTCAAGTTTGTTGAAGAGGGGGGAGACGGCCTGCAGCAGAGTGTAAGCCAGGCGCTGAAACACATCGTCGATCTCGATGCCGCCGGCCGCAAAGGCCTCGCTTTACGGTTTGTCGAACACCAGGAGCCCGCCATTCGCAAGGCCGCGACCTTTTATTATTTCGGCCATCCCCGGGAGCCGGCCGATTTTGAGCGGGCCCTCGGCTACCTGAACTCTGAGGTCACTGTTGCCCAGCAGACCCTGATCATAGGAAAGCTCAAGCGCAACAGTCCCGCCATCTACCAGCAGCTCATCAAAGAGTCCGGAAAGGTCCGGGCGGAGAAGGCGAAGGCCATCCTCGAGAAGGCCGCGGCGCGCGCGAAGAAGGAGGCCGGCGATGAGGGTTGAGAAGCCGGATCGGATCAGGGCTCTTTCTGCCGCAGGCCTTCTTGCCCTGGCGCTGGCCGCTGCTTTCCCGGCGGCCCCGATGCCATCGGCGCGTGCCCGGGGAGATGGGGCGGGAGAACTCCAGCGGCTCAAGGATCGAATCCGCTCGCTCGAAGAGGCCATTGCCGCAGAGCAGGCGAAGCGAGCCGCAGCGGTCAGCCCGTCTCCCCCCCCGGCTGTTGAGGAGGAGGTCCGCGAATCTTTTCACACCAGCCCCTGGGCCCAGGCGGAGAAGCCTCCAGGCTCCACCCCGAAGGAAACCATCGATGGCCTTCTCGCCCTGGCTGTCAAGGGTGATGGGCCTGGCCTCGTGGCCGCGATTCAGAAGCAGCTGGCGGCCGGAGACAAGGGCCACGAGGTGTTGCAGGACTTTCTTCACGCCCTGGACAAGGACCCGTCACTGGCAAAGAGGCTGGTGGGCCGCTACGATCTCGCCTTCGCCCTCCTGCACCCGGCGATGTTGCAGGAAGAAGGGTGGGCGCGCATGGCTCACAGTTACTTGAGCGCGACCAGGAAGACGACCCGGACCGTTTTGCGCGGCTATCTCTACAGCTTTCTGCCGGTTTTTCTCGAGTTCCATCGCGGGAGATTCCCCGACCTTGAGGAGGCCCTCACCGCCGAGATCCTGCAGCTGGTCCAGGGCGGCGATAAGCGCTTGAGATTGCTGTTCTCGGCGGCCGAGTCCCTGGGCTATTTCCTGCCCATTGACCTTGTCGAAAAGAGACTCGCGCAGGCGACCGATTTCCAGGCGCATTCCGCGCTGCTGCTTCATCTTGGAGCGCGCGATGACAAAGATGCCGTGCGGGTGCTGAAACAGTTCGTCTCGCAGAATATGCGCCGCTACGGCGGCGCGGTGAGCCAGGCCCTGGTGACCCTTGCAAAGATGTCGGCTCCCGGCGTCGAGCAGGTTTTCAGGGAGCTCACCTGGACCAAGGATGCCTTTACCTACTCGAAGGCCATCAGGGCCTATTTTGCGATCCCCAGGCACGAAGGCTTTGCCCCGGAGGCGCGCCGCTACCTGAACTCCAGGGTGGGCTTTCCAGAGAAGAGGCTTTTTATCAACCAGCTGCGCCGGGTTAATCCGGGCATTCTCGACGAGCTGAGGCAGCTGGCGGAGCAGATCACCTCGGACGAGGTTCGGGAGTTCCTGCTTAAATAGGGCATTTGAGCGTACTGAAACCGAATGACGGGATGCCGGCGGTATTCATGGTATTCTCGATAGTGGGTCTGAAATTCAACTTCGAGAGCATCCAGGTGCGCCGTTTCATCCATCCAGTTTTTCTGTCGATCCTCTTGCTGCTGCCGTTGCGGGCGGCTGCCTGGCAGGATGGAGTTCCGCGCCGTCCCGTGGCGCGCCTGGCGACCTACAATGTCCACGGGGGACTCGAGGCAAGCCCCCGGGCCGTGGGCCGGTTTCTTGCCGGGCTGAATCTCGACCTTCTGTCTTTGCAGGAGGTGCCCGACCAGGACTATCTCGCGACGGTGGCCGCTGAGACGGGGTTGGATTATTTTACCCCGATAGATCGCTTCAAGGCGGTGCTGGCGCGGCAGCCGCTGGAGGGAGTGGAGCGGCTTCCTCTTCCCACCGGCCGCGGAGTTATCCGGGCGACAGCGATGCTCCGCGGTGTCCCGGTGTCCATCTACGGCATTCACAACTCATGGGATCAGTCGGGCGATCGGGAAAACCGGCACATCGTTAACGAGCTTCTCCCCGCTGACACGAATCCGCGGAAGATCCTGCTGGGGGATTTCAATGATGAGCACTACTCGACGCAGAACATTATTCTCGAGAGTGTTCTGAATGACGCCTGGACCGATCTGGGGGTGCGGCCCGGGGGGCGAACAACGTGGCCTGCGACAGGCTTTGCCGGCGCGGAAGGCCATCAGCTGATTGACCTCCTGATGTACGACCCGGCGGGCGGCATGTTTCCGGTGGATGTGCGTATTCCGAAGCTGGCGCCGGTGCTTTCCGACCATCGGCCGGTGGTTTTCAGCATGATGTTAACGGAGCCGATATTTGTCGACCCGCCGCAGAATTTCATCGTAGATGCGGTCTTTGGTTCCGAGCTGCTGGAGCTTCGTTTTGACCGCGAGGTTGACCCGGTCAGCGCGGCGCGGCCCGAGCGCTACAGTGTCCGCCGTCTTGGCGGCGCGGGGCCGGCTGTCGAGGTTCTGCGAGCGCGTGTAGACCGCCATCGCCGCAGGGTGAGGTTGCGCACGTCGGGCCATGAGCCTGGAGAGACTTATGAGCTTATCGTTGCCGGTGTCGTTGCGCGGGGCGGCGAGACGGGAATGATGCCCACGGGCAGGACGTATGCCTGCCTTACGAATCTCCTGCTCAATCCAGGAGCCGAAGACGGGCTCACGGGCTGGGAGGTCTCGGGCGCGCTGGAGGCTGTCACAGGATTGACCCAGTTGCAGGCCTATTCCGGCGATAGTTTTTTTGTCGGCGGCGCCGCGGATGCCGCATCGCGCGCGACCCAGTCGGTTTCCCTGCAGTCTTTCTCGGGCCCGATTGACCAGGGCCGCGCCACCCTGCATCTCGGCGCGTGGCTGGCCGCGGCATACCTGGTCTTTCCAGGCGGGGAGAGCCGAGCCGAGCCGTATGACGAGGCCGAGGTATCCTTCACCCTGCACGATGCGGCGGGCAGAGAGTTGCGGGCGATCGCCTCGGGCAAACACGATACGCTCTACTGGTGGCCCTGGCGGGAAGCGGTTCCAGTACCGCCGGGAACCCGCTCTGTGAGGGCGACCATTGCGGCGAATCGCAGAACCCTTATCGGCGGCACCAGGAACGATGGGGCGGTTGATGAGGTCTTTATCGGCATCGAGCTGGGTTCGCGGGACCACGGCCGCCTTGGCGGCAACCTGCTCCTGAACCCGGGCGCCGAATCGGGCGACCTTGCCGACTGGAACGTGGAAGGAAGCTTCCGCCATGGCGCCAACCTGGCGCGTTTCTTTACGGACTACCTGGTGACGCGTTCGGGCGATGGGATGTTCATGGCGTATCCCGGTGGCGATGCGGATGAGTCAACCCTGTCCCAGACCGTTGCGCTTCCGGCAGAGGCCCGGTATCTGCGCTGGGGGGGGAGGCTGAAGAGCTTTGCGAGCATTCTTGGAGTCGGTCTTCGGGTTGAGGTGTTCGACTCGGCGAGTCGCGTAATTGCCGCGGCTGATACTGGGCGGCTGCATTGCGCGCAATGGGAGAGCCTTTCAGGCCATCTCCGTCTCCCGGCGGGTTCTCGCCAGGCTCGCCTGACGGTCGCGGCCGGGGTCCGGGGGCGCGCGGCGTTTGCCGATGACCTCGTTCTGGAGGCTCTCGGGAGTTCCGATGGGGCGCCGTGGTTTGAGCGCGGCGACGTTGATCAGAGCGGGCGATTAAACATCACGGATGCGGTTGTGATATTGGGTTTCCTGTTCACGGAGGCCGCCCCTGCTGTTTTCTGCGCCGATTCCGCGGATGTGGATGACGATGGCCGTGTTGCCGTTACCGATGCCATTCGCCTGCTTCAGCATTTGTACCAGGGAGGGCCGCCCCCTGAAGAGCCGAGCTTAGGCCACCCGGGCCCTGACCCTAGTCCTGATGAACTGGGATGCGAGTAGGCTCAGGCGTTGCCTCCTCGGCCTTCTCCACGGCTTTCTCGCGCCGAATGCTGGCCCCGAGCAGCGCCAGCTTCTTCTCGATGGCCTCGTAGCCCCGGTCGACATGATAGATCCGCCTGACGGTGGTGGCACCCTTGGCCACAAGCCCGGCAAGGATGAGGCTGGCGCCGGATCTCAGGTCGGAAGCCATGACCGGGGCGCCGCTTAATTCCTTCGGTCCGTCAATGGTGGCATGATCGTTGTCCTGGTCAATGCCGGCCCCGAGCCTGTTCAGCTCCGGGATATGCTGGAAGCGGTCCTGGTAGATGTTCTCGCTGATCTGGCTGACGCCCTCCGCCTGGGTGAGGAGGGCGGTCATCGGCGCCTGGAGATCGGTAGGGAAGCCGGGGTAGGCCCGGGTCGAGATGTCGATGGCTCGAATGGGGCCGTTGGTTGAAATTGCGATGCTGTCTTCTTCGATAGCAAGCGCGAAGCCGGCCTGTTCCAGGCAGGCCGTCAGCTTGTCGAGCTGTTTCGGCACGACATTCTTCACCGTTACAGAACCCTTGGTGATGGCTCCCGCCAGAAGCAGGGTTCCCGCTTCGATCCGGTCTGGCATGACAATGTGGTCCGTGCCATGGAGCTCTTTTACTCCGTGAACTTCGAGCGTCGATGTCCCGACGCCTTCGATCTGCGCCCCCATGCCCCTGAGGAAGATGGCGAGGTCTGTTACCTCCGGCTCCAGGGCCGCGTTCCGGATTTCGGTGTCGCCTTCCGCCAGGGTCGCCGCCATGAGAATGTTGGCCGTTCCAGTAACGGTCGAGCCCCTGGGGCCGCTGAGGTCGAGGGTGGCCCCCTTGAGCTTGCCTTCGGCGATGATGTATCCCTTTTCAACTTTGATCTGCGCGCCCAGGGCCTCAAGGCCTTTGAGGTGGAGGTCAACAGGCCGGCCACCCGCCCCAAAGACACAGCCCCCCGGCAGGGACACCTTCGCCTTTCCGCGCCGGGCCAGCAGTGGTCCGAGGGAGCAGATGGATGCCCGCATCGTGCTGACCAGGTCGTAGTCAGCAAGGGTGCGGGTCGGGTCGGTCGTTTCGACGCAGATGGCTCCGTGGTGGTCCCGATTGCAGTGCATGCCGAGCTCTTCCAGGATGGCCTGGGTTGTCCTGACATCGGACAGCTTGGGTACATTGTTGATCGTGCACCGATCCTCCGTGAGGATCGTAGCAAACAGGATGGGCAGGGCGGAATTCTTTGACCCCTGGACGGTTACAGATCCGGAAAGGGGAGCGCCGCCGTCGATGATGATTTGGTCCACGAGCTCTTCACTTCTCTGAGGCGGCAACCAGGCAAGCCGCCAGGGGACATCTCCGGCGTTCAGGTAGGGGTGATTGTAACGGGGAAAGGCTCCTCGTCAAGTTTGCGCGCCTTATCAGAAGACCTTTTACCGTTGGCCTGAGATGACCCGGGGAACTTTGGCGTAATCACGTGTTATTGAGGTCTTCGTGAAGCCGGCTTCTTCGAACATATTTATGACCTTTGCGCCCTGTTTCTCGCCAACTTCCACGATGAGCGCGCCCTTTTCCGCCAGCCGGTCAGCGACTTCATTCAGGATCGCCCGATAAAATCCAAGCCCATCGCTTTCGGGGCTGCGTGAATCGATCAGGGCGATGCGCGGCTCAAAGAGACGTACATCATCCATCAGGGTCTCTTCTTCAGCTCCGGCAATGTAGGGGGGGTTGGAGACGATCAGGTCAAAGGGGGGCGTGCCGGGCTCCAGCGCCGCGCAGAGGTCTCCGGGGATGAAGTCGATTCGGGCCGCGACATTGTTCAGTTCGGCATTTTCCCGGGCAAGCTCCAGCGCCTGGGGGGAGATGTCGACAGCCGTGACGCGGGCGCCTGGGAGGTTTGCCGCGAGGGCCACCGCGATGTTGCCGCTTCCGGTGCCGAGGTCGAGAATGCGGGCGGCGTCCGGGGCGATGGCCAGCGCCTCATCTACGAGGTGTTCGGTCTCCGGCCGCGGCGTGAGCACGGCCGGCGTTACCTTGAAGGGCAGGGAGTAGAATTCTTTTTCTCCCGTGAGATAGGCGACGGGTTCCTTGAGCCCACGGCGCTTTACGAAATCGCGGAAGACAGCGCGGGCCTCATCGTCGACCACCTGCTCAAATTCCTTTGTGAGGAGCCCGAGGCGGTCGACCCCGAGAGCGCCGGCAAGGAGTAGCTCGGCATCGAGCCGGGCGCTGGGGATGTCCCTCTGCCGGAAGTAGCCCTCGGTCCAGTCAAGGAGCTCGCGGGCGGTCCAGTTCTTGCTCGGGCTATAGTCCTGGCTCAAAGCTCTTTCAGCCTCAGCTCTCGCTCCTGGCTTCGCAGGCCGGCGACCAGGCCGCCCAGGTCACCTTCCTTGACGACCTTCTCCAGGTTGAAGTTCTGGCCGATGCGATGGTCTGTGACTCGGTTCTGGGGAAAGTTGTAGGTGCGGATCCGCTGGCTGCGGTCGCCCGAGCCGATCTGTCCGCGCCGGAGGCTCTGTTCCTGTTCCTGTCTCTGGGTCTCGATGTGGTCATAAATTCTCGAGCGCAGGACGCGCATCGCCTTTGCCCGGTTCTTGTGCTGCGAGGTTTCATCCTGGATAGAGACAACGAGCCCCGTGGGCATATGGGTCAAGCGTACGGCTGAACTGGTACGGTTGACCTTCTGCCCTCCAGGCCCGGAGGCGCGAAAGAAATCGACTCGCAGGTCGGCCTCTTTGACCTCGACCTCAACTTCCTCTGGTTCTCCCATTACGGCGACCGTTGCCGCCGAGGTGTGGATGCGGCCGCTGGTTTCCGTTTGAGGGACCCTCTGGACGCGGTGTCCGCCCATCTCATACCGCAGGTGGCGGTGGACCTCGTCTCCTGCGACCGAGAAGATGATTTCCTTAAAGCCTCCGAGATCGGTGCCACTTCCGTCGATAACCTCGATTTTCCAGCCCTGCTTCTCGGCAAAACGGCCGTACATGCGGAAGAGGTCTCCCGCGAAGAGGGCGGCCTCATCTCCGCCGGCACCGGCGCGGATCTCAACGATGACGTTTCTTCCGCCATCTTTGTCTTCAACCAGGATGCGGTCCATGAGCTCCTGCTCGGTAAGCTCGAGCTCCGGGGAGAGCTGTTCAATCTCCTCGAGTGCCAGCTCTCGCAGCTCCGCTTCTTCCTCGGCGTTTTCGGAGATCTCCCGATTGTCGGCTATAGTCTCAAGCAGCTCCCTGTAGCGTTTGTATTGGTCGACCACCTTGGCGAGAGAGCCGCATTCGCGCGACAACAGGCGCAGTCGCGAGGGTTCGGAGAAGAGCTCGGGGTCCGCGAGCTGTTCTTGTACCTCTTCGAGGCGCTTCTCGGTTTCTTGCAGCTTCTCTTCAACAGGGGCAGGAAGCATGACTCTTCGGTCTCCAGGAGAACAATGGCGTTGATGGCATTATTACGCCGCCCGGCATTTAAGCAAGGGGGGCTCCCGGCTACCGATCAGGGACGGAGCTGATTACTCGCTGTCGCCGTCCGCTTCGGGCGCGGCATCTTCCGCCGGCTCAGGGGCGGCCTCGGGGGCAGCCTCAGCAGGCGCGGCATCTTCCGCCGGTTCAGGGGCGGCCTCGGGGGCAGCTTCAGCGGGCGCGGCATCTTTCGCCGGCTCAGGGGCGGCCTCGGGGGCAGTGTCAGCGGGCGCGGCATCTTTCGCCGGCTCAGGGGCGGCCTCGGGGGCAGCTTCAGCAGGCGCGGCATCTTTCGCCGGTTCAGGGGCAGCTTCGGGGGCAGCTTCAGCAGGCGCGGCATCTTTCGCCGGCCCAGGGGCGGCTTGTTCGGCCTTCGGAGCAGGGGCGTCTTTTTTACGGCCTTTGCCGCGGGCCTCTTCTTCTTCTTCAGCCTTCTTCTTGAAGGTCGGGACGGCCTGGACGCTTACCTTCTCTTTGCCGGCCTTCTTCTTGCGCTTTTTGGCGGCTTCTTCGATCTGGTCCTTAGAAGACTCTTCCCAATTGTATTTCTTGCCGAATTTCTCGAGACGTCCGGCGGCATCAACGAACTTCTGCTTGCCGGTGTAGAAGGGGTGGGAGGCGCTGCTGATTTCAACGCTGACAACGGGGTATTCGTTGCCGTCTTCCCATTGGATGGTCTCATTGCTTTGAGCGCAGGACCGGGTAAGAAATCTAAAATCGGCGGACTTGTCCTGGAAAACGACAAGCCTGTAATTGTCGGGATGAAGTTCTTTTTTCATGATCGCTATTCAGCAGTCTGTAAATCGAAGAATTCGAAAATCGAAGGCAGCGATTATAATGCGTCTGCCCCCATGAGCAAGTATGCGAAATAGGTACTTGGCAGAATTTCTGTCGAACCCCAAGAGGGCTTTTTCGGAACTTATTTGCCGCCCTGGACCCCACATGTGCTCCGAGAGCGGTTTTCAGGCCGATTCTCTTTTGTCCGCTTTCTTGTCCTTATTCTTCTTACGAAAGACTTTTTTACCTTTCGAGAAGGTTCGATGGCGAACCACGTCGGAGTTAACGAGGAACTCAAGCAGCTCGTCCTTGTGTTCGGGCAGCTCGTAGAGGACGTCCAGCATGACCTCCTCGAGGATAGAGCGCAGGCCGCGGGCTCCGGTGCCGCGATGGATCGCGAGGCCGGCGAGATCTCGAAGAGCCTTGGCGGTAAAGCGGAGCTTGGTGCCGTTGAGCCGGAACAGCTCGGCGTATTGTTTGACCAGGGCGTCGCGAGGCTCCTGGAGCACCCGGACCAGGTCTCCTTCGTCTAGCGGAGAGAGAGTCGTGATGACAGGCAGCCGGCCCAGGAGCTCAGGGATCATGCCAAACTGAACGAGGTCCTCGACCTGCAGCTCCTTCATGATTTTTTTGCGGGCTTCGATGTTCTCGGCGGTGTGGCTGTCCCAGGTGGGGTTGAAGCCGATCTGCTTTCTTCCGACCCGGTTCGCGATGATGTCTTCGAGTCCGGTAAAGGTGCCGCCGCAGATGAACAGGATGTTGCTGGTGTCGACCTGGAGGTATTGCTGCTCGGGGTGTTTCCGGCCGCCCTGGGGCGGTACGTTTGCCACAGTCCCCTCGATCAACTTGAGGAGGCTCTGTTGCACTCCCTCGCCCGAGACATCCCGGGTGATCGAGACATTGGCAGTTGCCCGGCCGACCTTGTCGATCTCATCGACAAAGATGATTCCCTGTTCCGCGCGTTCGATATTGTAATCGGCGTTCTGCACGAGCTTGAGGATCAGGTTCTCGACGTCCTCGCCGACATAGCCCGCCTCGGTGAGCGTCGTGGCATCGCCGATGGCGAAGGGTACATCGAGCAGCGTAGCCATGGCGCGGGCCAGGGCGGTCTTGCCGCAGCCAGTCGGCCCGACCAGCAGCATATTGCTCTTTTCGACCCGGGCCTCCGCCGTTCCTTCGTCTTCGAGTATCAGCCGTTTGTAGTGGTTGTGAACCGCGACCGACAAGACCTTCTTGGCCTGGCCCTGGGCGATGATGTATTCGTCGAGCTCGCCGACGATGCGTCGGGGGGTCGGGATCTCTTCGATAAACAGGGGAGGCGCGCTCTCTGGCGCGTTGCTTTCGTCGATGATCGAGTGGCAGATCTCGACACAGGTATTGCAGATGTAGATCCCGGGACGGCCGCCCTGAATGAGCTTTTCAACCTCGAGCTTGCTCTTGTCGCAGAAAGAACATCTCTCAGTAGTGCTGCGTCCCCCTGATCTTGGCATTACCCGTCTTCCGTTCCCCTCAAGGTGTCTATGACCTCGTCGACCAGGCCGTATTCTTTCGCCTGCTCAGCGGTCATGAAGTGATCACGGTCGGTGTCGACCGCGATTTTCTTAAGTTTCTGGCCGGTGTGCTTGGCCAGGATGTCGTTCAGGCTGTTCTTGTAGCGCTTCAGCTCTTCGGACTGGATGAGGATGTCGGACGCGGTGCCGCCGGCTCCTCCCCAGGGCTGGTGAATCATGACACGGGAATTCGGCAGCGCGTGTCGTTTGCCGCTGGTTCCCGCGGCCAGCAATACCGCGCCCATGCTCGATGCCTGTCCGAGACAATAGGTGGCGATGTCGCAGGGGACGAACTGCATGGTGTCGTAGATGGCCATCCCGGCGGTAACCGATCCGCCGGGGGAGTTGATGTAGATGTTGATGTCCTGGTTTTTATTGTCGCTCATCAGGAAGAGGATCTGGGCGATGATGAGAGACGAGGAATAATCGTCGATGGACGGCCCGATGAAGATGATCCGGTCTTTCAGGAGCCGGGAGAAGATGTCGTACGACCGTTCTCCGCGACCTGTTTTTTCGACAACGATTGGAACCAAGTTGGCTTGCATTTTCAGAACTCCTGCTTCACTTCGACCTTTTTTCTATTGTTGAGCATGTTATCCCATCCTGCCTCAGCAAAATCGGGCAGAATCCGGTCCGGCCTTAAAATTCCCGGGCCGCCAGGGCTCCGGGCGTTTTCAGTCCTGCTCAACTCCTTCATCGGCTTTTGAGTCCTCCGTGTCCCCATCGTTTTGCGGGGAGTCTCCGATAACGCTCGCTTTTTCTCTCAGAAAGCCGCGAACCTTCTCATTTCGCAGGGTTTGGCGAATCTCATCGATTCTCCCGCTTTCCTGGAGCTGCCCCATCATGGCGGCTGGGGGGACCCCGTAAACCATGGACATCATCTGGATTCGGTTGGCGACTTCGTCTTCGGTGGCGAAGATCTTTTCTTTTTCGCCGATTTTTTCCAGCAGGAAAAACTCTTTCAGTTCGCCGGTAAGATCTTCAGCGGCCGCCTCGCCCGCCTTCGCCCTCTCCTCGTTGATTTCTTCTTCAGTCTTTTCTTCCGCGATCAACTCCTGGGCGACCCGTTCTTCGGCGACCTTTCTCTGGCGGTCGATCAGGTCCTCGGGCAGCTCGAGCTCAAGGCCGCCGACAAGTGCATCGACAATCTTCTTCTCGAGTTCTTGCTGGTCTTTCCTTTCGACCTCCCCCTGGAGCTGCTCCTCGATCTTCGTCTTGATGTCTTCGGCGCTCTCGGCGCCCAGGCTCTTGGCGAAGTCGTCATCGAGTTCGGGCAGCTCGGCCGTCTGGGTTTTCTCGAGAACAAAGCGCAAGAGCACCTCCCTGTCGCGAAGAACCTCGTCGGGGTAGTGCGCGGGAACGGTGACCTCTATCTCGAGCGGGGCGCCATCGTTGGTGCCGGCCTTTGAGCGGTCCCAGCCCTCCACGAGTTTCTCGAGCTCTTCGATCGCGAAAGCCTCGAGGTTGCCGCTGGCAGGTACGAAGCCGGCCTGGTCAACGCTCTTCAGCACCCGGCCATCCTCGACGAGTTCGTAGCTTCCAATAAACTGGTCGTCGCCTCCGGCCTTGGAAGGTTCCACCTCAACCATCTCCGCGCGGCTCTTGAGGAGCTTCTCGAGTTCTTCTTCGAAGCGCCCCTCTTCGACCTCCGACGTGACGCGCTCTACCTCGATGCCCTTGTATTCGGGCAGGTCAAATTCGGGATAGACCTGGAGTTCCGCTTCGTAGGTGAAGTCGCTTTCGGGGTTGAACTCGATCTTGTCGAAGTTCGGACTCCCCAGCACCTTCAGGTCTTTGTCTTCGAGCAGTTCGTCGAAAGATTCGGCAAGGAGGCTCTCCTTGACATCCTTTTCGAGATCTTCACCAAACCGCTTTTCAAGGAGCCGGCGCGGCACGCGCCCGCGTCGGAAGCCCGGCAGCCGTACTGTTGAGGAGAGCTCTTCGTAATTGTGGGCGAGGATCTTTTTGACCTTTTCCACCGGAACGGTCGCCTTCACCACCTTCTTGCAGGGGCCGGCGTCTTCAATCGTGCAGGTCGCGCCCAGGGAGTCATCGTCATCATCGGCCTCCGCCGCGCTGATTTCTTCGCCGTCGGCGCTCTCATCGTCCGAACCCTCCTGGCCGCCAGCCTCTTCAGCTCCGTCATCGGCCGCGGGCTCGACATCTTCATTGCCAGCATCCGTTTCGTTCTCGAGTTCTTCTTCATCGACGGGCGAAGGTTCTTCTTCTTTGTCGATTTCCGGTTCGGTGTTCACGGGAATCCTTTCCTGGGGGGGTTGTTTGTTCGAGAGAAAGCATCACGCGCGGGCAAGGCCGACCTGCAGGGCTGCCCCTGCCGTTATCCGCCGTCCTTGCGACGTGATCCGCCGTACCCGTCATCGTTGGTCGGGCCGGGGCGTTTCGGACGGCAAAGCGGCGTGTCCGTCACCCTTGCGGCAAACGGTAATATAGCTAGAGCTTCAAAGACTGCAAACCGTTTATCCCATCCCCCGCCTGGACATGTGGACTTCAGCCGGGGACCCTGTTAGGCTCCGGGTCCGACAAGGAGCGGAGTTTGCATGATTACCAAGTCCAGCAATCTAGTGATCGTAGAGGGGAACCTGGTTCCAGCGGATGGCGGGGGGGAGCTGGCGCGTGGGCGGGTCGAGATCGACGTCTCCACCGGGCTGATCGTCGAGACCGGCGAAGCGCGCGGGACGGGAGACCTTGTACTCGACGATGAGCACATCGTCCTGGCCGGCATCATTGATCAGCATGTGCATGCGCGTGAAGATCCCTCCGGCGAGGAGATTTACAAGGAATCCTTTCAGACAGCTGGGGAGGCGGCGGTCAACGGAGGTGTTGTGGCGATTGTTGACATGCCCAACAATCCCGAGGCGCCGGTAGATGATGAAAGCTACCGAAAGAAGAAGAGCCTGACCGCAGGCAGCCTGGTGGACATCCTGCTCTACGCGGGCGTCGGGCCGGGAACCGGGCCGCTCTCTTTCGAGGTGCCCTATAAGACCTACATGGGTCCGAGCATCGGCCACCTCTTCTTCAGAGACGAGGAGGTGCTCAGGGAGACGCTGTCGAGGTACCAGGGTCAATTCGTCGCTTTTCACGCGGAAGATCCCGTCATTCTTGAAGACAATAAAGACGCCGAAACGCATTTCCTGCGTCGTCCGCCGGAGGCGGAGGTGGAGGCGATCGAGCTGATCCTCAGGATGGGCGAAGATTACGGGATCAGGCCTCATATCTGTCACCTCTCGACCGCGGCAGGTCTCGAGCTGATTTGCGATGCCAGGAAACGGGGGCTTCGCGTCACGACCGAGGTCACTCCGCACCACCTCTACTACGATCAGGATAACGCCCAGGCCTTCTCGACCCCTTCCTACCTGCAGTGCAATCCGCCCATTCGCACCCGGCTTGACCGGATAGCCCTGATCGAGGGCCTGCGCTCAGGAGACATCGAATGCCTTGCCACCGACCACGCTCCGCACACCCTGGAAGAAAAAGACCGCGGCATCTCGGGCGTAACTCAGCTCGACACGTTTGGCGCCTTCCTCTTCTGGCTGCTCGAGGAGGGCTTCGATCTGCAGACGATCCAGCGCGCCTGTTGCGAGGTGCCGGGACGTTTTCTGGGCCGATACCTTCCTCATCGCTACGGGCGGGTTGAGCCAGGCTTCGTCGGGTCGCTGACGGTTCTGAAAAAAGAGAGCTTTACGGTGCGCCGTTCTGGAATCAAGAGCCGCTCTGGCTGGTCTCCCTTTGAGGGGGTCACGTTTCCCGGGCGGGTCAGCCACACCATCGTACGTGGCAACATCTATCCACAGCTTGACTGAGCGCATGAAGATCCCCCGCGAAGAATTGCAGGTCAGCTTTTCGCGCTCAAGCGGTCCGGGCGGGCAGAATGTCAACAAGGTCGCGACCCGGGTGGAGGTGCGTTTTCATCTTGAGAGCGCGGGCTGGATCGCTCCGGCGACGCGTGCCCGGCTGGCCGCCCTTCATCCCGGGCATCTCAATCGCGAGGGGGAGTTCATCGTGGTGTCTTCCCGCTTTCGCAGCCAGGGGCGCAATATCGAGGACTGTATCGAAAAGCTGGGGGGCTTGCTCGAGAAGGCCGCGAAGCGGCCGCGGCGGCGAGTGCCCACCCGGAAGACGAAGGCCTCGAACGAACGTCGACTGAAACACAAAAAGAAGCGTTCGGATATCAAGTCACGGCGGCGTTCTTTGCCGGAGGATTGAATAAAGAGGCCGACTGCCATCGTCTCTTAATAGGCGCGGTTCTCTGCCTGTGTTCTGTTAAGTCTGCGGTTATGATTCCTTCGGACCTGGTGGTCCGGGCTGGCCGGACAGCAAATCTGAAAGGAAGTCTTCGTGCGAGAGCTCTCGATAGTATTTCCCTCTTACAACGAGGCTGAGCGTCTGCCCGAAACGCTTGCCCGCGTCTCCCGCTTCTGCAGGGAGAAGCTTGATCGTTACGAGCTGATTGTCGTCGATGATGGCTCGGCGGATGATACCGAGGCGGTGGTGCGGGAGTTTACCGACGTTCGCTATCTTCGCAACGAGGTTAACCGGGGCAAGGGAGAGACCGTCAAGCGAGGCATGCTGGAGGCCGAGCTCGACACCGTTCTCTTCAGTGATGTAGACCTGTCGACTCCTATAGAAGAGGCCCTGGCGCTTCTGGATGCGCTTGATGGCGGGGCCGATGTGGCGATTGGAAGCCGGCGTTTCGATGGAGAAAAACAGGTCCGGCGGAGTTGGCCGCGCAAGCTCATGGCCTGGGGCTGGAGAACCCTGGTCCATGTCCTGGTGCTCAAGGGCATCCACGACACCCAATGCGGCTTCAAGATGTTCCGCTCGAAGGCGGCGCGCGAGGTGCTGGCTCTCCAGCGCCTGGAGGGCTGGGCCTTCGATGTTGAGGTGCTCTATCTCGCCCGTCGCCTGGGCTATTCGATTGTCGAGGTTCCGGTTGAATGGCATGAGGCGGGTGACAGCCGCCTGGGGCTGTTCAGCCCGTTTCAGATGGCGCTCGATCTGTTCAAGGTTCGGCGCCTGCATCGTAAGCTCGGCAAGGGGCCGAAGGAGAGTGGAGGAGCTTGAGGGCGGCGGAGGGGGGGGGAGAAAGCTGAAAGGCCGGGCCGCGTTTCGGGTTTAGTCGGACGGGTCAGGGGAGTGCTCCGTCGCGAATAGAAGGGGGTAGATTCAGCCGGCAAGGGGACGCCGACGGATCGGGTTAATGTCGCGGTCGGGGAACCACGACAAGGTCGCGCAGGTTATCGGGGCCGCAGCTTGTGGCTGCGGCGGCGCGCACCCGGCCTTTCGAATTGTTTGGTTCAGTTTTTTTTCGGGTCAGTGATCTCGCAGGTTGTTTCTTTTGTTTACACAAGGCCATATAGAAAGTGCCGTGCCCAAACGTTCAAAAAACGATGAGATGGAAGCGCGCGGCCCCGCCATCGGTCGTAACTGGCCGAAAATTAAAACGTTGTGTTTGTCCGGCCTGCCGCCATCGAAGCTGTAGAGGCGGCCCTGGCGTCTGCGGGGTCCTCGTTTTCCGCTTAAAAATGGTACCCGGGTGTCCAGTTCCTGTGCGATTCTGGTTCCGGCTCGTGCCGGGTGAGTCCCGCGTGCGGAGAAACGGGCGAAGGCTTCTGAGGCGAACAGAATGAAAACAGCCCTGCTTTTACTGATCCTGGCGGCGGCGGTAAGCGGTTGCCATCGAAGACAATATGTACTCGACCCACTCGAAACGAGGGAGATTATCGCCTTGTCGCGGGAGGGCAAGTCTTCCGATGGGATCATCCGGGAGATTGAGCGCTCTCGTACCGTCTATGTAATGGATAGTCAGGATGTACTGGATCTTCACCGGGCGGGGGTCGACCGGCGGGTCATTGACCATATGATGATGACGGTTGAGCGGGCCGCCGGTCGGGGCGCCTGGAGGTTTCGCCAAAGGCCCTGATTCAGGCGCCGGATCTCAGGTGCCGGATCCCGGGTGCCGGATCCCGGGGCTAGAGCGAGGACATCAAGGCCGCCGCGCATTGCCCAAGCGCGTCCACCTCGCCCTCGGAATAGTCGTATTCTCCACTCTTGCCGATGCCGATCGTGGCGGCAACCTCGCCGTCGATGAGCAGCGGGACAACCACGGCCCCCTCGACTTTTGTGTCGCGCGCGGCGGGCCGGGCGACCCCGGAGTCGTCCGTCTGCAGGTTACACATGGTCACAGGCTCACGGCGTTCGGCGCAGATGCCGGCCATTCCTTTGCCAAAGGGTATTCGAACAGCCACCTCGGCGATGTGCGGCGGCAGGCCGGTTTGCGCGATCAGCTCAAGAAAGCTGTGATCCTCGATCGCGCGATGGAAGGTGCAGGAGCGCGCATCGAATTGGCCGGCGATTTCTTCAACAGCCATCCGCATGCGGTTCTCAGCCGATTCCTCTGTCTGGAGGATGGCGTTGAGTCGTTCAATCAGCTCGCTGGTTTTGTTCATGATTGCCTGTGCGGGGAGTTTGCCGTAAGGACCAGAAACAGCTTATCCCGAGACGCCAGAACCCTCAAGCGCGGCTCGCCGGAGACTTTTTCTTTTCCGGTCGCGGGCGGGCAGGATTAGAATCTAAGGAGGTTCGCAGCTTGGGCCGCTGCGTCAGGATGCAGTGCTGCAACGCAGGCCTCTCGAATCGGGGATGTTAATAAAAAGAACGCCGGGGCTTCTGGATGCCGCCGGGCAAAGGAGAAGACAAAATGAACAGGCGAATGCGGCTTCGGATCGCGGTGGGAGTAGCCTTCTTTCTGGTTCTGGGGGCCTCTCTTCAGGTTTCGGCCGAAGATGCCGCGGTGCTCATGGCGCCCAGGGAGATTCATTCCGGCGGCAGCTCGGCCCTGACCCTGACGACCTTCAACGCCCAGACTCGCGACCCGATCTCGCGCAGAGCCATCGTCAGGCTCCTCGATGGTGAGAGGATCGTCGCGCAGCTCTTCAACGGGATGACCGGGGAGGATGGACGCGTCCATGTTCCTTTTGAGGTTCCTGATACGGCGAGCGGCGGCTACCGTTTCGAGGCCCAGGTGAGCCGGATTGAGGAGGCGCTGAGCCTCGAGACGCTGGTCTCGAGAGCCCCCGCGATCCTGATTGAGACCGACAAGCCGATCTACAAGCCATCCCAGACCATCCAGGGCCGGGTCGTGCTGGTCAACAATGCCATGCGCCCGGTGGCCGGCGCGGTCGAGGTCAGCTTTCACGATGCCAAGGGGATCCGTATCGACCGGCGCACCCTGCAGGCCAACGAGTTCGGCGCCGCGCCGTTTTCACTTCGCCTTGCCAGCGAGGTCAACTTTGGGATCTGGAAGGTGAAGGCCAGGAGCGAGGATGTGGAGAGTGTCCGGGATGTAAGGGTGGAGGAGTACACTCTGCCGCGATTCAGTCTCGAGCTCGAGTTCGAGCGCGACTGGACACTCGTTGACCAGGAGGTTCAGGGCTCCGTCGATGCCCGCTATTTCTTCGGGCGAGGCGTCGAGGGCACCTGCTACATCGTTGCTCGCAGGTATGTGGGTGAATGGCAGGAGTATGCCGTCATCGAGGGAGAGCTTGTCGATGGGGTTCTGGGTTTTATCCTGCCTCCGGTTGACTTTGTCGCCGGGACCCCGGAGGGCGGTGGCCAGGGGTCGATCACTCTTGACATAGATGTTGTTGACTCGACCGGTCACACGGAGTCCATCAGCGAGGTTCTGGCCGTGGTCGAGGCTCCGGCCGTATTGAGCCTGGTTTCCCGGGCGGACACCGTGAAGCCCGGAATACCCGCCGAGGTTGTCCTGGCGGCGAGAACTCCCGATGGGGCGCCGGTCGCGGCGGCCGTTGACACCGCGCTGATATTCGAAAATTTCCGCGGCTCCGAGATCGAGCGGGTCGAGCAGCGCGTTGAGGTTGTCGGCGGCCGGGCCGAGCTGCGCTTCACGCCCCCGGCTGACACCTTCAACGTCGAGGTGACGGCGATGGCGGTGTTCGATGGCTACCGCACGAGCGCCTCGCGCCGGATCGCCGCCTCCTATTCTGATGCCGCGAACTACCTTTCGATTTTTCGCACCGACGGCGATGAGCCCGCCGACCCGGGCCAGCGGGTGACCTTCTCAGCGCTGGCGACCGAGGCCGCGACGGTCTATTACGAAGTCTACAGCGGCGGCCGCACGATTCTTTCGAGCTACACCGAAGAGGCGGGCTTCAGCTTCACCGTGACTCCCGAGATGGCGCCGAAGGCCAAGGTTGTTGCCTACTCCCTTGGGAGAACGAACGAGGTGGCGGCCGACAGCGTTGTGATCGAGGTTCACCCCGCCTCCAGCCTTCAGGTCCAGGCAAGCTTTGACCGGGAGCAGGTCGAGCCGGGGAACGCGGTGAGCGTTACCGTCGAGACGGGCGAGCCGGGGCGGGCTCTGATCGGCCTGGCCGTCGTCGATCAATCAGTCCTCGCTCTCGGCAAGAGCCGGCTGCACCTGGCCCAGGTTTTTGCCGAGCTCGAGAGCCGCTTTCTCGAGCCGCGCGCTGAGCTTCACGAGGAAGAAGGCGAACTCGGCGGACCCGGAGGCGGTCCGGGAGGACCCTTCCAGGAATGGGGCGGCCCCCAGAGGCCCCCGAGTCTTGGGGCGCTGGACATTATCGAGGGCGTTGGCCTGGGCGTTGCGGCGAGCGACAACATCTCGGTGCGCAGGGGACAGAACCTTCAGCGCGGGGACTGGCTGGAGGAGGTGGACGATTTCGGCCCCTTTCCCGCACAGCCACCGGATGCCGATCTGGACGGAGAGCCCGCGGCTGCCGGCGGAGCTCCCGCCGGCGGAGCTGGAAGCGAGGCGGTCCGTGTCCGCCAGTATTTCCCCGAGACCTGGGTCTGGGAGCCGATGTTGCTCACGGATGAGAATGGCCGGGTTACTGTCGAGCTCGAGGCGCCCGACAACATCACCGGCTGGAAGCTCTCGGCGGTTGCCACCTCGCCCGGCGGCATCGGCTTCGGCGAGGCGGAGCTGACCGCCTTCCAGGAGTTCTTTGTCAATCCATCTCTGCCTTACGATGTGACGCGTGGGGAGGAGTTCCCGGTTAAGGTCGACGTTTTCAATTACCTCGACAGCGACCAGGAGGTCTCTCTCAGCTTCGGCGAGGGAGAATGGTATGAGCTGCTTGGCAGCCCGGGCGCGACGGTGACGGTGCCCGCCGGTTCCGCGAAGGCGGTCTATTTTCCGATCCGGCCGGTCGAGGTCGGTGAATACGAGATCCAGGTTACGGCCTCTGGCTCCAAGCGGGTCGATGCCGTGCGCAAGTCGATCAAGGTGGTCGCCGAGGGGACCCCGGCGGAACGGGTATTTAACAGCGTGATCGAGGCGGGACAGACCGTCGAGCTCGCGCCCACCTTTCCAGGTGACGTGATCAATGGTTCGCAGCGCGCCTACCTGAATGTCACCCCGAGTCCGGTCGCCCAGACCATGAACAACATCGCGGACCTTCTGCAGATGCCCTATGGCTGCGGCGAGCAGAACATGATCTTCCTGGCTCCGGACATCGAGATCCTGAAGTACCTGCGTGAGGTGGGAGAGTTGAGTCCCGAGATCCGTATCCAGGCGGAATTTTTCGTCAACACCGGTTACCAGAGAGAGCTGACCTACCAGAGCGACGATGGCGGTTTCGCGGCCTTTGGCGGCCCTCAGGGCAGCCTGTGGCTGAGCGCGTTTGTGCTCTCTACCTTCGCTGGCGCGCGAGAGGTTCGCGACATCGACGAGGCGGTGCTTGCCCGCTGCGCCGGGATGCTGGTTTCTCGCCAGAACGCGGATGGTTCTTTCCAGACGGACGATTTCCTGATCCACCGGGTGATGGATGGAGGCCTCGAGAACGCCTACTCGATGGCGGCCTATGTCACGCGCGCGCTTACCGATTACGCTGAGGGTGTAGAGGTGGCGGAGAGCGTGGCGGGCGCGATTAGCCGGGCGGCAGCGTATCTCGCTGCCAACCGCCCGCGGGTCAACAACGACGCCTATTCTCTCTCCATCGCGGCGGTGGCCCTGCAGGCGATTGATGGTTACGAGGCGGCCGCCGAAGGCGTCGTGGACCGGCTGCTTGAGCTCGCGATTGGCGAGGGGACGGGTCTTCACTGGGAGCCCTACCCGGTTGAGACGACCGGCTACGCGGCGCTGGCCCTGCTCCTTTCGGGGCGACCCCAGGCGGCGGCGGCGATCGACTGGCTGACCACGCAGAGGAATTCCATAGGAGGCTATGGCGGCTCAACCCAGGACACGGTGGTGGCGATCCGGGCTCTCTTCGTGGCCGCGCGGACCGTTCGCCGGGACATCTCGCTGACCCTCAGCCTGCTGGATGGCGACAATGTTATCGAGAGCCTCCTGGTTAACGAAGACAACTTCGACCTGCTGCACACTTTCGCCTTGCCGCTCGGGGCCGGGCCCTTGCGGTTGCGCGCCGCCGGAGACGGCTCCGTAGGTTTCCAGGTGGCGAGCAAGTTCAACCTTCCTGACGAGCAGCTGCCGCCGCCGAGAGACATGGAGATCACGGTGGACTACGACAGTGAGGGGATCGAGGTCGATGACATTCTCGATGCCCGGGTTCGGATGGTCTACACCGGCGCCAAGGAGAACACCGGCATGGTGATCGCCGACATCGGGGTGCCGACGGGCTTCTCGCCTCTGCGAGCAAGCCTGAACGCCCTGGTCGAGGCGGGCACGGCGAGCCGTGTCGATGTCGCCGGCCGGAGCGTGATCATCTATGTCGACACCCTGGCGAGCGGGGAGGCGGTTGAGTTTTCCTTCCAGATGCGCGCTCTCTATCCGGTTCGTTCAGAAGGTCCCGTCAGCCGGGTCTACGAGTACTACGACACGGAGGTCCAGGCCTATCACTGCCATCTGCCGGTGGTGGTACTCGATGCTGTGGCCGTGCCCGTTCGTTTTGTCCGGGGCGACTCGAATGGCGATTTGGCAGTCGACATCTCGGACGCGGTCGCCACGCTCAACTATCTTTTCGTCGGAGAGGGACAGACGCTGGCCTGCGAAGATGCCGGCGATGTCAACGATGATGGCGCGCTCAATGTTACCGATCCGGTTTACGCCCTCTCTTATCTCTTCCAGGGGGGGAGGCCTCCGAGAGAGCCCTTCCCGCAGGAGGGTCTTGATGAGACCGCGGATCAGCTGAGGTGTTCCGCGGCGAATTAGGTCATCGCCGAGAGTCCCCTCGCCGGTTTCAGAGCCGATAGGTGCTTTTTGCCAGGTTGTAGGCGAGCTCGGAGATCATCTCCGCCGCTTCGTCTTCTTCGAGTACATGCTCGGCCACCAGGCGCGCGAGGAAATTAGCATCGATGCGGCGGGCCACGTCGTGGCGCGCGGGGATCGATGGGAAGGCGCGGGTGTCATCGTTGAAGCCGGCGGTGTTGTAGATCCCGCAGGTCTCGGTGACGCGCTCACGGAAGCGCGTCATCCCTTCGCGGCTGTCCTGGAACCACCAGGGCGGCCCCAGGCGGAGGCAGGGGTAGTGTCCGGCCAGCGGCGCGAGCTCCCTGGAGCAGGTCGACTCATCTAGAGTAAAGAGAACCAGGGTGAGGTTGGCCTGGTCGCCGTAGCGCGCCAGCAGGGGCTGGAGGTTGCGCGTGTAATCGGTTGCCACGGGGATGTCGCAGCCCATGTCGGCGCCGAAGGCGTTGAAGAGCGAGGTGTTATGGTTGCGCCACGAGCCCGGGTGGAGCTGCATGACCAGCCCGTCCTCGACGCTCATACGGGCGAACTCCATCAACATATGCCCGGTGAAGTGTTTCGCGTCCGCCTCGTCGGCTTCTCCCGCCAGGGCCCGCTGGAAGAGAGCTTCGGCCGCGGTCTCGTCCAGGCTTGCCGTGTAGGGGCTGAAGACGCCATGGTCCGTGGCTGTCGCCCCGAGGGACCGGAAGAACTCCCGACGATTTTCAAGAGCGTTGATGTAGTCGCCGAGCTTCAAAATCTCCCGGCCGCTGACTTCCGCCAGCTTTTCAATCTCCGCCTTCCAGCCGGGCGCGAGGATGTTGACCACGGCATCCGGCCTGAAGGTGGGGCGTACACAGCCCGCCCAGTCGTCTTCGAGAATCTGGCGGTGGAAGGCGAGGTCGTCTGTGGCGGAGTCGGTGGTGCAGAGAGTCTCGATGTTGAAGCTGTCAAAGAGGGCGCGGGGCAGGAACTCCGGGGTTGCGAGCATGGCGGCGATCTGGTCGTAGACCTCCATCGCGTTGGCGCTGCTGAGCCGCTCTTCGATACCGAAGACGGTTTCGAATTCATGTTGGAGCCAGCCGGCCGTGGGGGTGCCGCGAAAGAGGTGGTAATGATCGGCGAAGAGCTGCCAGATCTTGCGGGAGTCCTCTTCGCAGGGGCCGCCGTCAAGGGGAGCGATCCCGAGGTCCGCAAGCCTGATCCCCTGGGAATACAGCATGCGGAAAATATAGTGGTCGGGGATGATGATCAGCTTCGCCGGATCGGGAAAGGGTTCGTTTTCGGCCAGCAGGCGGGGATCGACATGCCCATGCGGGCAGACCAGGGGCAGGCCGGCTACGGACTGGTACAGGCCGGAGGCCAGCTTGCGGATGGTCGGGTCCGGATCAAAGTAGCGGTCTGGATGGACCATGGGGACATCCTTGCTGTGGTTGGCGAAGAGACAACTAATCTGGCAGAATCTACGGAATGAAAGCCTTGAGGGCAAGGGTCCGGTCGATGCCGACGCGGTATTCTCACGGGATTCATTGCCGGAAGACATTCAACAATGGAGGCCTGATATGTTCTGGGACCTGTTAAAAATTGTTTTCGTCACAGGCGTGTTCCTGGGGCTCTTGAGGCTGCATGACCGCCTGAGAAGCCTTGAGAGGAAGGTAGAAGACATCGAGGGCGCCGCTGGAAAGAACGAAGCCGAGGATGAATAGGGCGCCTTTGAGATTCGTCTGAAGAAAAGTAGAATAAGCCAGATGCCCAGTCCCGAAGATTCCTCAAAACAGCTTTCCTATTCTCCCGGGGAGCGCCGCCACCGCTTTAACGTGTTGCTGGTGGTCGCCGATGATCTCAGCGCGCGCCATCTGCCTTTTTACGGCTATGGCCGGGACACCATGCCCCTGCTTGGCAATCGACTCGAGGGCGCCACTCTTTTTTCAGACTGCCATTCGCCCGTGGGCTGGACCCTGCCGGGCTGCGCCTCGATTATCACGGGCCAGCTTCCCGAGGGGCACGGTCTGTGCGATCACAACCAGAGGTTTCGGAAGCCGAAGCTCGGCGACTACCTTGGCGACGACTACGAAAGGGCCGGGATCACCAACAACGGCAATGTCGTCTCTGACAGGATTTCGTCCGAATACCTCGAGAGCCTCGGCTTCAAGCGCCGCCCGGCCAAGTGGCGCTCTTTCGGATGGGATGATGGTTTTGACAGCTACGAGTGGGTGCACCGTGAAGATCACGACCGCCCCTTCGAGCTCGCCCGTGATTTTCTCGGCAAGCGCCGGGGCTCCGAGTCGCCCTGGTTCCTCTTTTTTCACAGCAACCTGGTACACGACTACCACATGGGGCGGGATTATTACCTGGAGACGTCGGACTGGCTCGATGCCGGGATCCACCCGGCGCTGCGGGATGTGCGAGATGGGCCTGACATCTGGCGTGAGCCGCCGGAGGGGGTCGGGCTCGAGGAACAGAAGCGAGAGCTCACAGCCAAGTACGACTCGGGCATTCGGAGCTACGACCGGCGCCTCGAGGAGATCCTTGGCCTGGTCGATTTCGAGGAGACCATCGTTGTCTTCATGAGCGACCACGGCGAGAGCTTCGAGCCCGAGCACGGCCGGGTTCATCATTGCGGGCGTCTCCACGGCGACCTGACCCATGTTCCCCTGGCGATCTGGCTGCCCTCCGTACTCCAGGCGCATTACGAGGTTCCGGCGCGGGAAACCCACGCCTGCTCAACGGTCGATGTCGTTCCCACCATCCTGACCCTCCTGGGAGATGCGGTTGCCGGTTTCCCCGGGCGATTCCTCTTCGATCTGCCCCCCCATCGCAGGCTCTGCGGCGAAGACCGCGGCTACCTCTATTGGAACGAGGATTGCGTGAGGGAGAGCTACGACACCTGCAGTATCGAGGTGCGCTCGGAGTACGCCTACCCGCTCAAGCGGATCAGCGTTCGAAGAAACGATACGACCCGGGATTTTTCTTATAACGTCGCCTACGATCCCCTTGAGCACGAGAACCTGCTCGAAGAAGGATTTGTCGCGGGGGAGGCCATCAGCTTCGTGGTCGCTGTGAACGATGACGAGGAGCTCCGCAATAATTTCCTGGCCTCGCCGGTCGCCCGCGCCGGCCGCCATGAGCTTCTGCTGGTGGAGAACCCCGGCAACTCGCGCTATGAGAGCATCTCGGCGCTCTACAGCGAGGCGCTCACCAGGGCGCGGAACGACCTGGTTCTCTTCGTTCACCAGGATCTCTATCTCTACGATGGCTGGGAGAAGCGGTTCTTCTGCGGCCTGCGTGAGCTGGAGGAGCTGGATCCGCAGTGGGGCGTCATCGGTCCGGTCGGGGCGTTGGGTGTGATCGCGGGCGAAAAGAAACAACTCAGAGGCCATTGGTCAGACCCCAGCGGTTACCATTTCGAGGGGCCCCTTCCCCACGAGGTTGAATCGCTGGATGAACAATTGCTGGGCGTGCGCCGGCGAAACGGCATCGAGTTCGACGCGGAGCTGCCGGGCTTTCATTGCTATGGGATTGACCTGAGCCTCGCCGCGCGTGAGCGGGGGCATAAGAGCTACGCTCTCGATTGTTACGCGTGGCATAAGTTCAAGGATTCCGAGGGACGACTCGTGGAGCGCCGGGAGCGCTCTTCAAAGATCAAGCGCCGTTGGGGCGCAGAGTTCATGCGGGAGTTCGGCCCCAGCGCGGATTACGTGGAAAAGAAATGGCAGAAATACCTACCCTTCCAGACGACATCCTGGACCTGGGGCGCGGACTGATCCCGCGCCCGGTCTTCCTCCTGGGCTGCGCCCGGTCGGGGACCTCGATCCTCGGCGAGGCCCTGGCCTCGCACCCCGCCGTCACCTACCTTTTTGAGCTCAGCCCGACCTGGAACTCCATCGTCGAGGAGGGGGCGGACCATCGACTGGAGGCCGCCGCCGCCGACCCGGAGCTCGCGCGCCGGGTCTACGAGGAGTTTTCCGGCCACCTGCGAGGAGAGCCTGGGGAGGTGTTGCTCGAGAAGAATCCGAAACATGTTCTGCGCCTGCCCTTCCTGGCTGCGCTTTTCCCCTGGGGGAGGTTTGTTCATATCATTCGAGATGGCCGGGACGCCGCGACCTCCCTCATGTTCCGCAACCGGGGCGATGGCTGGGGGCACCTGCAGGTGCCCGGTTGGCGAGAGCTGCTGGAGCGTTACCCGCAGGAGAACCATATTCGCTGCGCGCACCAGTGGCGGATCGCTGTTGAGACGGCTCGCTCCGACGGCGCCCGTCTTGACGACCGCTACCTGGAGCTTCGTTACGAGAGCCTGGTTGAGCGCCCTCTCGCCATCGTGGAGCAGGCGCTCGCCTTTATGGGTCTCGATGCTCCCGGGGCCGTCGCCGAGTTTTGCCTGAAGATCCAGGATGAGACCGAGGGTTCCTACCATGCCCTCAAGCAGGTACGCCACTACGTGGACAACCACTCCCGCCGCATCGGGCGCTACCGCGAAAACCTGGCTCCCGACCAGGTCGCCGAGGTCGAGGAGGCCTGCGGCGAGACCCTCTCCCAGCTTGGCTATCTTGCCTGACAAGCGGGCAGGCCCCTTGTTTTCATCGCTTCGGTGGCTTTAACATGGCGGGCCCCGCCTGTTGGCGGCGGGCTTTGATGGAGTCATTGAAAAAAGTTTTGCACTCATTAAGGAGCCTGATCATGAAGTCATTCTCGCGCTGCTGTTTCGCCGTTCTGCTTCTGGCCGTTGTCTGCACAGGGACCGCCTGCACCGGAACTATTCACATGGGCGCCTCCGGCTCGCATCACAAGCACGGCTCGCAGTGGAAGGATCTCTCGCAGGTCGTGGCGGTCATGCATCCCACTGCCGGCAACAAGGCGGCCGGCACGGTCGTGTTCACCCAGACCAAGGATGGCGTCAAGGTCGAGGCCAACATCACAGGGCTCTCACCTGACAGCCAGCATGCGATCCATGTTCACCAATATGGCGACGTGCGGCTCGACAACGGCAAGGGCACCGGCGGCCATTACAACCCCGAAGGTCACGACCATGGTCTCCCGGCCACGACTCAGCGCCATGCAGGTGATCTTGGAAACCTCAAGGCCGATGCCAACGGCGCGGCCAGCTACACCATCGTTGCGAAGAACATCTCGGTGGCCGGCCTGCACAATCCGGAGGTTGGCCGCGGCGTGATTATTCACGCGAAGGTTGACGATGGCGGCCAGCCCACCGGCAACGCCGGCGCGAGGATTTCCCAGGGTGTGATCGGGGTCGCCAAGCCGGCGGAGTGATCCGTCCGGCGCCCATGGATTACCCAGGGGGCGGGGCTGTCCCAGGCATCGAGACCTGTCGCGGCTCCGCCCCGTCTTCTTTTCCAGGGACCTTCGGCTTTTCGTCCTCCCGCCACCAGAGGAGGAACTTCCGCCACCAGAGGGGGATCCACCTCCCCAGGGTCTGGACATCTTCGAGAATGAGGTAGCCGACGGGCACCATCACGAGCGAGATGACTGTCGCGAAGAGAACCCCGAATCCGAGGGACACCGCCATCGGGATCAGGAACCTTGCCTGGATGCTGCGCTCGAGCAGCAGGGGTGTCAGTCCGGCAAAGGTGGTCAGCGAGGTCAGGAGGATCGGCCGAAACCTCACCCTCCCCGCCTGGGCGATGGTCTCGAAGAGCCTCGCGCCAGACTTGCGGGAGGTGTTGATGTAGTCCACCATGACCAGGCTGTCGTTGACCAGCACTCCCGTCAGGGCGACCAGCCCGAACATGGAGAAGATCGTCATGTCCATTCCCATGAAGATGTGGCCCCAGACGGCGGCGACCAACCCGAGCGGGATGACCGACATGATGATCAGGGGCTGGAGGTAGGATTTGAAAGGAATCGCGAGCAGGATGAAAATCATGAAGAGGGCGAGGACGAAGCCTTTCTGCAGCCCGGCCAGGGACTCCATTCTTTCCCGCCGTTCTCCTTCCATTGAATAGTGTACGCTCGGGAAGTCAGCCAGTATCCCGGGCATGATCTTTTCTTCGATCATCGAGCTGATGGCGTTCGAGCTCGAGGCGCCCTTGTCGACGTCCGCCTTGACGGTGACAATCCTGCGCCTGTCGGCGCGGTTGATCGAGGCGAAGCCGCGTCCGTATTCAATGTTGGCTACGCT
>Ga0163108_10000494_pt1 | contig 29517 bp, 26 predicted proteins | sample Fk1155metaG_FD_109644 | JGI IMG/M metagenome (GOLD analysis project Ga0163108, IMG submission 109644) | Marine microbial communities from the Central Pacific Ocean - Fk160115 155m metaG | ecosystem: Environmental > Aquatic > Marine > Oceanic > Photic zone | place: The Central Pacific Ocean...
ACCCGCACATGGTCAACGAGTTCCTGAGTGCGCTGGTCGAAGACCGCGACCCCTGGCCCAACGCCAAGACAGCGGCCAACTGGACCTGCGTTGGCATCTGCGCCCATCAAAGTGCCGAACAAGACGGCAACCGAGTAAACCTTCCCGATTTTACCCTGTAATCTAGCTAACAAGTTAAACACATAAGCAAAATACTATGAGCAATGAAAACAATATAAGTGAGGTGAATGCCAAGCGGCTCCTTTGGGCCGGTTTTATGGCCATTCTGGCAGCCGGTGTAGGTTTCGCCATTCGTGGCGGGATCTTCGACAATTGGGGAACCGAATACGGCTTCACGGCAACTCAACTCGGGGCAATCGGTGGCATGGGCTTCTCCGGCTTCTGTTTTGGGATCATCATCGGCGGTGTGATCGTCGATAAAATAGGCTATGGGAAACTGGTTTTCGCTGCGTTCTTTCTCCACTTCCTATCCGCCGTGGTGACTTTCACTGCCGCGGGTGAATCGGCTTACAGCAGTCTGTCTTTGGGAATGTTCATCTTCGCCTTCGCTAATGGTACTCTCGAGGCAGTGGCCAACCCACTGGTAGCAACACTCTTCCCAGAAAAGCGGAATCACTACCTCAATATACTGCATGCCTCCTGGCCGGCTGGATTGGTGCTCGGCGGCATCGTTGGTTGGGTTCTAGACGACAAATTCGAGTGGAAATGGCAATACCAGTTGGCGCTCTACCTCGTCCCGACCATAATTTATGGGGTGATGTTTATGGGTCAGAAATACCCAAAATCAGAAGCTGCGCAAAAGGGACTCAGCTTGGGTGAGATGTTCAAGGAAGTCGGCATTCTTGGTGGTCTAGTGGTATGCTATCTATTGGTCCTGTTTTTCCAGAGCATTCTACCGGCTGATTATTCTTTAGTAGGCTGGCTGATCGGAGCCGCCCTGCTGGTCTCCATCGCCGTCATCACCGGTTTCTCGGTTGGGCACTGGTTGATTTTCGTACTTTTCATCGCGCACGCGCTCGTGGGCGCCGTCGAACTTGGCACAGATGGCTGGATCCAGAATATTACCGGTAACATGCTAAGCTCCGAGCAGGGCAAGATTCTGTTTGTCTGGACATCCGCCTGCATGTTCGGCCTGCGTTTCTGCGCGGATTGGATGGAGCGAACCCTCAAAATCAAGCCTGTCACCCTATTGTTCATCTGCGCGGTGCTGGCCTGTGTCGGTCTGAATCTTGTAAGCGAAGCCACCGCCTTCACCGGAGCCATCATCGCGCTGACAGTTTACGGCTTCGGCAAGACGTTCTTTTGGCCAACCATGCTAGCTGTCGCATCTGACCGATTCCCGCGATCCGGCGCCATCGCCATCAGCATCATGGGCGGTATCGGGATGATGTCCTCCGGGCTCTTAGGCTCCCCGGGGTTAGGCTATGCCAAAGACCGCTTCTCTGGTGAAGCGTTGAACGAGACCAACCCCACACTCTACGCCGAGTACAAATCCGAAACCACCAGCAAATGGCTCTTCCTTGATGAAATCAACGGACTAGATGCCAAGAAACTGGGTGCCATCGGCGAAAATGAAGATCCAACTGAAGATGAAAAAGCCGTCGCAGCTGCGTCGATCGAGGGGGACCGGAGAACCCTCAAGGCTGACTCATTCATTCCGGCGGCTATGGCGGTGATCTACTTGTTGCTAATGCTCTATTTCAAGAGCATCGGTGGCTACAAACCGGTTGCCATCGAGGAACAGAAAGAATAACCCGCAAGGCTGAACTATTTCAAAGGGCGGTCGTTAGACCGCCCTTTTTTGTCGCTTGGTCAAACGTGATCACTGCCTCAGGCGGGCGGTGTGGTAGGCCAGACGATGGTCGGCTGACATCGACGCAAAGTCAGGTTCGCCACCGGGCTTGGTCGGCCAGACTACACTTGCCGGCTCCGGCTTTCGCTTGGCTAAGGGGTTGTTGCGGATGGCCACGCTTGGACTCCCGCCTGTGTCGCTGTAACGCATCGACTGCTCGGTCAACTCCAGGTCATGCTCCAGCGAAAGATTCGGGGTGATCCCCTTCCCTTGCAGTACGCCGTGATAAGCATACACAGCCTCCTCTGGGCCAATCGTACCCTCAGCAATGAGCCGCAAAAACTCGATGAACGCCAACTGGTGCTCGGCATTGTTGATCTTGCGACCGAACAGAGCCACCCGCGCGCCGTGTTTCTTGGCATCGTGCAGCAGTCGAAAGGCGTCGTACGTCGTCCCGGCGCTACCACCAAGCACGCCAATCACAAGGTTGGAGTCGTACTGGCAAATTTCCTCCATTAGGCGTGGCCCATGGTAGACGATTTTGAGGAAGTCCGGCCGGCCGGCCTCAGTGATACCAGCAAGAGTCCGCAAAATTTGATCGTTGATAAACTCGCCCAGCTTCTCCGGCGAAATACCGCTGTCGACGTTGGGGTCGAACACCTCGAGGAAATAGCGGAACCGCTTGCGCTCAGCCTCCTCACGGAAGGCGTGGAACGCCTCGAGCGTACGCTTGTCCTGCTCAAGGTCGTTCAGGTAGGTGACGGAGTAGAGACCAAGGTTGGCCCCCGGGAACTCACTGCCTTCGCGGTCGCAGTCCAGTTTTCCGCATTGGATGTGGTCAATGCTCGCCGAGCGGAACGGCTGCGCGGCGTGGCTCAGGTAGTTGCCGTGGCGCGCGGCCCAGACGTCGGTGGCATCGTTGGCGCGGGCGGCGGGTGTGATGGGCGAGTCACGGAACAGGCCTTCCCTGATTGTCAACTGCTCGTTGACGTGCGCAGACATCAGCACGATATCCACCAGTCCCTGGTCAACAACTTCGCGGATGATATCTAGAAACTCCGGTAGGTTGCGTTGGCCGAATTCGTCGCGCGTCCAGATCTCCGGCGAGAACTGAGCTGGGCGCGCGCCTCGAGCCGAAAGATAGCGGCGGTGGCCCGGCGCGCGAACACCGAACGCCATGTCGGCATCCTTGGCGTCGGCGATGATGAACGACCTACTCGATCCGGGATTGGTCCGGATGTCGGCGAGCTTGGCATCGAGCGATTTCATTCGAAGGCTGCTTGGCCAAGCGCAACGGCTCAGCCCTTGAGGCGATTCATGATCTCGGCAGTAACCGCCTGCACAACCGTCTCCGCTTGCGGATCAGTCGGCGTGCCATCGGCGCTGCCACCGGATGGTGGAACGGCACAATCCACTCCGGGACGCCACTCGTCGTTGTCACATAATTCACACTCCTTGAGCCCGAAGCGCGGATCCGGCACACCGAGCGTCTTTTTGATATTGAGTAGGTCCTGCAGGTGCTTCGGCGAAAACTGTTTTGGTTTCACACCCAATTGCGCCGTCACAAGAACGGTACGGCAATACGCCTCGACAATCTCCATCTTGAAGTAGGCATCCTCGATGCTGTGACTCCAAGAGACGACGCCGTGGTTTTCCATCAGCACCGTGTTGTGCTCGTCCACAAGTTCAGCAACTTTGCGGCCCATCTCCATTGTCCCTGGCGTCTCGTAACCGGCGATCGGCACGCGACCGATGAACACCTCGATCTCTGGGATCATGCAGGTAGGCGGCGTGACACCGGCCACCGCAAAACCGGTAGCATACGGCGGGTGCGCGTGCGACACAGCACGAGCCTTCGGCTGTGCCTTCATGATTTGCAGGTGCATGAGAATCTCGCTGGTACGTTTTTTGGCGCCAGCCAACTGGTTGCCTTCGAGGTCCACGAGGCAAAGGTCCTCCGGCTTCATGAAGCCTTTCGACACGAGCGTCGGTGTGCAAAGCACAACGTCCTCCGTGAGACGGATGGAGAGGTTGCCGCCGTTGCCATCGACGTATGCTCGCTGCCAAAGCCGCCGGCCGACATCACATATCTGCTCCTTCAAATCGTGCACGGCGCTGCAATTAAAAAGGCGCTCGTGGTCGGCCTTCGGGCTGTTGGCTCGGACCGATTGGTCGATGCCGCCGTCGTCGTTCCCTTCCTTGGCCGGGCTGCCGTTGCGCTTGGCATTGACCTCGCCCAACTCATTCATCCTGTCGCGTGCTGACGGTGTCAGGATGGCGTCGGAAGAGATGTTCCCCAAGCCTCCGCCCCGATGCAGTTCGTCGATGTCCTTAACGCTGTAAACCTTTTTCATTCGGTGAAATTATTTTCTGGGTACGTGATAAACAGTGTCCACGAGTGCGGCGTTGATCGCATCAACCGGCGTTGGCTCAGGGAACGGTGTAGCAGCTTCGCGACCCTCGATAAAGCCGACCGTTTGGCCAACGTCCCCGCCTAGCGCGTCGAAAACGACTAGGCTTGGCTCGACACTAATGCCGCCCGGTGGCGTATCGCCACTCTGGAAGCGATCGCGGGTGTACGGGTTTACGACCAGCCAGCGACCGCCCTCAAACGCCGGAATCGACTGGCTCAATGTGACACGACCGATGACCTTCCCCAGCCTCATGCGACGGCCTCCTCCGCTTCGTCGATGATGCCGCTGATCATCATCCGCACCGGACTCCGATTGTCGCCGACAGCTCGGCGCGCGGCCAAACCATCGGACGAGACAACGACGCGCTGGTGCATGCCGGCTCCGTGTGGGTCAATCGCAACGATTGGCGTGCCGTCGTCCTCGCCCTCGAGGTTGATCGGCTGGCACACAACGAGCCGCCAGCCCTCCAGGCTGGGGTGCTTGCGGGTGGCAACCACGTTGCCCTCGACTCGTGCCAAACGCATAATTAATAAATCCTCAAATTGTCGACCATTACACAGCGGCGCACGCGGGTAAACGTGCGCGGATTGGTCACTCCCTCGCCAGTTGGTGTGGCGATTGAAAAACTCAAATAACCCTCGCCGCCCAAGCCCAGTCCGGCCATGCAAGGGCCGTTTTTAATGAACAGCGTCGTGTCGAGCGCACGTCCCATGGCCGTCATGTGATTGACATCGTGCGAGTGGATGATCGCCGTGTGGCGGTAACCATGCTCGGCCTTTAACGCCGCCTTGACGCCCTCCTCCACGCTTCGCACGCGAACAATCGGAAGCATCGGCATCATCTGTTCCTCCTCGACGAACAGGTGGTTCGCATCCGTCTCGGCGAACAGCAACTGGGTGCCGCTTGACGCATTGACACCGGCAGCATGGGCCAATACGGAAACGTCCTTGCCGATGAACTCTTTGTTCGTAGTCGCGTGTCCACAGCCCGCGCCCTGCCCTTCCGGAAACACGAACGCAGCCTGCGTCAACGCCTCAAGTTGTGATCCGTTCAATCGCACGGCGGCGTGCTTCTCCAACGCAGACATGAACGCATCAGCCACACTATCCAGAACGAATACCTCCTTCTCCCCAATGCAGAGCAAATTATTATCATAGGCAGCGCCCTGCACGACACAGCGAGCGGCGCGGTCGATGTCGGCAGTATCATCTACCAGCACCGGGGGGTTGCCTGGGCCGGCGCATATCGCGCGCTTGCCCGTCTTCATCGCGGCATCCACTACCCCCGGTCCGCCGGTGACACACAGCAGGCGCACGTTGTCGTTTGCGCACATTTGACTGAAGGACTCTAGTGTAGGCTGCTCGATGATAGTGGCGATGTTCTCGATGCCGATCGCACGATGAATTGCCTGGTTGAATTTGCGCACTGCCATAGCAGCACAACGGCTCGCCGCCGGGTGTGCGTTGAAGACCACCGCGTTTCCGGCGGCGACGATGTTAACGATGTTGCCGGCCAAGGTCGGGATCGAGTGTGTCGAGGGTGTCACTGCACCGACGACGCCGAACGGCGTGAACTCCTCAAGCGTAATTCCATTGTCGCCGCTTCGCCCATCCGGCCGGAGCCACTCAACACCTGGCACGTCACGGATGATTTGAAGCTTCTCGATCTTGTGATCGAGCCGACCAATTTTTGTTTCCTCCAACTCGATTCGACCCCACTCCTGATCGTTCTCCTCGCACAGGCCCTTGACGATATCAATGATCCGGCGCCGTGCTTCGACACCCTGCTCGCGCAGTTGCTGAAATGCGGTGGCTGCGGCATCGCACGCTTCGTCGGCGGTTTGGAACACACCAAAATGTCGATCGCCACTGCCCTTGGGCTGACACCCGCACGATCCGTTGTCGCCTGCCGGCTTGACTGCCGGCGGCGGAACGACGACCGGCGTACTGCCACCCAAGCGGCCAAGGACGTCCTCGATCACGTCTCGGATCAGTGCTTCATTTACTGCATTTGCCATTTTGTCTTTCTCCTATCGTTGGTTTGCTCTGTGCTTGGTCAACCGGATTTAGTCTTGGCCATCAGTCTTGGCGTCGTAGATAACTTGCCCGAGCACATCCACAGAATCCACAATGCCCACCACCACGGCATCCACCGGGGCGCTCTTCATGTTCGGCGCCAAACGGGCGGAGCTGCCCTGGGTGAACATGACCAGTTCTCCTTCGCCAGCGCCGACCGAGTCCACGGCAACAATGGTGTTTTTGCCGGACCGAAAATTGGCAGGATCACTCTCGTCAACCAACTGGGGACGAACCAGCAACAGCTTTCGGCCGCTCAGTCCGTTATCCTTCTTGGTTGCAACAACCGATCCCTCTACTCGGGCAAGGAACATGCCTGGGCCTCCTTATTTCTTGGCGACCTTGGGGAGCACTGTGCCAACATCGCTGTGCGGACGCGCGATTACATGCACACTGACGATTTCGCCACCAATTCCTTTGACGGCTTCTGCTCCGGCATCCGTGGCGGCCTTGACGGCGGCTACATCGCCCGTAACACATGAGCTCACGAGCGCACTGCCCACCTGTTGCACCGGGCCGGATAACTCGACGTTGGCCGCCTTGAGCATGGCATCGGTTCCTTCCACCAAGGCCACGAGACCCCGGGTTTCAATCAGTCCTATTGCTTGTTGTGACATATCAGTTTTTATTTTTGTTTTTGTACGATAAAAAAATTAGTTTTTTCTGTGTTCCAGATAGCGTTTTACCTCACGCGCCACGACTAGTTCCTCGTTGGTGGGAATGACCATGATCCTGACCGGTGAATCGTCCGCACTGATGATCGCCTCCTCAGCTTGGATCGCCTCATTTTTTCCGGCGTCGAGCCTGATACCGAGCTGGTCAAGCTCGGCGCAGATCGCGGCACGGATGCTTGCGCGGTTTTCACCGATGCCGGCAGTGAACACGAGAGCATCGAGCCCGTTCAACTGCGCGAAGTACGCGCCGAGCCAATGCCTCGCCGAATGCACAAACACATCAAGCGCAAGCCTGGCCTGCTCATTGCCGGAATCGGCCTTCGATGCGATGTCGCGAATGTCATTATGGCCACCGCTCAACCCCTTGAGGCCACCCTCGTTGCACAGCGCGGTCTCGACGTCGTCAAGCGACAAACCGTCGCGCCGCATCATGTGCAGCACCGCCATCGAGTCGAGGTCGCCCACACGATTGTTGTGAGGCAAGCCGGACTGCGGGCTTAGGCCCATGCTGTTGCCGACCGCCGCCCCGTTGAGAATGCCGGAGATCGACGAGCTGCCACCGAGATGACAGGAAACCACCCTCAACGGTGAATCGTCCACTGCCAAGTCGGGATCGACATAAAGGTTACGGGCGCGCTCGGCCACATCTTCGCGGTCGAGCAGCTCCGCTGAGCGTTCGGCAATAAATTTATGACTCGCGCCGTGAAAACCCCAGCGGCGCACTCCTGCATCGTGCCAGCTTTGCGGCACCGCATAGCGCGTCGAAGCCTCCGGTGCCCACTGGAAAAAGGCCGTCTCGAACAGCCCCACCAACGGTACGCTCGGCATCTTCTTAGCAAACAGCCGGATGCCCCGGATGTACGGTGGATTGTGCGCTGGAGCGATGTTGTTGCAGGCCTCCATCGAGTCCACCACCTCGGACGTCAACTCAAGACAGCCGGTGAGCCCCTCAGCCATAATGGTTTTGAAGCCCACCGCGGCCAAATCCTTCTCAGAGCCGATCCAGCCACCCTCCCGAAGTTCGCCAAGCACCTCCTCGATCGCCTCGGCGTGATCGCTAACCCGCTCCAGACCGCCACGCGTCAACAACGTCCCATCACCTCCTGTAAAATCAAACAGGCGGTATTTCACAGAGGTCGACCCGAGGTTGGCGATAAGGATTTTCACACGATTTCAGCCAGTCGCTTGGCCAATCAGCCGCTTACTGCAACCACTCGCCCAAAACCTTGAGATCCTCGTGCGGGCGTGGGATCACCTGAACGCTAATCACCTCACCAACAGCGGCGGCAGCAGCGGCGCCGGCATCGGTCGCAGCCTTCACTGCAGCAACATCGCCACGGTAAAAACCGGTCACCAACCCGCTACCGACCTTGTCCCAGCCGGTCATTGTTACGTTCGCAGCCTTTAGGGCGGCATCGCTCGCTTCCATCAACGCACAGAAGCCTTTGCACTCGATCATTCCTATTGCTTGTTCAGCCATGATATTTTGTCTCCGTAATGGTTGCGGTTACTTGTTCGCCTTGCCCGCTGGATTGTTAAACGCCTTCAACAGGTCCTCGTGCGGACGGGCGATGACGTGCGAGCTGACCAACTCGCCAACCCGGGCCGCAGCGTTGGTGCCTGCGTCCACGGCGGCCTTGATGCTGCCTACGTCTCCCTTGGCCAACACGGTGATGAAGCCGCCGCCGATTGGCACCGTCTTCACCAGGTTCACGTTGGCTGCCTTGACCATGGCATCGCTGGCTTCAACACTGCCAACGTACCCCTTGGTTTCGATCATTCCTAATGCTTCGCTCATGATATGTTTTGGGTTTTAAGAAAAAATTATTTTACCAGCTCACACGGTGTGTCCGGTTGCAGATTCACTGCGTTGCCCTCGTCGGTGTCGATGTGTACCTCCAGCTTGAAACTCTCATCCACGCGAACCAGCATCTCATCGAACGTCATCGCGCATGGACCGCCTACCTTGAGCTTCATCCGGCCTCCTGCCTCTACCCCGTAATGCGCCGCATCCTCAGGGTGCATGTGCACGTGGCGCTCAGCACGGATGATGCCGTCCGGTATCTCGAAAAAACCCTCCGGCCCCATCAACATCCCCCCAGGCGTGCCCTCGATCTTGCCGGATTGGCACAGCGGAATGTCAAAGCCGAGCGCGATCGCATCGGTGTATGCAAGTTCCACCTGGTTCAACGTCCGGCACGGGCCGAGGATGCGCAGATTCGAGATCACCCGACTGCGCGGCCCGACCAACGTCAACGTCTCCTTGGCCGCAAACTGCCCTTCCTGATACAGCCACTTCAGCGGCGTCAAATGGTGCCCCTTGCCAAACAAGGCCTCCACCGCCTCCTGCGTAAGATGGCAGTGCCGGGCACTAACGTTCACAACCAACGCATTGGGCGCACTACCGGTACCCGGTACCGGCTTGCCCATTCGCTGATACACCGCTTGACGAACCAAATGCTCGACCACAGCTCTGTGAACTGGATTTGCTTGAACAGCCATAAAATCGCTCCTCGGCAAGGAAAATCGGCCATTTTGAAAGATTGTCAACAATAAACTTGCAAATAATTTCATATTCTTCCAAAAATATCGCCTGTGCAGGCAGAAGAGCGCCAATTTCTGATAGAACAGCACCTCCAAAAAGTGGAGTTTGCCTCCCTTGAGGAGTTGTCGGAAAAAGTCGATGTATCGATCTCCACCGTCCGGCGCGACCTCACCCTACTCGAGGCCAACGGCACCATTCGGCGCACCCACGGCGGAGCTCGACTCGTGGCGCCCAAGTCAGACGAGTTTACTTTCACCGCCCGCGACACTCATCAACTCGACGAGAAAGAGGCGATTGGCCAAGCCGCCGCCGCACTGATCCAGCCCAACCAAGGCGTGATCATCGACTCGGGCACCACCGCCTACCACGCAGCAAAGCACTTGAGCGGAAAAGCCTCACACGTCATCACCAACTCGCTCCCCGTGGCCAACCACTTCGGCTCCGACAACAGCGTCGAGGTGCTCGTCACCGGCGGGGTGATCTACCCGAGGCTCGGCGTGTTGGTCGGCCCGCTTGCCGTCGAATCGCTCTCGAAGATGCACGCCGACGTGGCCATCATGAGCGGTGGAGGCATCACCCTCGACGGCGTCACCAACTCCCACGCGCTGCTCATTGACATCCAGCGCGCCGTGCTACAGTCCGCGCAACGCATCATCTTCTGCCTCGACCACACCAAGTTCAACCGACGCTCCGTCTCTCATCTCTGCGAACTCAACGCCATCGACACCATCGTCACCGACGCCCAAGCCGACACCGACCTAGTCGCCGAACTGAAACAAGCCGACACCCAAGTCGTCATTGCAAACTAAGCCCTGCCGCATGGCCATGCAAAAAAGCAAATAGGAAGCAGTGAGTGCTCGAAAAACCGGACACAGATTTCACAAATAAAGAGATTTAATATTTGGTCCAACCTTATCCTTGTGGATCTGCGGAGCAAGCCACGGCCTATAATTCAGCGACCCTTCACGTCTCGGCATGCGGAAAACTACGCAGGGAAAAGAGGGAGACCCCTTTCGGAACACCCCCTCACCACTTTTGTTTGTTATAACGCAAGCTGATTTACCAAACCTAACAGACTAACGAAAACTTTGGCCCAGTTTGGATAACTCGATCAATGGCAAAGAGTAGGCACTGAAGCGAAAGCTTCTTGCTGCAATATATTGAATAGGCATAGGATCAAAGGCGTTCGATAACCATGCGGATTATCCTATCAATCGCCGTAGTGCTGATCCTGATCTCCCCAACTACAGGCTTCAGTATTGCGAATCTGGCACCCCCAAACATCGTGGTAATCCTCACCGATGACCAGGGCTATGCAGACATTAGCTTTAATCCCAATCATCCCAAGGAGGTGACCACTCCACACATGGATGCGTTAGCACGTGAAGGGGTTTTCTTTTCACAGGCTTACACCAGCGGCCATGTCTGTTCACCAACCCGGGCGGGGTTGATGCTTGGTCAGTATCAGCAGCGGGTGGGCATTTACACGGCAGGTGACGGCGGGCGCGGGTTCAATCCCAAGATGAAGATCTTTCCGTCTTTTCTGCCGGATCACTACACATGCATGGCGGTCGGCAAGTGGCATCTGGGGCTTGACAATGATTATCCGCAATTAAAGTGGCATGCCCTCAATCGTGGGTTTGATCAGTGCTACAAGTTCATGGGCCGTGGCGGCCACGACTACTTCAAGTTACGCGGAGTAAAGAGCCCTGATTATGCCCCTATCTATCGTAACAAGGAGCGAATCAAGGAGGCAGATTATGAAGGCTACCTCACCACTCGATTAACGGAGGAGGCGGTTGCGTTTATCGACAGGCAAAGGCAAAAGCCTTTCTTTCTCTACCTTGCCTACAATGCCGTGCACGCGCCGGCACAGGCTCCCAAGGAGGATATTGTACGGATGCAAAAGATGTTTCCGCAACTTGATAACAAGCGCGCGATCCTCATGGCGATGCTTCATCACTTGGATCTTGGGGTTGGATCGGTAGTCAAAAAATTAAAGGAGGAGGGGCTCTGGGGAAACACGCTGTTATTTTTCTTGACCGACAACGGCGGTGCGAAGGCAATGAACGCGAACAATGGAATTCTGCGTGGCTTCAAAGGGAGCCTCTACGAGGGGGGCATTCGGACGCCCTGCGTGGTCAGTTGGCCGGCCAAGTTCGCTGGCGGGCGTATCATGGATACTCCGGTGAGTTCACTGGATATTCTCCCGACCGTGGTCGATGCGATGGGCATGAAGAGCGAGGCCAGACGGGGGTTTGACGGCAAAAGTTTGTTGCCATTACTCATGGGGAAATCATCGACCCATCAACCGATACTTTATTGGAACAGCGGCGAGCCCAAAGGCGAATGGGCTGTGAGGGAAGGCAACTGGAAGGCACACGGCTTCAAGCAAAAATACGAACTTTACGACTTGGCCATTGATCCATCGGAGAAAACGAACCTCGCGGCCAAGCGGCCGGAGTTGGCCAAGCGCTTGGCCAAGCAACACGAGACCTGGCTGGCTGAGATGCTCCGGTCGGCAGGCAAAAACAAAACCTTGGAACCAGGGGATAGGGCCGCAACTTCGGAGCACAGACCGAGGGATGCTGCACGGAAAAAGAAACGGGCTGACCACAGAAAAGCTCGTCAGAAAAGGAAACAGACCAAGTGAACTACCATCGCGCATCCACGGCGTTTTTCTGCTTTTTATTCACCGCAAACTTGGCCAACGCCAGGCCGAATGTTTTGTTGATTGTTTGTGATGACCTGAATACGCACGTCAGCACTTCCGGTTATCCGCACATTAAAACTCCTCACCTCGATCGCTTGGCCAAGGAGAGCCTGATATTCAACCGTGCCTACTGCCAGTACCCCGTCTGCGGACCGTCTCGGGCGTCGTTTCTCAGCGGATTGTATCCCGAGTCAACCGGCGTGTTGAATAACAAAATCGACATTCGAGAGACACGGCCTGACACGCCGTCACTACCGCAGTTCATGAAGGAAAACGGTTATTGGACCGGAGGGGTGGGGAAAATATTCCACACGGTGCGTCATGAACCGGGCGATCTTGGATGGAATGAGTATTATCGGTTTGAGAATGACGAGTTTCCGTTTGTAACTGAGGCACGGAAAAAGTTTGAAGCGGAAAACGGTTCAATTGAACGAGGGAAACCCCGGCGTCAATGGAAGGAGAATCTCTCCAAATCATTTACCCAGACTCGCGGTCAACAGAGCCCCGGTTACGGGCCAAGCGGTTTGAACGACTCTCAGCATCGTGACGGTCGTAACGCACGCAAAGTCGTCGAGTGGATCGACAAAAAAAGCTACGGCGACAACCCTTTCTTCATTACAGTTGGGATTCACAAACCTCACGTTCCGTTCATTGCGCCACAGGAATATTTTGATCTCTACCCAAAGCGCGACCTTCTGTTCGAGCTGAGCCCGACCAACGATTGGAATGACATCCCGAAGCTGGCAATGGTCAAGCGGTTCAGCGGTTTCGGGTTTGAGTTGGGAAGGGAGAACGATTCGCTTCGACGCGAATACACGCAGGCCTATCACGCCTGCGTGTCGTTTGTGGATGCGCAGATCGGTTTGATTCTTGACAAGTTGAAGGCACAAAAACTTTGGGATGACACGATTGTCATTTTCACCTCCGACCACGGCTATCATCTGGGTGAACATTTCATGTGGGGCAAGGTAACGCTCTTCGAGGAGTGCTCCCGCGTGCCGCTGGTTGTGCGAGTGCCCGGTGTGTCCAAGGCCGGCACCCGCAGTGATGGCCTGGTGGAGACCATCGACCTGTTCCCGACCTTGGCTACGCTTTGCGACTTGACTGCCCCGGCATACCTGCAGGGGCAAAGCTACGCGGGACTCATCCGAAAACCGAATGGACTAGGCAAGCCAAGCGCATACACCGTCGTGTCACGTGGCACTCAATTGGGGCGCTCCATCCGGACTAGGCAATGGCGCTATGCCGAGTGGGGCGAAGCCAACGCAGCCGAATTGTACGATCTGGAGAAAGATCCGAGGGAATACAGCAATTTGGCCAAGTCACTCGAGTACAGCGCCGTTGTAAAACGAATGAAGGACACCTTGGCCAAGCGCCGCAGGCAGGCCGAATTTGCGAGGAATCTAAGGGGGGAAGCAGTAGAGATCCCATAAAGACCTCCTTTTTTTCTGTTAAAACTTGACCGGGAGAATAGCCTTTCAATCCACCGTGACCAGGTCGTTGGTAAGTCTTACCGACTGGGCGGTTAATCGGTAACCGATGCATACAGTTCCAATCACTATATTTCGTCAATCCTCCCTCAATACTGCCCAACTACGCCTCGTCCTCGACGCTCGCGAAGAGGTTTTTGAGCTCCTTGATCACCTCTACCGATTGCCGATATAGAGCTTAGTTATTTTCTACCCAATCGACTATCGCTACATCATGGTTTCATACAAAAAAAAAATTGTAGATCGTTCAGTCATTACTGTCATGGTTATGGCTTGCAGCTTGGCCAAGGCGCAAGACATCAGATCGTCCACGCAATACAAAACCGAGAGCAACATCCTTTATCGAACTGGGGTCAACCTGACCGACTACATGAAGGAGCGTTGCCGGCTTGACGTTTATCATCCAGTCGGCAAAGAAGAGTACCCGACAATTGTCTGGTTTCACGGCGGCGGGCTGAAGGCCGGCAACCGTTCTGTGCCCGCAGCGCTGAAGAAAGAGGGGGTAGCAGTGGTTTCTGCCAACTATCGACTTCACCCCAGGGTCAAGTCGCCTGTTTACATCGAGGACGCTGCTGCTGCTGTTGCTTGGACGATCAAAAACATTACAAAGTACGGAGGTTCACCCAAGCATGTCTTTGTCAGCGGTCATTCCGCCGGTGGCTATCTCACGAGTATGGTTGGTTTGGATAAACGCTGGCTGGCAAGATACGACATTGATGCCGATCAACTTGCAGGGTTGATTCCGTACAGCGGGCACACCATCACGCACTTCACTGTTCGAAGTGAGCGGGGGATCGATGGCAAGCAGCCGATTATCGACAACATGGCGCCGCTGTATCATGTGCGCAATGACTGCCCCCCGCTGCTGCTGATCACCGGCGACCGTGAACTCGAGATCCTCGGCCGTTACGAGGAGAATGCGTACATGTGGCGAATGATGAAGATCGTTGGCCATAGGGATACGACGATCTTCGAACTCGACGGTTACAACCATGGCCAAATGGCTGATCCAGCTCATCCGTTGCTGCTGCGTTTTGTCAGGCGGATTCTAGCCAGGAAGTGATCAGTTTTTTTTGGAACCGATGCAATAAAGATGCTGGTGGGTTCGAAGGAAAATATAGCCCTGACTGATGGCTGGGCTGGCGGAGATTTGCTCTCCGAGTTCGTTCCTTGCGATGACGTTAAACATTTTTCCAGGGCGAACGATGGTTGTTACCCCACGATCGGAAGTGAAATAGACTAGGCCATCGGCAGAGACTGTTGACGGGCTATGCCCCCCGGGCAGTCGCTCCATCCAGTGCCGTTTGCCTGTTTTGGCGTCAAAGCAGCTAGCGACTCCACTGTCAGCGACCATGAGCAGGTAGCGTCCTGCAATGATGGGTGAGGGGACATATGCGGCCCCGCGAGTCGTGCGCCAAGCGATGTGCGTGTTGGTGACATTGCCTTTGCCATCGGGCCGTATCGCAAGGGTGTGCCGCTCCGGATAGCCGCCGGTCGCAAAGACGTATGTCCCGTCGTAAACCATCGATGCAACAAACTGCTCCGTCGGGCCATCGATAATCCAGTGGCGTTTACCGTTGCGCGGATCGTAACTGGCGACGCAAAGACTTCCGGAGAGGATCATTTGAGTGCGACCGTCTATCTCTCGGATGATTGGAGTCACGTAGCTGCGGGTTTTGTTTTCACGCCGGGTTCGCCAACGCTCCTTGCCGGACAGCCGATCGAGAGCGACGAGATAGGCGTCACCGTCGTGATCGCCATTGATGATCACCAGGTCTTCAAAAAGCACCGGGCAAGTGTTGAAGCCATGTGCACTGATAAAGTCACCGACGTTGCTTTCCCACTTTTGTTCCCCGTTCAAATTGTAGGCTGCAACGATGATTTTCCCGGGAGTGATGAGGCGTTCGGAGCCAACATTCGGCGCGATGACCCTGTCACCTTCAGCACGCATGAAGGCGGTGTAAATTTGTCTGCCGTCTGTCGCCGGAGTTCCGGAGGCACGGCTGTTGAGTCGATGAATCGTTTCTGGTGGCGAGTGCACAACGTCTCGTTTCCAGATCGTTTGGCCGCTGTGCCGGTCGAGGCAGAGTAGGATGCGTTTGTTCTTTTCGTGAAGGCTGCTGGTGAGGAAAACCTTGTTGCCCCAAACGATCGGCGATGAGTGACCGTTGCCTGGAATCTCGACTTTCCAGACGATGTTTTCACTGGTACTCCACGTTGTAGGGATACCCTTTTCCATGCTGACCCCGTCGCCGCTTGGCCCACGCCAGTTCGGCCAGTTTTCAGACAAGAGCAGGCACGGCACAAACAAAAGCAACACAACGAAACGCATGACGGGAGTTTAGTGACATCACACGTTCGCACAAGTGGCAACTACCCCCCGCTTGGCCAAGCGGGGCAGTTTTTTCTCGCAAAAGAGCTGATACGGTTGTCTGCTTGGCTAGGCGTAAGTAAACTGGGACGGATGAATGTAGCGTTTTTTACAGGCATACGGCAACTGGAAATCCGTGAGCGGCCAACTCCGGTCTTGGAGAGGTCGGGCGATGTGTTGTTGCGCATTGACACGGTGGGTGTTTGCGGGTCGGACATTCATTACTACACCGCAGGATGCATTGGTGATCAGGTCATCGACTATCCGGCAACGCTTGGTCATGAGTGTGCCGGCACCGTGGTGGCGACTGGCCCGACTGCGCCCGGCCTGAAGGCTGGCCAGAGGGTTGCGGTCGACCCTGCGATCTCGTGCGGCCAATGCGACCAGTGCCGGCAGGGCCGCGCTCACACCTGCCGCAAGCTTCAATTTCTGGGCTGCCCAGACCAGGCTCCCGGCGCAGCAGCAGAGTTCATCACAATTCCCGCCAAATCATGTTACCCAATCCCCGACTCGATGACGATGGAGCAGGCGGCACTGGTTGAGCCGTTGTCAGTTGGCGTCCATTCGCTGCGCCTGACGGAGATGCAGCCAGGCGGTGCTGTCGGCGTTTTGGGATCGGGACCAATTGGATTGAGTGTCCTAATGGCGATTGGTGCCCTCTGCCCAAACCGAACTTTTGTCACCGACCTGCTCGACAATCGACTCGCCTTGGCCAAACGCTGCGGCGCCGATTGGACCGGCGTACCGACACGCGAAGATGTGGTGGGAGCGATTCTAAAGGAGGAATCCGAAGGGCTTGATTGCATCTTTGAATGTGCAGGCAGGCAGGAGACGCTTGACCAGGCGGTGGAGTTGCTCAAACCGGGTGGGACGCTGGTGATGGTCGGCATTCCGGAGGGTGACAGGATCAGTTTCCAGACCGAAAATTTGCGTCGCAAGGAGCTGCGCCTACAGAATGTCCGCAGACAAAACGATTGCACAAAGGAGGCCATCGACCTGGTGGCTAGTGGGGCAGTCGATGTCGATCCTCTCGCAACCCATCATTTTGATTTTAACGAAGCAAAGGAGGCCTTCGACCTGGTGGCGGACTACGAGGACGGAGTTATCAAGGCGATCATTCACGTGACTTCTTCGGTAGGCTCGATGACGAAATAATCCTACGACTCAGCGGATAGGATTGTCCCGTTGTATTCGGATTAAGCTGTTCGATTAATCGATCGGTCGTTTGACGTTATTATTTAGCGCAATCCTCTTTCGATAAAGGGCCACATTAGGCTGGGGTAGAATCGGTGCCCGTTGTTACCCCATTTTAGGGTAGTGTGGTTGGGTGCGCCGGCGGCTTGGAAAATTTCCCTGATATTGACGGCCAGCTTTTCGACAGTAGAGGGATGGTGCAAGCTGTCGCTTGCTCCATGTACAATCAGCAGGTGTCGCGGTGCCACCAGCCCTCCCAACTCTTTCCAGTCGCCCCAGTCCCGGAGTTTGGGAACGAGGCAACAGTCGCAGTGAAAGATAAAGCCCTCGGCACTCATCACTGAGGTGAATGAGCAGCTTGGAATCGATATGCGAATTCGCGTGTCGATCGCCGCGGTGTAGGCGGTGAGTACGCCGCCACCAGAATTGCCGGCCATGACGATGCGGTTGCGATCGACCAGAGGATGGTTCTCCGCCCAGTCGAGCAGGCGCTGCATGTCCCAAACCCGCTCTGCAATCGGCGTGCGTCCACCGAGCAGACAGTGAATGAGCTGGGCCCGGCAGGAGCGGTTGCCGTGGCGGCCCTTGGGGTCAGGCACCAGCACCTCTTCCGCGAGCCCCCGGGTAGCCGGAGCAATGACCACAAATCCGCGGCGCGCAGCCTGTGCCCCGATGTCGCCTTCGTTTTCGAGCACTTTCCTACTGTGTTTTTCATCCTTGAACTCGCCGGCGTAGGAGTGCAGCCCAAGCTTGTCGTGCCCGTGCGGACAAAGCAAAAGGGGGCGCGGCTGGGCTTTATTCGCACGCTTTGGAATCAGCAAATAAAAGGGGACGACCACACCCGGCTCCGTTTCCATCGAGCAAAGCGCCCGGGTGAACGATTCGTTGGTTTTTTTCGCCTGACCAAGCCGGATCCTTGGCGTGAAGCCGGTCAGGTCCTTACCCATTTGCTTGAGCCCGGTCAGCTCAATGAGCGCCTCGCGGGCCTTTTTCTGCCACTGCTCAAACCCCACCGAGGCATCGAAGGCATACACCTGCTTGCCCCGTTGGATGCGGTTGAGGTAATCACCGACTGGGCCGGGATAGGTCACGAACGGCTTGGGTGTCTCCTGTGCAATGAGAGTTCCGCTGAATAAGATGACAGCAAGGATTGCGGGGGGAGGCAGTGTTTTCATTTAAAGCAATGCTTTGACCCGGAGTTTAAGGAATCACACGCAAAACTCACTCCCTAATCGATAATTACTGTTTCAGATTGCCGATAATTTGGTGAGCAGGCAGCCTTGGCCCATGCGCTCGACATCCATGCTTTTTGTTTTATTTTGGTTCGCGGTTGTGTCGGTCGCTGCTGCGGATCGTCCGAATGTTTTATTCATCGCTGTCGATGATTTGCGTCCGGAGCTGAAGTGCTATGGTGCGAGCCAAATCAACTCGCCGAACATCGACCGATTAGCCAAGCGATCAATGTTGTTCGAGCGCGCGTACTGCATGGTGCCGACATGCGGTGCCTCCCGGTCTTCGCTGATGACCAGCCTACGCCCGGCGCACAACCGCTTCATCAATTTCCTGACGCGGGCCGATGTGGATGCGCCGCACGTGGACGGGCTCCACACGCACTTCAAAAAAAACGGCTACCACACGGTCTCCCTTGGCAAGGTGTTCCACCATCGATCAGACAGCTCGCACGGCTGGTCAGAAGAACCATGGCGGGCCGGTGCGGTCGTCTATCATCTCCCGGAGAATCGCCGGATCCAGCGCGAAAAAGTCGGATCAGGCACCAAGCCCGGGCGAGCTGCTCCCTACGAGAATGCCGAGGTACCTGACGATGCCTACCCGGATGGACAGTTGGCCGAGCATGCGGTCGGGGCGATCGATCGCTTGGCCAAGCGCAAGCGCCCGTTCTTTCTTGCGGTCGGTTTTTTTAAGCCGCACCTGCCGTTCAATGCCCCGAGGAAATACTGGGATCTATATCCTGAGGATACCATCAAGCTGCCGGACAATTATCGACAAAAACCGAAGGACACGCCGCGGGGAGCGGCACACAACTCAGGCGAGCTGCGCGCCTACCATGGTGTGCCGAGGCGAGGTCCGGTCAGCGACGAGATGGCACGCAACCTCATTCGCGGCTACTACGCCTGCGTCAGTTACACCGATGCGTTGGTGGGCAAGTTGCTGGACAAACTCGATCGGCTCAAGCTCGCCGATAACACGATTGTCGTTCTATGGGGCGACCACGGATGGAATCTCGGTGAGCACACGATGTGGTGCAAACACTCCTGCTTCGAAACCTCGCTGCAGGTGCCGCTGCTTGTCGTTGCACCCGGTTACAAGGCGGGACGGCGCAGTCGGCGACTGGTCGAATTGATCGATATTTACCCAACACTCTGCGACCTCGCCGGTTTACCTAAACCGGACCATCTGCAGGGGCAAAGCCTTGTTCCGTTGCTGAAAAATCCGGACGCTAAGTGGAAACCACAGGCCATCAGTCGCTACAACAGCGGTGACACGATCCGCACCGACCATTTCCGCTACACGCAGTATTCGAGTGGGAGCAAGGTGCTTGGCCAGATGCTGTACAATCACGAAACTGATCCAGCCGAAAACACCAACATTGCCGGCCAAGCCACCGAGGCCAAGCGCGCCACAAACCTGGCCAAGCGCCTTCAAGTCAACATGAGCAAATCCAGCCCGAGGCAAAAGAAAAAGCGGTAGAGTGTCGCTCACCGTCATCATCGGCGTTTGACCCTTGATTGTCAGCGGGTCCTGGTTGACGATGCCGGCCGTCTCTGATGAACGTAAAATCCATTCTTCTACTGCTGTCCATCGTTGTTTCCTGTGATCTTTTTGCCGCGTCCGAGTTTGCCGTTCCGGCGACTGATGACGGACTACCCGGCGCGGGGCCAATCCGGCGCTACCAGTGGTTTCAGAAACTTTGGGAACGCAAACGCAGTGGATGGGCCGAGCGCACACAGCAGGACCAGGGTGCGCTAGTTTTTCTTGGAGACTCGATTACACAGGGCTGGGGCGACACAATGGGAGGTAGTTTTCCGGGCGTGAAAGTGGCCAACCGCGGCATCAGTGGTGACACCACGCGCGGCGTGCTTATCCGGTTGGAGGAGGATGTGCTCGCACTCAAGCCAAGCGGCATCGTTCTGCTCATCGGCACCAACGACCTCGAGGAAGGCGCCCCGCCGAAGCTCATTGCTGGCAACCTCAAACTCATCATCGCCGCGCTCAAAAAACACAACACAAAGATGCCGATTATTCTCTGCAATGTGATGCCCAGCTCGGCCAGCAAGAAGCGGCCCGCAGATGATATTAACAAAATCAATCAACTCTACTTCGCAACCGTGAAGGGCGACGCGCAGGTGACGATGCTCGACACATGGCTGCTGTTTGCCAACGCGCAGGCCGATGCGAAGAAACTGGAGTTCCCGGACCTGTTGCACCCGAACAAACTTGGCTACGCCAAGTGGGCCGCCGCGCTGCGACCACTGTTGGCCACGCACGGCTTTGTCGAGACCAAGCCGGACGGCTTCGAGGTGGAGTCCGGGTTTGTGAGCCTTTTTAACGGACGCGACCTCACCGGCTGGGGGTTCCGCAATCGTAAAAGCCAGAAACCTACCGTGGTATTTGACGGTAAAAAAGCCACACCCAACGGTCGCTATGTGGCCATCAACGGTCGACTGGTGGTGACGACGCCGCCGGAGGGCCGGCGGTTCCAGCAGCTTTGGACGGCGCGTGAGTTTCCCGGGGATTTCATTCTAAAACTCGAGTTCCGTGCCACGCCCAATGCAGATAGCGGCATCTTCATCCGGAAGCCGCAGCTTCAATGCCGTGACTACCTCCTCGCTGGGCCGTGGAAGGAATTGAAAAAATACAAACCGCAGGATTGGAACGAGATCGTGGTCGTCGTGAAAGACGGCGTTGCCCACTGCACCTGCAACGACGAGGTGCTTGATGCCGAATTTAAACTGCCCTCCACCGGCCCTATCGGCCTTGAGGGCGACCGTGGCCAAATGGAATACCGCCGAATCCGAGTGAAGGAGATGGAATAGTCTTTTTACTGTAAGGAGGAAATGAATTTAATAATATCCTGAACAGCCTGCCTATCGATATTCATTCAACAAGCCTCTGACACTGGCTGGCTCGGACGGTGAGGCCGCTCGCAGTTGACGTTGCGAAGAATAACTGGAAAACTCACTGCGATGAAGCGTATCTTTCTTTTTCCTCTTACTTGTCTTGCCTTTACCGCATTTGCACAGGATAAGACAGCTTGGTACGACGTCACCGAATGGGGTGTGGAAGGTCGCGGCTGGGGTGGGCAGAAGCGGTTGCGTTGGTTCGACCGTTTTCCCGCGAAGGCGGAGAAGACGGTGACCAAGGCGGTTTGGAACCTCAGCCGGCACAGCGCGGGGATGATGGTACGGTTCAAAACGGATGCCCGAGCCATCGAGGCGAAATGGAAAGTGCTGAGCCCGAGCCTTGGCATGGCTCACATGCCGCCGAGTGGGGTGAGCGGGCTCGACTTGTACGCACGCGATGCCAAGGGCAAATGGCGCTGGGCAGCGGCCACGCGCCCGAACAAGCAGGAGATGCAGGCCACGCTGTTGAGTGGCATCGCGACAGGAATGCGCGAGTATGCGGTGTATCTGCCTCTCTACAACGGGACTGAGTCGTTGTTCATCGGCGTGGCCACCGGGGCAAAATTCGAGCGACTCGCGCCGCGCTTGACCAAGCCGCTGGTGTTTTACGGCACTTCCATCACGCACGGCGCATGCGCCTCGCGGCCAGGCATGGTGCATACGGCTATCCTTGGGCGGCGGCTGGAGATGCCGGTCATCAACATCGGCTTTTCCGGCAACGGAAAAATGCACAGGGAAGTGGGCGACCTCATGGCAGAGGTGGACGCAACCTGCTACATCATCGACTGCCTGCCCAACATGAACGCAGCGATGGTCGCCGAGCGCTGCGAGCCGCTCGTACGGAAGCTGCGCAAGGCTCATCCGCACACGTCGATTTTGCTGGTGGAAGACCGGCGCAATGCCAGCTCATGGCTGGTGCCGACGCGGTCAAAACACCACGATGACAACCACGCCGCCCTGCGCAAAGCCTACGAGCGACTGAAGGCTGACGGCGTGAAAAACCTCCATTATCTTGCCGGCGATCTGCTCCTCGGCGACGATGCCGAGGGCACGACCGACTCCTCTCACCCCAATGACCTAGGTTTCTTCCGCCAAGCCAACGCATTCGAGCCGGTGCTCCGCAAGGCGCTTGGTTTGAACTAGCATCGTTGCCAGACTCAGCTAAGAATCGTGAAGCATTGTCTGTTTTTTCTTTTATCGGTGTTGGCGTCGGTGGATGCGGCGCATGTGTATGATCTGGTTGTCTACGGTGGCACCAGCGCCGGCCACGTCACCATCGACGCCGTGCAGTTCATCCCAGGCGTCGAACAGTAAATGAGCCTCCCAAAAATTGCCGTGACGATGGGCGACCCCGCCGGGGTGGGGCCGGAAATTTGTCTGCACCTGTTGCAGAACGGGGAGATCGCGCGGCTTTGCTCGCCGGTTATTTTTGGGGATGCCGCCGTGCTGGAACAGGCGGCCAATCAGTGCGGCTTGGCCAAGCCGGGGAAAGTCGTTGGCGGCTTGGGCGAGGCTGACGGACCGTGCGTGCTCGACATCGGCGCGATTAGCCCGGGCGATTTTGAAACCGGCACTGTCAACGCCGCCACCGGACGCGCCGGCTACACGTACGTCGAGGATGCCATCAATGCTGCGCTCAGCGGCCAGGTCGCCGCAGTGACAACGGCGCCGCTCAACAAGGAGGCGATGCGGGCGGCAGGCATTCCGTTCCCCGGGCACACGGAAATTTTCGCGGCCAAGACGCATTCGCCACGCTCGTGCATGCTGCAATACTCGAGCGAGGTGCGGTGCGTGTTCACTACGACGCACGTCGGCTACGCGGAGGTGCCTAATTTGCTAACGAAGGAGCGTATTCTCGACACGCTCGAGCTCGGCGCACAGGCGATGCGGCGCATTCGCGGCGGCGAGCCGAAAATCGGCATACTCGGCCTCAACCCGCACGCTGGCGAGCATGGTCTATTCGGCAGTGAGGAGGAGGCGGTGATCCTTCCGGCGATCGAGGCAGCGCGTGAACGCGGGTTTGATGTCGAGGGGCCGATCCCACCGGACACCGCGTTTCTGCCAGCCAAGCGCCGGGCGACCGACCTGTTCGTTTGCATGTACCATGACCAGGGGCACATCCCACTCAAGGCGCTCTGCTTCGATGAGGCCGTAAACACCACACTGGGTCTGCCGATCGTTCGCACCTCGGTCGATCACGGTACCGCGCTCGACATCGCCGGCCTTGGTCAGGCAAATTGCGGTAGCTTGTTCGAGGCGGTGAAGCTTGCTTTGAAGTTTATTTGATGAGGATATGAAACATGTATTATTGGTATTACTGACAGCTGGCTTCAGTTTCAGCGCGAAGGCGGTCCATGAGGTCAAACCCCTGACGGAGCAACAGGCGCGTGAGTACAAGTTGGACACCAGTTTTTACAGAAAAGTGACGCTGGTTCAGGGTATCCTTATCGCTACCTCGGCCAAGGTATCAGACTTGGCGCATCGGGAGACGGCTTATCAATTTGATATGCTGATGCGAAGCATGAAGCCAGAAATTGCAGAACGTATTCGAAAAAAAAAGGTGTTGTGCCTTCTGATTGGACATAATGAATTCACTTCACAACTTCCGCAGTTCGCCACCAACAAAAAGGGGGAGGAACTGGATTATTACAACTGGCGTCAGCGAGGTTTCCTGTCGCACATCGGCTCGAGACCAACGGTCGTTTTCGCGGAGGAAGATGTGATGGAGTATGAAGGCGGGATGCAACTTGAGAGCATTCTCATCCACGAATTTGGCCATGTCGTGCACGGTGCAGGGTTCGACGAAGCTCTCCAGAAACAACTGACGGCCACGTTCGCAAACGTAAAGAAGAACGGCATTTGGAATGACGGTAGGGCAGCCCAACGCTATCGTCGTATCAAGAGTGAAACCCCTGTTAAACTACTTTCCACCCTTAAAAAGTCGTTCCCGAACTCCTCCCCCAAACTCCTCAGAAAATGCCTCAATGGGGGCGACATTCTTGTGAACGGTAAAAAGGTAAACGCGAAAGTGATGGTTAATAAGGATGACAAAGTGCTGATTTATTTTGGTGGCCCGAAGCAATGCTACGCAGCCAAGAACCGTTCAGAGTATTGGGCGGAAATTTATCAGTGCTGGTTCAACACTAACCGAACGATGGATCATGATCACAACCACATCCACACCCGAGAGCAACTTATCGAATACGATCCCATCGGAGCGAAGCTCTGTGAAGATGTTTTAGGAAAGCCGGAATGGCGATTCGTCTCACCCCGCAAGCGCGTTGGCGAAGCACACCTAAAAACCTACAACTATAGTCTCAATTCCCCAAAAGTTACCGATTTGCCACATATCCAAAAAGCCGCTTACGACTACTATGACACCTACTGGAAAGAATACTGGCAACGGCTCTACGACAAGTACAGGATCAAGCGCAAGTAACCCTTGTGGCAAGAGTGAAAACGCTCTTGGGCCGGATTAGTATGCGAGATGATAAGTCGTAATGGATTTTTGCTAATTGAATAAAGTGAATTAGCAAATCGCCAACACAACACGATTCGCTTGCAATAGTTGAGATGTAGAGCTTCAATTGTTTTTTCTGCACTATATTTGATGCCATGCTCAACCAGATGCATTTTTCCAGGAGGAAATTTCTGAAAGCCAGCGGTGCGACTGTGGCACTGCCTTTTTTACCTTCCATGCCGGGCGTGTTTGGCGCGGGAAGCAAGGTAGCCAAGCCCAGTAAAAAGCTGGCGATCATGTATATCCCTAACGGCATTGTGAGGCGGTGTTTTTTTCCGGGAGAGGAAAGTGGCGTGTTGCCAGACTTTGTCGGTGGATTCAATGCCGATAAGACGAAGCGCCAGAAACGCAAACAGAACACACCTGGCATTTATCCGCTTGAGCTGACATCGACGATGCAACCGCTGAAGGATCATATCAAGGATGTGACCCTGATCACCGGCTTGGACCGCACATTCAAGAACGGGCAGGATGTGCACGCGCAGGGGGCGTCGTGCTACCTCACGAGTTTGTCGCCGGTCCAGGCAGCCGAGCGGGGCATCAAGCATCCAAACGGGCGCAGTCTGGATCAGGTGATCGGGGACAAGGTCGGGCACTCGACGGTGTTCAATACACTCGAGATCAGCTGCAACGGGTTTACAGCCGGCAAGGAGTCGATCTATTTCGATAACATTTCATGGTATGGACCGGACAAGATCGCGCCATCCATTCGCGATCCACAAAAACTCTACGATCGTCTGTTTTCGAAGGATAGTTTTCGATCGCATGTGACCGAGGTCACGGATCTTGTGTTGGCCGATGCGAAATCACTCTCGCTGAAATTGGTGAAGGAAGACCGCGCGACATTGGATGAATTCATGACCATGATCCGCGATGTGGAGGTGCGCATGGCTAAGCTTAAAAAGCTTCTGGCTAATGCAGACATTCATGTGCCAAAGAACGAGGTGTTGCCTCGTGGCGAATACATCCGCCTGCAGGCGGATCTAATGCTGCTGGCTTTCCAAATGGGCATCACAAATATTTCTACCTTTATGATCGGGCCAGAGCGCTGGGATGCCACGCTGATGTACGAGGGTGTGTTCGGCAAACCGGTTCAGCACCATAACATGACCCACAACCAGAAAGGTAAGGGTTATCTCGAACTGCAGAAGATCGACATCTTCCATATGCAACAATACGCCTACGTGCTCAAGCGAATGAAGGAGATCAAGGAATCGGATGGCAGCACGATGTTCGACAACTCACTGCTCACCTATGGTGCTGCGCTTGGTGACGGCTCCACGCATCAATACTACGATCTGCCGATGATTGTGGCCGGTCGCGGCCAGGGACAAATCAAGCAGGGCCGCTTCATCCAGTGCAAGAGCGGCACGCTGAACTCATGCCTGTGGCTTACGCTTGCAAACTTAATGGGAGTGGAGATGGATTCGTACGCCGACAGCCACAGCGTGATCTCCGACCTGTGGGCGTAGGTTTACACGATGTATGCTAGGCAACTCATTCGGCGGAGCGCTTTGCTTCTGTCGTTTGCATCAATCCAGATGGCTGCGACGGCCGATGAGTTTAAGCAATTCATCAAACCAATCTTTGCCAAGAATTGCGTGAAGTGCCATGGTGGCGAAAAGGTAAAGGGCAAGGTCAATCTCAAGGAGATTACCAATACAAGTCAGTTCATCGCCAAACCGGAGTTGATCAAGGAACTAATCGAGGTGATTGACGCGGCGGACATGCCGCCGGAGGACGAACTGCAGCTCAAGCCAACCGAACCCGCCCGTCTGCTTGTCTCTCTCAAGACAATGCTTCGCACTGCCACCACCGGCAATATTGCGAAGCAAAATAAAATCCGCCGTCTCAACCGTTTCCAGTACAACAACGCTGTGCGTGACGTGTTTCGGTTGAACCGTGACGTGTTTGCACTGCCGGAAAAATTGATGACACGCAAGACGATCTACCTGAACGCGCCCAAGATGCCAGATCGTGTTAATGTGCACTCACTTGCACTCAATCCTTCACACGGCCTGCGAGAGGTAAAGGCATTCCCGAAAGATCTACGTGCTTCGCACGGATTCGATAACCAGGCCAACCAACTTACACTCTCGCCGCTCCTGCTCGATGCCTTCCTGCGGCTTAGCGTATCCATAGTCGAAAGCCCAGATTTCAACGAAGGCACCGTTGGTATTTGGAACATATTCTTCAAGGCTCCCCATGAGGGTGCCGATGTGCCCGCCGAAACCAGCAAACGCATTGAGATGTTTTTGAAACAAGCTTTCCGCGGCCCCGTCGAACGCGACGTCGTTGATCGCTATACTGCCTACGCGCTGGCAAAGATGAAGCAGGAACTGTCCTACACCGACAGTATGAAGAAGGTGGCGTCGGCAGCATTGTCCTCACCACTGTTCCTCTATCACTACAGTGTGAACAGCGCTAAAAGCGACCTCTATACACTCGCCTCCAACCTCTCCTTTTTCCTCTGGGCCAGCAGCCCTGATGCCGAACTCCTGCAGTTTGCCGAGAGCGGCGAACTTGCCAAACCTGATATGCTGGAGAAAACCATCGAGAGAATGATGCACGATCCGAAAATCGAGCGCTTTCTCGACACTTTTCCTTCGCAATGGATGCAACTTGAGAATATACTCGCCGTCACGCCTGATCCCAAGAAGCACCGCTTCTTCGCACTGGACAAGACCTATCCGGCTAGCCTGCAAATGCTGATCGAGCCGCTACTTCTGTTCGACGCCATCTTCGTTGAGGACCGTCCTATTGCTGAATTCATCACGCCCAAGTTCAGTTACCAAAGCGATTTTCTCAAAGACTGGTACACCAGCGATCTGAAGGCACCGAGAGTGAATGCAAAAAAAATCATTGAAGAGAACAAGCCGATCGAGGCCAAGCGCCGCAGGGCAGAGTCGGTCATCAAGGCTGCACAAACCAAGCTTGATGACTATGAGAAAAGAATCCCGTCTATAATTGAAAAAAAAGCGGCCACCCTCGATCTGTCGATTGGCCAAGAGCGATGGGAGGCCTCCCAGCAAAAGTCGTTGGCCGAGAGTGCAGCGCTTTCCCCTTGGCAACGCATTGGACCATTTGGTGCGGGTAACTTCGACGATGCCCATGCCAAGGCATTTATCAACGAAACGGCTGTCGATTTGAGTGAAACCTACGGCAAACTGAAATGGAATCTCACAGAAAATTTCGAGGATGGAAAAGTGCACAACCTAAGTGGCTCGAACTGTGCAACCTATCTTTATCGGACGATTCAGTCCGGAGTGGCAAAGGAATTGGAGCTTTCGATAGGCAGTGACGACAGTTTTAAGCTCTGGTTCAACCAAAAGTTGATCACCGATAAAAAAGTCACCCGAGGCGTTGCGCCCGATCAAGACAAGGTTAAGGTCAGCTTGGCCAAGGGCGAAAACAAACTGCTGCTCAAAGTCTCGAATGGGGGTGGCGGCTACGGGTTTTATTTCAAAACAAAGTCGGTGCCATTACCCGTTCCAGTGTTGGCGGCATTGCAGATGAACGAGGCCAGGCGCACCGATGAACAAACTATCACCTTAGCTGAGCACTACCGTTCGAATGCTCCCGAGTTGGAGCCCGCACGAAAAGAGGTGGCGATAAAGAAAGAGACTTTGCTCAAGGAGCTGAATCAGGCGAAAGACAAACTAAAGAAACTTCCAGAACCACGTGACCCTCGCAAGGTACAAGAGGAGATAAGTAGCAGCTATGACAACGAGATGCGAGACAAACTCCGAGGAGAGACATTTCATCGGGTGATAGCAAAAGATCCGCGATACGGCGGTGTAATGACTTGCGCAGCAATGCTTAGCATGACCTCCGGTCCACGCCGAACCCATCCCATTGCGCGCGGCGCCTGGATCATCGAGGTGATTTTTAACGATCCACCGCCACCACCGCCCAATGATGTTCCACCATTGAAAGAGGATACGGCAGATGACCATCTCACCATCCGGGAGAAATTCGCCAGCCACCGTGAAAACCCCGACTGCGCCGGCTGCCATTCGAGGCTGGATCCACTCGGCTTTGCGCTGGAGAACTTCGACATCGCCGGCCGCTGGCGGGACAAATATGACAACGGCCAAGACATCGACGTCAGCGGTACACTTCTCAGGAAATACGATTTCAAAGACATTGTCCGCTTCAAAGAATTGATTACAAAAGAAGAAAGACGATTTGCCAAAGCTTTTACTGCACACCTGCTGCGGTTTGCGCTCTTCCGCGAATTGACACCTGCCGACACGCTGACCATCGATCGAATCGTTGATAAGACAGCAAAAAACAATTTCAGACTGAAGCCGTTGATCAAGGAAGTGATTATGAGTCGAAGCTTTCTTGATAGAAACTAATGAATCGTCGGCGATTAACAAACAGGCGATTTGCTTATGACTAAAACACATCAAATTAACCGACGTTGCTTCCTGAAAACCAGTGCTTTGGCAGCTGTTGCCGCGCCAACGATCATCCCGTCATCCGCGCTTGGCCAAGCGGGCAAACCGGCGCCGAGCAACCGCATCACCGTAGGTCTCATTGGCTGTGGTGGCCGGGGCGTGGGTGTGATGAACTCGTTCCTGA